>Ga0137383_10001533_pt1 | contig 13775 bp, 27 predicted proteins | sample SagtaG_19_FD_104817 | JGI IMG/M metagenome (GOLD analysis project Ga0137383, IMG submission 104817) | Vadose zone soil microbial communities from Sagehorn Ranch, Mendocino, California, USA - Sage2_R_40_16 metaG | ecosystem: Environmental > Terrestrial > Soil > Vadose zone | place: USA... | reverse complement strand
TGAGCAGCGGGGGAAGATCAAAAGACCGGCAAAATCTATAAATTTGGCTAAATTTTTACAGGGTTGAGCTTACCTCCTCCTCCCCATCCCCATATTGACATACCCCGGCAAGCGGCCAACGGCTCGCATGTCTATAGCTTGCCGAATTCGCGGGCAGTGGGCCTATCACATTATCTATGGGTACGGTCTATACACAATGGTTATCTATGCTGCCCGCCTATGGCTGACATGCTGGCAGTCAATGGCTAACCGCTGAGCTTGCGCTTATCGGCTGAGCTTGCGTTCGCTTCCTAGCCAACGCGTGCGTACATGCCCGTGTGCGCCCGGTACATCTCGTTCCGAGTTCGCCGTATTCGCTTCGTTTGGTGAATCGCCGTTATCACATTCCGTATTCGGAAACTCGCAAAAGTTTGGGGTGATCGCCTAAAGTCCCGAGATCAGATCTGATATCCGCGATATCCAATTCGGCAGTTGACACGGTTTGAACTCGCATGGTACTAATTTGCCCTCGGCGCTACAGCGGTCCGGTACAACGGGTCGCCTCCTGAGAGGGAGTTCACAGGCTAAAGCCAACGGGCTGGGGAGTGATAGCGAAGGGTAGGTCTGTATCGGGTGACTTGCACGGCAGAGCCTAGGTTGCATCTCGCGGCCAAACGGGAAGGGTTAATAGCCTAGAATCGACGCAAAGTCAGAGAGAAAGCCTCCCAAAGTAGACCCGGAACTCGCCAACGGTACGGCAGGTTCAAAGGGACAGTAGCAAGCTTCGCGGAAGCGGCCATAGTGCCAGCGTATACCCTGAGAGTCACGGCGCCTAACCCGTAAGGCCTCCGAGTTGGAACGGAAGATGAGAGCAACGAGCCCAAGCTCGGTATCTCGCTCACCGCATGTAGTTGGACCTTACCCATTGGGCAAAGCCATTAGTGACGGGTCGATAGCTAAAGCTATCCGAAGCTAGCCATTAGGCTACAGTGTCGCAGTCATGTTTTGTTAGAAAGGGGATTGCACAACTTATGAGGGTAAAAGCTGCGAGGGTAAGGGATAGAGTGACTATAAGCTAGTCGGAAGTATGCCACATATGGCATGTGTCTTTTCCTTACACCGCCGCTATCAGGTTATCAGCCTAGTATACAAATACTGATACTAGGAGTAACACAAATGGCTACACAGTCTCAGATTCGGAACCTCAACAAGGCCCGTGACGCCAAGGCTGCGAAGTCTGCTCTTAAGGCGGCTCTTGGCGAAGCTCTGGCCGAAATGGGCCTCTCACCGCAGGCTGGCGGCCGTACTGTTGCTGCGTCTGCACCCGCTGTTGCACCGAAGACCACCAAAGCCAACGGCAACGGCAACGGACACACCAACGGCCGTATGGTCCTGACGTTCGTTCGTACTGAGCGCGTCTCAAAGGGCGGAAAGCTTATTTTCGAGGGTCGCGACGAGGATAATGGCTATCTCGGTGCCATTTACCTTGACCCCGAAGACGAGGACCGCAACGAACTCACCGTTACTATTAGCTAAGCTCGGCTAATAGGCGACTGCCTATAGAAAACGCTACTAGGTTGATATCCTGATACGGCGGGAATTCGCAGCTTGAGGCTAAGGAGACAACTATGAACCCACTTGAACGTGAAGTTTGGCGCGTCATTGACATGCTTAAAGCTATAGGCATCAACGCTGACTATGCTGACGTTTGGCACACTCTGTTCCCTAGGGCCGTTGTATAAACACAAAAGCCTCAAGTACTAATTCCTGCCGTATCGGCGGGTCGCAGCTTAGGGCATAGGAGTAGTTCTATGTTCACTGTCTCAATTCGTGACAAAACCACCAATGAGTACCTCTATGGCGTAAGCATCCTTAAGGCAAAATCCGAGGGGGATGCTGTGTTTCAGGCAATGTGCCATCTCAGTATGTCTGCTGTAGCGACACAAGATGTGTCACTGCTGCAACGCGTGTCAGAGGGTCGGTGGGAAGCTTTGCCTGCTGGTGAGGTTTCAACACAGCCTAGGGCTGAGCCGCACAAGCATGACCATGACACACTCACTGACGCAGAAGTGTCATGGCAGTTTGGCCGCGCTCACGGCCTGATTACTGTCTAGCAACCCAAACACAAAAAGCCCTAAGCTGCTATCCGTTGAAGCGGCGGGTTTGCAGCTTTGAGAGCATTAGGAGAAACCTATGAATCCTATTGCGATACTCAAAAAGTACTTCGGCTACCGCGAAGGGCAAGGCATTGCTGACTTTGCCAAAGAGATCAAGGCCCTTTCTCCTGAGGAACGGGACTGGTTCGTGTCGGAAGCTGCCAAGCAACTCGGCGTTGACATCACGGCCTGATATGCGCATCAAGCGTATCGGCCCAAGAGCGCCTCACCACAAGCGTAAAGGCAGACTTGCTAAGCGTAACCGCTTGGCAATCATAGCCGCTAAGCTGCAAGCTAAGGCTTAGGCTATGTTCACAGCCAAGCCCATGCCCGGCAAGTTCGAGGGCAATCGCTCACAACTCTTGGCTCAAGTTGTCTACAACGCCTCTTTGGGCGGGAACCTAGAGTGGGAAGCTGGGGATGTTGACCTAGGTGGCTGGTACGGCCTAGTTCTAGGCAAGCAGCATGACTTCCTGATCGAGCTAGACAACCACGGATTTGTGGCAGTCGAAGTGCTTAAGAAAGCTGACACGAAACGTGAAACAGACGGCATCGACGCTGACTTCGCCGAAACGTATTAACAATAGCTCTCAAAGCTGACCCGCTGGCTTACTCACTGCTTACAGGCTAACAGCGCCTAGAGACCTTCCCCTCCTAGGTCGGCTGTTAGCCTGCAACGGTAGACGTAAGCATCTAGGCAATGGAGCATAGCTGCCAGTCCTAGATTAAGGCAGAGTCTACGCTATCGACAGGCTAGCTGCGATTGACCCTACTGTAGGCGGGACTAGAGTGGGGACGGCCTAAGCTCTGTCACTTTGCTCTGTAGTGGGAGGCCATCACCTGTGCCACTACATGACTGAACGATTCGCAAGGCGGCGAGAATACGCTATAGCAGGCCCTTGGCCCCTGTAAGTCTCAGTAGTGAGCGTGGGCTAACACTAGTTCGCCAAGAGGGCTAGGGCCTGCCGACCTTGCTTCACAAATCCGTCTAGGAGGTGACTGTATGAGCCTCATGTGGAACGCTGCATGGTTGCTTTGGTTTATTGCTTACCAATACAATGGGTTCATTAGCTTGATTTTGAGCCAGTTCTAGATTTAAGGAGGGCTAGCATATGGATGAGCTAGCAGAGAAATCACTACACGCGCATGAGCCGCTCGAACCGCGTGTAGGTAGCCTATTAGAGGCTGAACTAGGGCGTTTGTTTAACCGCGAACCGGGCGACATCCGTTGTTTTCGTAACAACAGTGATGCCACAGAGGCCGTGACTGGCATGTTGTTTGAGCGTGGTCTTCGACAGTCACGCGAATACGGGGACATGATTACTAAGTCCCGCAGGCCGCAGTAATGTGTCACCCAGATTGCGGGCCTATAGTGGACCGTAACCCTGAAATGGGTACACATTGGCACGAGAACCTAGACGGTCGTTGTTGGCACTACGATCTTGATATATTAAGTGGCAAAGGGGGTGAAAAGTTGGGAGAGCCATTCGAGATGGAAGCTGCGAAAGCGTTACGACGTATAGCAGAAACCGAGGAGCTATACCACGATGACAAAACGGTACTGATCGGTATAGCTCTGTATTTTGAAGCAAGAGTCCAAGCCGCGTCGCGCCTTAGCTAAACAATTCAGCACCAAGAAGAGGGCAATTTTCGTTGTTGCACACAGTTTACAGAGACGATTACTACGGGTTGATTGAGGCTATTGGCACAGAGGCCACCAAAGAGGAGGTAATGTATAGGGAGTTAGCGAAAGTGATCTCCGCCGGGGTAGACCCATTTCAGTACTTTGACTACTAGGAGAAACCAAATGGATCAGGCTTTGATCGTACACAGTCCCGCCGCTTGGGTTAGCCGTACCCTTCGTAACGGCCGTACCGTCATCTTCAAGGCATTCCGAGACAGACCGCTCAACGGCGAATGCCCTGTATGGGCAATGCTTACGCCCGCCAACCGTCAAAAGCTTTACAGCACGGAGTTCAGCTAATGTGGGAGGCATTGGGCATAACTTATGGCATAGTGGGCCTAGGTTTTGCTCTGGTGTGGCTCATGTACTGTTTCAAAATGTTTAAGGGCTCTACGCCCCGCCATTACCACCCGAAGTCAGACGACGATGACTATGACTATTCTTGTGAGGTGGATTGATGGACCAAGATCACGTACTCGGGCTAGTGGGTATACTGGCCATAATTTGGGTAATTACCCTTGTCATTGTTTGTTGGTCCGCTGATATATGGTCAGCTAGGAGGTAGATTTGTTCTTAAGAGCGCTAGTTCATACTGTCGTTAAACCAAAACCAAATCCCGCCCCCCGTCCCGAAGACCCGTTTGACCCGCTTCGATACTTATCCCCCGTTCAAGGGACTGCGCTAGGCTGTGGGATCGTTCAGATGGGGTCTGTTTACGATAACACAGTGGCTGCAATCATAGAGCAGCTACAGGTAGCACGATGGACTAATGAGGCAACACTGGTCATAGCCTCTACAGGAAAACTCTCAGGCAGAGAGTTAGTCAGCGAAGACAATCTAACCGCCGCAGGCTTTAGGCTCATTGCTGAGGCCCCAAACATGCGCCATGAGTACAACAGTGAGGAGCCAAACCGTCACCACGTTAAGCTGTGGGTTTGTGACGTAACAAACATAGCTAAGCCTGAGGTTGTTCCACCACAAGCGGGTGATTTTAAACGGTATGCGCCGGGGATGAGAGTCTGAGTGTTAAAAGGCACAGCCGTTCAAGTATGGTTCTATGTCTCTGAACCTGAACCTGAGAAAGCACTAAAGGAGATAGAGAAGCTTATTGACAATGGCCTTAAGCGCGACCACTACTCGCCAAACATTAAGTACGTAGCAGAGGTATTGAGATGACAGTACGGGATGGTGCGGGGTGTTACCCTACCGGAAAGCCTATAGGAGGAGACGTGGACCATTGGTACACACAACAAATGAAATTAGGAGAGTGGCCACCAACGGAAGAGAAAGAAACGGATAAGCCGCACATCGTTAATTCTGGGGCCTGCACAGCAGGTTACCTGTCTGGCATCTGGGCATCCTCAGTGGCCCAAATTAGAGAAGTTCTTGCCCTGAATGGGAATTCTTACGGCCTTGTGTTTGCTCTGACGGGGAACAATAACATAAAACACGGGACCGACGAACGCCTTATAGAGATTGGCTTTAAGGAGGTCTTTCAAGCACCAAACTGGCTCCATCAAAACGTTCCCATTAAACTGTGGGCTATCAACCTTACAGAATGGAGGAAGGCAATTGCTGCTGTTAAGCAACCTCGTGCAGTGGCTCGCTAGCAAGGGGTGGAAATACCCCGGGTTTAAACCTGAGGTTTACCTTTCGACCCCCTTTCGGGAAACTCACGAATGTTTCTGTAAGGGCGGCTTATGTGCGGCAACAAACGATAAGGAGTGCATAGCGCACTTGGAGAGAGGGTAAAAGTGTCTTATACTAGTTACGCAAATGTCAGCACCGGCGAGAAACGGAAAGAATGGACGATCAAGCTTGGGGCTAGCTACCTCAGTAAACTCCTCGATGCTAAGGTCCAGTTCATCAGTGGTCGTATTGCCTACTGGATTAACGAACTGGATAAGGCTAAGCCAAAACCCAAGGCAGAAAGGGTTGATGCCTTGGAAGTGGCTGACGACGACGACTACAAACCAACCATAAGCAAAAGGGCTGCTTACTGTAAAGACAAGCTCTCCACCTACTCAACTAAGCTCAAGGAGGCTACGGAGTGGCAGTTATTCTTTAACACAGCGGGAGGCGGCGATGAGTTTGCTGTTACCTTGGCGGACGCTCTCTACTTCGGTCTTAAAGAGTACCAAACTCGCCAGCAGCGTTAGGCTTTATTCCTTAATTTATAGAGGACAGAACTACATGATCCGTTTACTTCACTGTTGCGGCATGGGAGAGATGCACGGGGTTGGCAACGCCACCCCTGCTCAAATCATGGCTGCAATGTCTATGGCAAAGAAGTTCCGCATGGGCCTTGTAATGGCCACGACCGCCGACTATCAGGAGCCCACAGAGACTAAGCTAAAACAGCTTGGCTTTAAGTGCTTCAAGAAATTTCTCAACCCGAACAGTAACCGTACGGTTAAGGTTTGGTTTAAGTCAACAAAAGACGCTAACGTTAAGGGTACTGCTGGTCATAGTTTCCGACCTCCTTTGGTGGCAAACTACCTTGACGGCCGCGCTTTCGGCTAATAGAAGAGGGAACATGGAACAAGCTAAGTTTTGGTATGGGGCGGACCCTGAGGCTTTCATCTTCGATGAAGACGGTAAGGCTGTCCCATCGTGGAAGTACTTTCCAGATAAGTACAACAAGGTATCCGTTTGGTCTAGCGACGACCGTATCAAGGTCTTTCACGACGGCGCTGCGGTAGAGTTCAACGGCCCTGCGTCAGACAGTATAGAGGGGCTGACAACATGGATGCGCAAGGCATTGATAGGCACACAGGTCTACTTGCCAGAACGCTACACTATCCGCAGAACCCCCACGATCACCATTGACAAAGACTTTATGAAGGAGGCACCGCCCGATTGCATGGTCTTCGGCTGTGACCCGGCATGGAACGCTTGGGAGGGCAAAATGTCGGCTGTCGAGATTGATGCCACTACCCACCCTGAGCGATATGCTGGGGGCCATATGCACATGAGCGTAAGTGTTGACAGCAAAGACACCACAGCAGGTTGGATGTTCGATCAAGAAGCTTGCCTTGAGGCCATTAAGCATCTAGACCTTTGGCTAGGGTTGCCACTGACCGTTATCAGCGCATCCCCCGAGACGTTCCAGAGGCGAAAGTACTACGGCAAAGCAGGCGAATTTCGGTTCCAAGACTACAACGGAGAGTTTAGGGGCCTAGAGTACCGTGTTCCCGGTCCTGAGGTGTGGGCATCTACTGAGACTGCCACAAGAGCTTTCAAGGCTATGCACCACATCCTCAACAACTTCAAAGAGGCTCGTAAGAGTTGGGACACCCGAGCGGAAGAAGATATCCGCAATGCTATTGATACTGGTGAAGGTGCTGCCAAGCTGTTACAGCACTTCCCTGTTCCAGCGTAACCAATGCCGTTAAAACCATATTCCGATTTTGTTCCCCATAGACCGATCCCCTTCCCCGATCTAACAGTGGGGCCATTGCCTAAGCATAGTTTAGGGGCTTGTCTAGTAGAGGCCACTGTAGCAGGGTGGGGTGGCTCTACAAAAGTCAGAAACTTTGTAACCGGCTACTGGGATTACCTGGACCGAGAGGGGCGATCTTGGTTGTTTTTAGCCAGTGTGAACAAGCTTCTAATGGTTAAGAACTCCGCCGGTGATTTATGGGAGTCCCCCATACGACCCTGTAATGAGGGTGAACTGTGGGAAGACGGTTTTTGGGTTTTAGCCAAGGCTGGGTTCATTTCCAACAACTTTAAGGAGGGCTCAGGGCATTTTGGCCTTGTGCAAAAGGGATCGCGAAAGGCGTTTCTGTTCGACGGGGCAACTGGTGGATACAAATTTCATCAACTGTCTGAGCTAGATTTCATCCCAGTAGAGAGTCTTTATCTAACCGTAGACCAAGCCCGCGCTGGGCTGTATAACGATGCAACCCTCTGTCCTGACTGCGGTAGAGCTTTCAGGGCAAAGCTTGATATAAATCGCTGTCAACCGCACGGCACCTGCTCTGAATGTGTAATCAGAACAGATCATACGCACTGTAAGACTTGTAGCAAGCAGATCATCTTTAAAGTAGACCCTAAAGTGGACCCTGCTATGCATTGGCAAGGTAGAACTGGGTGTAAAGGATGCGGTAAATGCTTCTCTTGTTCACGTGAGTGCGTCTTCTGCCCGCCTAGGGACGGCATGACTCTCTGTAGAGCTTGCTGTAAGGGGGAGCACTATGACGAACCTGAGAAGGTCAGTTCGCCGCACATCTTCGCCTACAACTGGAAAGAGTACCCCCCTCCCCGTCCACCAATGGGCGCAAACTCCGAGCCTACAAAGTGTAAAAAGTGTGCAGGTCACGGTATCTATAGACCTAACCCCGCTGACATGTATGTAAACTGTGATGTATGCAGGGGCCTTGGTCATGTATACAGCACCGAGAAACAAAGTCTCTACCTAGGCGTAGAGTTAGAAGTAGAAGTGCCTAGAGGGCTAGCCGCTGCTGCCCAAAAGCTAGCTGTTAACTATAAGGATAGCATTATCCTTAAGGCCGACAGTAGTATTCACCACGGTTTTGAGATAGTAACTGGCCCGCTGAGCCTAGAAGAGCACGAAAAGCTATGGCCATTGCTGTCACCTGAGGCTGTAAGAAGTGGTTGCCGTTCGTGGAACTACACCAATACGGGGCTTCATATCCATACCAACAAACGCTTTTACAGCGAAGACGACATCTGTAAGCTTAACGTCTTTATTAACGAGCCAGCAGTTAAGAGCCAAATCATCAAAATCGCTGGCAGAGAGTCGTATTACGCGGCTCTTAAGCCTAAAACCATCGAAGACGGAAAACGACCGTTGAGGCTGCCCCACCGTGAGGCACTCAACATTAATCCACCGCAGACCATTGAGCTTAGGATTTTCAAGGGCACGTTAGCCCTCGAACATATCCTAGCGGATTTGCAGTTTATGCACGCCGCTGCCAATTGGGTTAAGCAGGTTGGAACGGCGGAGCTAAGTAGCTGGGATTCCTTTTGGTACTTCGTAGGTAAGTCTGGCAGGTACGCCCAACTAATAACCCATTTTAACCGGCAGGTGGAAATCGAACGCGCAAACAAGGAGCAATCATAGGATGTGCCAACTAATAGCTAAGGCAGAGGGGAAAATCCTGAGTGAGGCAGTCCTGAAAGCCTGTTGGGAAAAGAATCCCGACGGCGCAGGGTTCTGCTGGAGTGACGGAAACCATCTACACCTAGAAAAAGGCTTTATGAATTTTGAAGCCTTCTATGAAGCTTATAAACTTCACGGGAGCAAGATGGCGCTTATTCACTTTAGAGTAGCGACGCATGGCAAGAAGTGTCCCGCCAATACCCACCCCTTTGAGGTGGCCCCGGACTGTGTTGTAGGACACAATGGGGTTTTGAGGTCTTTTATTCCGCTTAAGAGTGACGAGCGATCAGACACACGTTACTTCGCTGAGACGTTCGCTGCCCCGTTTTTTAAAGCTCTCATGGAGTGGGAGTGCCTAAAGGATAAAACCGACTATCTAGGGTTCGTGCCGGTAGTAGCGTGGATGATGGAACCATTGATTGACTTTAGTAAACTGGTCTGGATGACCCCTAGTAAGTTTTACTTCACAGGGGCGAGTCGAGGCAGTTGGGCAGATAAGGTCTGGTTCTCTAGCGGGGTGGCCACCGAGACGTGGTATTATAACCCTACCCCTATAAAGTCATTGGCCCACGCATTCGGACTCCAATATACACAGCCCAAAACGCCAGAAGAGGAACGAGACTTTGATGGCGGGTACTGGCTCCACGAGAAAGACCCTAATGGGAGCCACCATAGGCAGTGGATAGGTGACAAGGTAGGAATGCTGTGGAACTGGAAAACCGCCACCAATATTCCCCGAGACGAGTGGATGAGAATGCCTGGCCACTATAACAAGTACGACGCACTGGTAAAGGCAGGGCTCATAGTTCCCCACGCTACGGGCACTTCCCGTAAAACAGAGGTCATTGATCTGCAAGCCGTTGAGGTTAAAGACGATGACCTTGTAGACGCCGCTATACGTAACGGCACCACTGGTGGCAAAAGTCTTACGACCAATGACATGCATATGGTTTACATGATGCAGAAACACGATGAACTGAATGCCGGTGAGATCACTAACGCTGAGTGGCAGGCTGCCCTAGCCGACATGAGGCCTAGCGAGTTCGCACAGTTCGTTAGGTTATTTGCTGAGGGCGACGAAGACGAAAAAGGTATGCTTGAAAGCGAACGAGAGCATGGCCTGACTATTAAGGCTGGCAAGTCTAACCAAGGGTTGACTTTGCCGCCGTGGTTGAACAGAGAGCTAGCCAAGGGTGATAAGTGTCGTCCCCGAGTGTTCCTCGTAGGTGGTAGGCTACTGTCTAGAACAGCAGCCCAAGAAGTTCTAATGACAGCCTCTCCCCTCCCTAAGACGGAAGGCTTCTGGAAGCCAATATACAGGGACAACGGAGTTGTAAAGGGTTGGGAGTCCTGCGCAGATGATTCAATGATTAAGGAGGCTATAGCAAGAGGGCGGAAGTCGGAAATTAGTCACGAACCAACCGCCATCTTGTAATCTATGTACGCTAAAGACCAACTAGAGCAGTTAGCCAAAGAAAACGCGTTTGAATACGACCCTCAATGGTGGGCCACAGTGAAGCATGGCTATGCCACTGACCGGATTACCGGTAACATTGTGGCGTTTTTCAAGGGCCGCAGTATCCTAAACGGAGTAGTAGCTCTCTGGGGCAGAGACAAACGCTCAGTGGTACTGTTTTACACTACACCCCATGACGTGGAAGACGAACGAAAGTACGGCTGGATTCCACCTGTGTTTCGGTTCGAGACACATCAGGAGAACTGCTACCGACCGCCTAAAGACCCTAAGCCTTTAGACCTTTGCTGAACCGGCGGTAGACGGGCCTCTAGAGCGCGAAAGAGGCTTCCGTGTATTCCGGGACGATTTATTGTTTGCCGACCCTAGACCAGCTAGGGTTCAGGAATTCATACAGGAATTTATACAGGAGCCAGTGGAAGAAGATGCAAATCGCGGGTAACGTTAAGGTATCTAAACCTGTGACCGGGTTCACAAGAGTTGAGGGAATTCCCTTTAAACCAAGTCCCAAGGACGTAGACGTTTACGTTCTGGCCCCGCCCGGATGGCATGGTCCTACCATAGAAGCCTTTAACGAAGTAGCGGCTATGGGTGCTAAACTCGATGTCGAGGCTGTTAGCGGACGAATCCACGGGCGTCCTAGTAAAACCGACGTGTTTTTAAGATGGGGCTATGCTGGTCCATACGAAGTACCCGGCCCTAAGCTTAATTTCGGAGGTGGCGTCTCGCGCAGTAGTAGCAATACGGCTAGCCTTAAGGCTCTAAAGGAGCTTGCTCCGCCATCATGGGACAACTTCTACGATCTAGTGACTGGCAGTACAGTCATTGGTAAGCAGGACCACGGTATGCATGGCCGAGGCAAGAAGGTTCTTGTCGTTGGCCGCAGACCTGTAACACCGTATGCCATCTATCAGAAGTACATCCCTAGGCGGATTGAGTGGCGAATTCACGTCTTTAAAGATGCAATCATATCCGCTATGCGGAAAGAGCCCAACAATACAGACCTGACTAAGTTCAGGGACGGGTTCGACTTCAAGAGGGTTCAAGTTATCCCGAAGGCAGTGGGCCAGATGGCTATTGAAGCTGCCAAGCGTGTAGGACTGGACTTCGCTGGCGTCGACCTTATGAAAGACGAAGACACTGGGGCCTTTTACGTGCTAGAGACAAACTCTGCCCCCGGTATGGAGCCTCAAACGATCAAACGGCTCTATATGCACATCCAACGCCTGTATTCAAAACAATAGTTCCTAGACCTACGGGAGAGAAACACCTTGGAACGCCTAGTTTACGAAGCCGTAGAACCCGGCGAATGGTTCAGCCCTAGATCAGGGCCGGACGGCTGGTTTCAGAAATGTTGCGACTGTGGCCTAGTCCATAAAATAGAGTTCGACCGCCCCGTCAGAATTAGGGTCTTTCGGGATGACCGAAAAACCGCTGCGGGGCGTCGTAAGCGTCAAATTGACATCCATAGGGTCATATGACCCCCCCTGCCCAAAGCGAGCCTCCTAGAGGCTCTCAGGGGTTTTCTAAGGCGGAAAAACACGTGAAAAAGAAGACGCAGGCTGTTATAGCGAGCCTTGGAGCAGATTGGCGGAATACGCAGCTTGTTTACGACCCAAAACTGCGTGATTCTAGAGGCCATCTAAAGCGAGGTGTCAGGTATGTCCTCGACAGAAAAGCCGGATACGACGTATAACCTAGACCCTATCTGTATCTTTCACAACCTCAGGCAGTCTGAGCACGTATGCTTAGTCTGCTGCTTGTGCTTTAGCGACATGACCATAGAGGAGGCCGGTGAGACGGGGGAAGATGTTTGTATTAGCTGTAAGAAACTGGAGGCCGACCGCAGTGCCGGGATAGACCAATGATAGTCATGCTTGTAGGTCCTGTAGACTATTGGTGGAATGAGAACTGGGGAACGCCTCAGCACGAAACCTACTGTATATGGCGGGATACGGTAAGCTCACTCCCAGAAGAACATCGCTTAGCTATCAGTAAGGCTATGAAAGGAGTACCTAAAAATGAAACACACAGACTGAAAATGTCAGAGGGTATGAAGGAAAGCTGGAAGCGAAGGAGGAGAACCTAATGGGAGACAAAGTAAAACGAGTATCTCTATGGGAGGGAATAGAGTGAAACTCTATATAGTCGCATTCGTGATATCGGCCGTCTGCTGGCTGCTGGCATACTTCTATAGACGTAACGGCCGCTGGCTTAACCCACTGGGTTGGGCTTATTGGTTAGGAGGGGTGGTAGCTATGCTTATGAACAGGTAGAATCAAAAACAACTAAACCTTTAAGGGAGAAGCTATGTTGCCAATAGACGCGATTTCTGACGTGCTCAATAAGCTCTTCGATAAGGCTCAACAGTTTGCGCCAACTGTGTGGGAGGCGGCGCTCCATCAAGTGGCCATCAACGCCCGTATCTCGTTTATGTGGGGTGTGGGATGGTCGGTAGCGGCTGGCATCTTCGCGTTAATTGGGCTCGGAGTGCCAGTGCTCTATGCTGTTGAGCGGCGACAGTATAGAAGGGCCATAGATGCAATGGTACGACTAACCACAGTTAGCACAGGGCTAACTACGTATGCAAAACAAAACGAACTTGACAAGATAAGGTACAGGAGTGACCCCAACGATAACCTTCCCGCCACAGCGTGGGGTAGCGTAGTCGCTTGGGGACTTGTAGTCTTCTGCATGGTATTTGCGCTTTCATCGTTTTGGAACGCATGGCAGATGACACAAAATCCCACATGGTGGGCTATTCAGCTTCTTAAGGGGTAGCGTTCGACGGGGAGCTAAGCCCCTCCGCTTGAGCAACTGACGGGCTAGCTCCCCTTTCGCTTTCTAAAGGCCTTGATGTTTTCATTTTCTAGATTTGAGGCCTCCCTCAACCGTTCGTAGGCCTTATCAATTCGGTCATCCGGCTTTAGACTAAATAAAGCCAATAGATGCGTAAGGCTTATCCTCGGCTTCCGCCAAAACTCTAGATTCATTCACGTTTACTGTCGCCAAGCATTTCTTCGTCTGTGCCTGGGTAGCTCTTGACGGCGTATACCTCAGCATCAGTCAATGGTTCAGGGTTGTGGGCAGCACACCACGTCTGGGCCTCTTCTAGTGTGTAGGTGTTCGGCTCATATAGCCGCTCAGCGCCAAACATTCGTCTGCCAAGCTCTCTCGTGTAATGCTGCCAACGGCCCGGACCTACTGGAAGGAAGATATGTAGTTCCTCATTCCAGATTACCTGTGGCTCAGGCAGCTTACGACCCATCTAACCTCCATAACACTAAAAGTGCAGGCGGCACAAAGGCAATCCATAGGGCTAGCCAGATCAAATGCTGTGAAGCTAGGAAAGCT
>Ga0137383_10001502_pt1 | contig 13878 bp, 20 predicted proteins | sample SagtaG_19_FD_104817 | JGI IMG/M metagenome (GOLD analysis project Ga0137383, IMG submission 104817) | Vadose zone soil microbial communities from Sagehorn Ranch, Mendocino, California, USA - Sage2_R_40_16 metaG | ecosystem: Environmental > Terrestrial > Soil > Vadose zone | place: USA... | reverse complement strand
CGCTTGTTCTTGAAAAGTCGCCGAAATGGCAAATCGCTGACCTTCGTGTACTAAACAAGGTGTAGAACTGCTCTGTTGAAGCTTGTATCGTTACTAGTGAACAATCCGCCAAGTTACACTTGCTCGCGACGCTCAGCAACGCCCTGCAGGAATCGCTATCCTGCTCGGCGTTGAACTATTTCACTAAACATTAAAACTTCAGAACATAGGACACCGGCTTGAGGGCCCGTAGCTCAGCCAGGTTTCACATCCAACGGACTGAAAGAGCGGCAGGCTCATAGCCACCGTAAGAGACACCTGACGGTCCCCGGTTCGAATCCGGGCGGGCCCACCACCGTACGACTACCACAGCTATGGCCCGGGACTTTTCAGAGCGGAAGGCTGCTGGTTCTTTAGCCGGTCGCTGAGCTTGTTGACGAAGACTGCTATGAAACCCTGCATCTCTTCCTGCGTCTGTTCCTCTGGGTCGGTGTAGGTCTTGTGGGGTTCGGTGAACGACTTGAAGGCTTCAGCCATCTCGTCAGGTGTCGCGCCGAGACTTCGAAGCATCTGTTTCATGAAGTCGACCTTGCCGTTTTTCGAGTCGGTTCTGATCGAGAGGTTGGCGTTCTTGTATGCTGCTCGGAGTTTCTCGACGCCGAGGCTCTGGACCTGGTTGTAGGTGTCGGTGACGTGGCCCATCATGTAGTCGGCGTGAGACTCTGGGACGCCTGATGCGATGAGTCTTGTCTTGAAGTATTTTCGCAGGCTGTGGACCCGTAGTTCGTATCCGCCGTTTTTGTTCTTCGTGTCGAGTCCGGTCTTGTGGTAGAGGTCGTGGATCTGTTTGTAGATCTGTTTCGGACCGATGCCGCGTGGGACTTTGCTGGATGCGTCTCTGATCAGTGGTGACTGGTCGTTGATCTCTTCGGGGGGAAGATACTCTTGGTCGCTTCTCTGGTTTGAGCCGTGGCGGCGCTGTTCAAGGTAGAGTGTTAGATAGTTGACTGCCTCGGGTCCGAGGAATGTGTCGAAGTCAGCGTAGGCTCCTTTCGTCTCGTCCATGTTGACGTGGACGTGGACTGGGACGATGCCCTGTTCGAGATCTTTCTTGACGTGTCCGTAGGTGAGGATCGAGAGGGTGCCTTCGCGGAAGCCGCCCAGGGCGATTGTTGTCAGGATCACTTTTTCGCGGAGGTCTCCGGTGTCTTCGAGGCGTTGGAGTTCTTCAGGCATTGGTGCGCGGTCTTTGCTGACGACTTTGGGCTTGGGTAGGTATTTGGGCTTCGGCATTTCGACGCCGTTTACTCGGTAGAAGGTCCGGATCTGTTTCGCGTAGCCGTGGATGCGTCCAGGTGATCTCTTCAGATCTTGGAGTTCGTTGATGCATTGCTGGAGGAAGCCTCGGTGCTTCTCGATCCTTGCAGGAGTGGGGATCTCTCCGGGCTTCGCGTCGGCGATAAGCGAGTCCGGGTCCGTGTTAAGCCGGCGGCAGTAGAGGCTGACAGTGTTCGTGTAGCCGTAAAGCCCCATCTTGCTGCCGCTGCAGGCTCGCAGGAAGTGGCGGGCCAATTCAATCAGCGCTTTGTGCTGTAGGACCCATTGTATCAGCGACGGGCGTTGCGAAATGAAGCTGTTGACAATGTACTCTGCGAGGGCCTTCGAGTCGACTGCGAGGATCTTGTCGAGGTCGAAGCTGACTGGTGTTTTGAGTCGGAACCCGTTGGTGCTTCGCTGCAAGCGGACTTGGCCGTCTTTGATGGTGCCGAGGTCGCGGAGGAACTGGAGTTCTGCTAGGGATAGCCGCTTTTCTGGGAGCAGGATTTCACTGGTCATGATTCGGGTGTTGGTTTGTTGTTCTTCGGCGAGCATTGTGGTGTTTCCACCTTTCCAACAGGTCCTGACGTAGCGTTGTGTATATACGCTTTTACACGCATACACTGGCGTGTAATAGGGCTCTTCAACCGTCCATAAGCCTCCGCAGTTCCACTATGTCGCGTTTGATGATGCAGAGGCCCGTGGACTTGACGACGCTGTCTCCCGGGTCCGTGTAGTCCTCCCAGACTAGGGTGATAGAGTTCGGATCGTCATGGGCGAGACGGCCGACCGCAGTCACCACCCGAGGGGTCTGCTTTGAAGCGTCGCTGTGCCTGAAGAGCAGGTGGTCTCTGTACTTGACTGATACGAGATCTCCTGGCCTAATGTTGCGTTCGCTTACTGTGGGGCTAGAATCTGAGACGAGCCTGGTCGAGGCCATTTCTACACGTCAACCACGTTGTGAATGCTCTGCTTGATCCTCGCCAGCTCAGCCTCTCTCTTGCAGAGCCAGCAATTGCCTGCATGATGATGCGAGCTGTGGTGTACTGTGGCTTCGCCGACGAGTTTCACAATACACGCTATCAAAACGGGTCGGTGGCCATGGGCCCACAAGTGTCTGCTCAGCCATAGTTCCGGATAGTCCTCGTTGCAAATCGGACATGGTAATTTCCCCCGTACCGCCACTGCTGGCCTGGGAGCTGAGGCTTGCACCTACTTCGCCACCTCTTCCAATCTGAGAGGTATTGCCGCCCGGCTGCGTTCAAGATCTGTTGTCGGCTCGAAGATCGGCCGGCCAGTCGCATCTCGGTAATGAAGAGTGTGATAGCTGCCGCCGCCGGTTCGAATATATCGCTCGCCCCTTTCTATCCGGGACCCGCACTTGTGGCACAGAACTCTCCTTGCACTCTTGTTGACACGGGGTCTCAAGGAGAGCTAGCCTCCGGAGGACCGGGTGGGTTGTCAAAGCAGGGCTGACAGATGAGGGATTCTCGATCGTGGCCGGGTCTGAGAGGCTGTAGGTTGTTACAGATTCGGCATCGACCCGTCTCGACGAAGGGCGGTCGTAGACCTCCATTATTTTGATCGACAGAGGGAACTTCTTCGTCAACCCGCCTCTCCCCTGTTGTAATTGTCAGATTGTCAGAAACGTCAGAAATTGAACGTGAAACCCTTGGTTCTGACAATGTTGATGAACTGATTTCGGCATGGCTAGAAACGTCAGAAGTGACCTGCCGGCCCGGATTGAACGGGTAGAGCTCGTCATTTCTGACATTCTGACGTTCTGACGTTTCCTGAGGGGTATCTGCCGGCTCGAGCCTCTCATGGACGTCGTAGTTGTTGGCGAGGTCTTTCAAGAGCTGGACGTCCAGCTGAATGGCCCGGGTGCCTTTCGCATCTGGCATCCTTGCCTTCTTGAAACCGAGCCGGCTGGTTATCCAGCCGATCCTCCTCGGTGTGAGTTTCTCCTTCTCGTCGCGGCCCATGTTCACCTCCTGGCTAATGTCCTGAATGGAGAGTCGATTGTCGCTAACCGCACTGTCCTCTATGGAGACCTGTCTCTCCTTCGCCGCCTGCTGCTTGAGCAGCAGGATAGCTCTGACGACCTCCGCTTCAACTGTGGTTGCGGTCTCTTCTACCTGGTCACTGTAGACCCCGAGTGCCAGCTCCGTAATGGTTTTGTTGATGTCGGGGCTGGGAGTTACTTGCACGGGTGCGTAGAAGAGCTCGCCTACTCTGGCGAGAGGGTTCATGATCTGTGAGAGGTCCGCGGCTGAGTTTCTGTTCTCGAAGTGTCGGAAGCGGTATGTCAGGAGCTTGTTCCTTAGACTCTGTGCCCAGGTCTTGTCGATTCCGAGAGAACGTTTCCGCTTGTTCCTGCTGGTGCGGATGAATATGCACCGGCTGCCGAGACTGTCAGGCGGCTCACGGGTCCCTGCTAGCGCTTTTAGACCGAACACTTTGTAGATGGTCAGTTCCGGGCCGGATTCTCCTTCTCTGGGCCGTCTTGGGACAATGGCTCCTCTCCGATATCCTGCGTTGAAGAGACCGTCGAGCTCGTTGCGAGTCTCCTTGGGCCAGAACTCGTAGTTGTCGGCCAGTAGTGTTGGACAGTAGCGGTCGATTACCCAGAACATGGATGCGACTGTGGGGTGCGTGATCAGCCAGCCGCGGTAAGCGAGTAACGCCAGCAGCTCTAGCATTCTGCTCTTTGCGGTGCCCTTGGGGCCGAGGAAGAAGAGGTAGGGTACGGTCTGGAATTCTTCGATCCGATAACTGGTGAAGATCCAGGATCCGGCGAAGTCGTAGTATCGTCTGTCTCTCAGCTCCTCATGGTACTGGAAGTATTCTCGGATCTCGTTGAACAGGTCAACGTCCGAGCCGTACTCCTCGGGGCGGCCTGGGAGGGGCCAGAGAGGCTGGTGCAACGGCGCAAGCATCGAACCCGAGCCATCGGGGTTCAAGATGCTGGAGTCTTCGCAAGTCTCCCAAGACCCATCAGCCATCTTCTCATGGATAGCATAAGTCAAGCCTCTTCCTGGGATCTGGACCTGTTCCCCAATTCTGGACTCCCAGACGAAACCGGGCGCCTCGACGATCGGAGGGTCTTCATGCTCCTCCTCCAAGCCTCTCTTCTTTGTTGGCATCAGAGATCCTTCGCGTCGACGATCTGAAGATCCAAGAGCCAGCTACGAGTCGCCGGATCGAAAGTGAGTGGCGCGACTCCCTCCCGCTTCAACGCTCGCCTGTTGATCCTCTTGATGCATCGCAGGACCTTCTTCGGATAGGCTTCCATCCGCAGAGCGAGCTCGGTCGTAGTTCTCTGCGACTTTTCCAGAAACCTCTTCATCACGTCGCGCTCGAAGTCTTCGTGAAGGTAGGGGCCGATCACAATGCTCGGCTGTCGCGCCTTCAGAATCGTCGCCATATTCCTGTTCAGACCGCCCAGGACCCGGACTTGTTCTGTCAGCGAGTGGAGTTCTCCTCTTAGCGCACCAATCTCGGATTGGATCGGGGCTGTCACACCTGATCCGCGTCTCCGACGCGTCCTCTTACTATCATCTCGACTCTTAGTCAAGCACGATTCCCCCAGAATTTTTCGCAGAGAGTCCCTGGCCTTTTGGTGATAGAAGCCGAAAGGACGCCGGTGTTGTCTCCGCCTCCCGCAAACTGTACTGGGTGGCAACCGCGAAATTCTGGGAGAGTGGTGTCTCCGGAATTTCCCGGCTTTTTCAGGGAGATGCTGCGTGCAGCCGGTCCAGTGTTCATGCTAGGATTGCTCCACATCTGGCGCAGCGGGTCCTCGACCGCGAATTGTATGTCTGGCAGACGTTGCAGCGACGTTTACGGCTCATCCCTGAACCTCGCTCTGGTGAAGCTTGACGTCAGGAACGCCCACAATGACCCGACACCAGTCGATGTGATTGTGACGTCCATAGTCGCTCAGATCCGAGAGAACGCCGTGACAGTATGGGCAGACCAGAGGGAAGATGGGTCGTGACTCGGCCGATTCGGAAAAAGTAATATGCGAGGACTGCGTGGTTTGCTAGTCGACCTCTTCTCCCTGTTCGGGTCTTCGCCGGCTCGGTGGCTGTCATGGAGTCACGCCCAAAGCCTTCTTCTCAGCATCCGGCAGATAGTTCAGCCGGGCCAGTTCAGCCATAACACTACGTCTCACAAAGTCAGAGAGATCCTCGCGCCGACTCTTGCAGACCTTGACGAGAAGTCTTCGGTCGTCGTCACGGAATCGGACACCGACGATGCTGGACATTGTTTAACACTATTATACGAGAAGCCTACACGCAAGAAATGTTCTGGCGTCGACCATGTTACACGCCAAGTGTGGCCAGCATCGTTCAATATTACACGGCAAAGCCGTTGATGATGTGATTCAGAACGTAGTAGACGAGCTCGGCGACGATGGATTCATGCTCAGAAGCAAGATGGTTCGTCACCTAGAAGGAGAGGGAGTTCTCCACGACACTGCCGAGTACCATGTTACCACTGGCATCAAGAAGCACAGGATCCCAATCCTGCCAGGCAACCGTGTGATATCCTGGTATACTGACGAACAGCGTAAGATACGGACCCTGATGACTGGGCTGATGAAAGACCGGTTGTCGGATCTTCCACAATTCTGGAAGGATGCTCGCATTGAGACGTACGTTCAGCTAGCGGCTGGTGCAATGGGCCGGTTGACTGACAAGACGTTCGAGGCTGACTATTTTCACGTAGTCACGCGCATGTTCATCGCATGGGTCCGGAGCCTGGACCTGCGTCAAGTTACTGGCGAGACCGATCCGCACCTACAGGTTCCGTTACTCTTCGCCCGACTTGGCTGGAAAATCACTGTGCCTGGCTACGTAGGAAGAGACAAGATCACGGCCTGACCGCCTGGGCAAGCCCATGGTTGAGGCGACTCCCCCTACAGGACTCCCGAGTCTACGGGGATGGCTAAGGCCCGATAGGAGTGACGGACGGATTTCGACTGGTAGCGGTTGTTACAAATCGCTCCATATTGGTAATCGCTTGAATGGTAGCGTTGTACACGGGTTCTCCTAGTGAATTGAATTTCTTATACTTGATAACTTTCGTGACGACCGGCCTGACCGTTATCTTATAGCCGTCGGGGGTTACATACTCTTGTGTCTTCTCCTCAATTGGCTCGAACTTTACCTCTTCACCAACTTCGCGCGTAATGTCAAATTGTTCATTAGAAGGGGGTCCTCTCGCGGCGGGGGGAACTATGGCGGTGATAACATTGATTGAGTCTAGACCTATCGCTTGCGGATAACCTTGTGGAGTTATGTCACCGACCCTCAATATCTTCCTGACAACTATCTTGATTTTCAGAGTGGTCCCGTCTTTGATTATGAGGTACCTACTGTAATCTTCTGACACTACGGCAAAGTCCATCTCCTGAGCATTCGTCGGTTCCGCGGTCACTTTCGCCACTCCCTGACAAATTGGTCTCTGGTGATCCCTGCTTGTTCGAGAATTGCCATCAGTGTACCCTTGCGAAGTTCGTCGTGTTGAGGTACGCTTAAAGTGCGTTGTTCATCTCTAGACTTTAGAATTAGATGGCTCCCCGTCTGATGATGAACATAGAAGCCCTTCTCCTTTGTCAGATATTTGACCAACTGTCTTCCCGATATGACGGGAAGTGCTGACATGCTAGGTCGTTATTTTGTTCTCTTGCCAAGAGATCACGATATTTGATGCTTGCTCAGGGTGGGTTGCTTCCAGTACTCCGGTGAGAGCTTCGAGGATATTCTTCAACGCGTCAAAGACGTCTTTTCCTTGGGAAATGGCGCCAGGAACTTCAACACACTGAGCTGTCATCCATCCGTCTTCATTCCGAGTCAGCACGACTCGGTAGGGATACCTAGGGCTTGGAGCGATTTCAGCAGAGGAGATAACTGAAGCGTACTTGGGGTTTGCCTCTGTATGTTCGCCTTTTACATCCATTAGAACAGTTGTGGACAAGACTTTTCGACTCTGTTTGCGTCTCCCCATTAACACTTACCTATATGGGGTTGTCGAGGCAGATAAACCCGGCTAAGCATGATGTAACCAAGTCCCCTGAAAGTAAGTACAGAGACTGAATGGTGGTCTTCGAACATCAGCTCATAGTGGTTTAACTGTTAGGAGCCTTGCACTGGAAGAATGCGCGTATGCATCTCGCGCTCGACCCGTTGGTCTTCCATATTCTTCCGCACCTTCGCGGCCAACGCTTCCAGCTCAGCGATGCGGACGTTTTCGAATTGCGCCTGGAAAATCTTCCCTAGGCCGTCAACGGTCGACCGTATTTCGCCGAGTATGGCACTCCTCCTCGTCGTCTGGTCGGCGGGGGTGGCGTAGAAGAGCTGCCAGCCCATCGTCTCCATCCTGCGATACTTGTCTTCCAGTTGCAGGTAGAGGTGTCCGAGCCGCTCTTCCGGATGCTTGTCCGCGTTGAACGATGCCAGGTTACGCTTCCTGATGAACGCGATATCGTCGGCTATGGTTCTCCGGGCAGCCTGAAACCCTCGCTTGGCGAGTGCTTCGCTGATCTGCTTCGCTGAGTAATTCATCAGGTGTAGGTCGTAGACCATTTCGCGTCTGGCTTCGACCCTGTCCGGGTCTTTGCCGTTTTTGCGTTCTGGCGGGTTTGGCGTGCTCATTTTCTAGGTTTCTGGCGGGATTCTTCCCGTTCTAGGCGTTCAGCCGGTTCGAAGGCTTCCTCAAGGACATTGAGGGGCTCGAGCACTAGCGCCGTTTTGTGGTACGCGGCCTCTCTACCACAGTCCGGGTCCTAGCTAGGCGTGCAATGTATTCTTCGACCGTGAGCAGACCTGACTTTTGCCTGTATTGCAGGGCATAGTTCTCCAGGACTTCCTGTACGTCTTGGGCCCTCCGTCTCAGTTCGCTGACGCTTGCCGTTGTTTGCTACCTTCGACGGTTCTGTGGAGGTCTCCTCGGTATCGGTGGAAACTTGACAGTTGAGGGTCCCAGGCTGTCGGTAGAGCCTAGGGCGGCCGGCGGCTTCGCAGTAAGAGGGGTCGTGGAGGATCGGCTCTGAGGCAGGTTCGGGTCGACCTGTGTAGCCCGGTTGGGCGTTCCAGGTGCTCCATACCTGGGATTCTGATCTGGAAAGGGAACCATAGCAGCGGGAGGCTTGTAGCTGATCTGGTCGCCTGTGGGAACTCCTCTAACGTTGCTGGTCTGGCGTGGACCCTCGCTGACGATGCAAACCGTATGTCTGTGGACTTTCATCCTCTCATCCTGCCAGCGCTTCCTGACGCGATCCGCGCGTACTCGCGGCGCCACAGGGACTGGGCTGCGGCCATGGGGCCAGATGGGAGCTCCTGCTTGCGCAGCCAGTCAGCCTCTCTCTTCAGCGCCTCTTCGTAGCCATCTTGGTCCAGTTGCGAGTCTGAATCCGGATCCTCGTCTGGTAAGTGTCGATCGACTTTGGTCCTGCCTGGCGCAACGGAGATTGTTATTTCGTCTTCCTCTTCGGGTGGAAGGTGACGGTGGACTGCTCCCTTCGCGGTGGGTCCACCACTAGGATTTCCGGCCCTTGGGTATGTTCCCATTTCGCGGATGTTGACCAACCCCGGCGACATTTCCCGGAGGCTGCGCAGGGAAGAGACCGATGCGATGGCCGAGTCGCCGACGATGTAGCCCTCAGATCTTACGTCGCCCCTCCGCACTGCCTGTCGCTGCTGGTTCTCTATGACTCTGCCTGCGACATATGTCCAGTAGTTCTTGTCATGGAGGACACGTTTCACCTGGCGTTCGGTGAGCCTCATTTCGATACTCCCCTTCGCAGGATCTGCTCGTAATTGTCAACCCCGTTCAGGAAGCTCTGCACCGCCTGGTCTACGATGGCGGAGCGGGACCAGTGGTGGTCTTCACAGAATGCGTCGAGGTCGCTCAGAAGCGTTGAGCGCATAGTGACTGTGACTCTTGGTCGTGACTCTGGGAGACAATTGGATAGTTCTGCTTCTTGGACAGTTTTTGCGTTTGACATTCCAGGGTTTCTACGTGAGTGTGATGAAGATATGTTTTGGGCCACGTCTCTACGAACCATCAGCCGTTCGAAACTGGTATTCCTCATACTCAGCAGATATTCGCAGAGAACCCGTGTCAGGTCCGGCCTGTTCCTGAAACCGAGTGGCGCGGGGTACGATCCTTTGATTTCAGACTTTGAAAGTACACAATGCCGACGAGGATAGCAGTTTGGGTCTTTTCGACTCGGACGAACCGGCCAAGCGAACCCTCACAGAAAGAGAAAGGCAGATCCTCTATCAGAGAGCTGGCCACAGGTGTGAGAATCCTGCTCACGGCAAGAAGATCGAGTATTCCGATATGCAGGTAGGACACAAGAAGGCCTATTCGAGGGGTGGAAGTACATCGCTCAAGAATTCTGTCGCTCTCTGTCACCGTTGCAACAAGCTGCAGGGCACCGACAATTGGGAAGTCTTCCTCGGAAAACAGGGAGTAGCAGTTCCCGTCGACAGGTTACGGGGCATTCTGAACAAGCTAAGCCTATCTGAGCTGAAGTACTTGGCGGCGAAACACGGGATCAAGCTCAAAGGAAGATCTGTCGGGGGGGATTTGTTTTCCGATGATCGTTACATAGCTCCATCCAAGACGCGCTACGTCAAAGAACTGGCCAAGGTCGTTTCAGAGAATGAGATCAGATCGGCCTTGAGCGAGAAGTTGAACTCAAGACTCCAATAATCAACGTCGTCGCGGCTTCACCCTGTTTTGTCAGAGAGGGTCTCCAAGGATCCTCCGCAGACTGCACAGACCGTCGTCGTTATCCAGGTTGCCTGTTCCACGCCGCACTTGCTGCACCTCTTCTGAACCAGCAGGAGGTCTCCTCCTCTACCTTTCACGGCTGGCCTCCACGTCGTAGGTTTCGCCTGACTCGCCAGTGTCCGGATAGGGACCCTGATCATGCCGCGAGTCCTGGTGGTCCAGCAGATCACGGTAGCTGGGGAACGTGGTGTCGCAATATTGGCACCGGAAGGGTTCGGCTAGGACCGTGGTCAACGCGGCTTCCTTTCCAGCAAAATATACCGGGGCGGCCCCCGGATCGCGAGCCTGGCTAGGTCGAGACTCCGCTTGTAGTGGCGGTTGAGCTGGCTGTATCTGATTCGGGGCCAGGGTCCACGGGGGACGTCTGTCAGGGGAACCTCGCGCATTCTCCGCAGCAACCCCGGGATCTCTTTCGGGCGGCGGTTCTGTAGACTCTGGAGTGATGATTTCAACAGGAGGTTCTCAGGCGTGTTGTGGCAGAGCTCGCTGTACCGGCAGTCGATCCGATCATGGACTATACGCCGAGCCTCTTTTCCGACCAAGACCCTACCGCGCAGAGATGGAAGAGTCCCCTCACATTCGGTGTAGGTGCGCGTCAGTCCCTGTTGTATGACGGACCGGGCATGGTCGACCAATCGTTTCTCGATCTGGTCGTAGATACTAGGCAGCGATCATCGTCTCCAGGTCGAACTGTTCCAGTGCCTCAGGCTGGTCGAAGTAGTACTCTCCCAGCAATGGCATGATCTTGTACCGCCAGATCCAGTCAAGCTTGCTCTCGTCCAAGTCTGGCTCCATGAAGAAGGCGTGGCCGACTTCGAAGCTCTTGCCCAGACTCTTTTCGGATCGAATCCGGCGGTTCAGCGACGTCAACAGGTTGAGAACTATGCTGGCGCTGATCTTGGGCGGATGCTTGTCCAAGTAACGTGCTAGGACCTCTATGCTGGGCGGGAACTCTATGAACGCGAATCTTCTCCGCAGTGCATAGTCGACGAGGGCGATGCTCCGGTCAGCCGAATTCATCGTGCCGAGAAGGTACACGTTGTCTGGAAGCTGGAATCTTTCGCCGCTGTATGGCAGCCTGACGTCGTAGTTTCGGTATTCGAGCATGAGCATGAGCTCGCCGAAGATCCTTGCCAGGTTGCCACGGTTGATCTCGTCGATCAGTATGACGAAACGGTTCTTGGGCCGGCTCCTGGCTCTCGCCGCCAGTCTCTTCAACGGCCCATCAACAACCGGATAGTCGATTCCGGACGGAGAGGCGCGAGGACGCAGACCCTCCACAAAATCTTCATAGGAATAACTGGCGTGAAAGACCACCACCTCGTATTCGCCCTGGGGTCCTGTGAAGTGTTCAGTCAGCTCGCTGGCTGTCTTGGTCTTGCCAGTCCCGGGCGGACCGTATAGGACAACAGCGCGTTTGTCGACGAGCACCGACTCGATCTCTTCAAGGTTCTCCACCGGTGTGAAAGTCCTCGCTGACAGTTCCGCCATGGAGATTGCGCTGCCGGACTTGGCCTTGTCGACCGTCTTCGGCTTCTGCTCCTGTCGTGGAGCAATGCTGGGCGGGGTCAGCTGAGCCATCACTGTCGAGGCCGGACCCGGTTTTCGTCGACCGAAAATTATCCATGAGAACCAGACCGCGGCGCCTGCGAAGATGGTGCCGAGGGCAAACTCGAACATTGCCTGCTCGAAACCAGTCAATGCCATTATCGATCACCGAAAAAATCGGGGAGTTTAGGATCTGTCAATGATTCAATCTAGCCGGTGGCGGTGGTGAAGCTGTTGAGGCTGTCAGTCCAGGTGTAGGTGCCTGGCACTGAGCTGGTGCCGGTGTTGGCCAGTGTGAAGTAGCTGACAGTATCAGCGGTGTTGCACGCGCCGATTTTTGAGTTGGTGACGGTCCAGGCGTTCGATCCTGCGATCGCGTTGATGGTGAGGCTGGTGGGTACGCTGAGGCCGACACAGCCCGGATTGCTGCTGGCGCCTACAACCCAGTCCTGAGTAACGCCGGGGGGCAATGAGCCACTGCTGACTGTAAAGATGTTGCCGGTTATCGTGGCTCCACCTGTATAGATCTGGGATGGTGATGTGTTGGTGAGGCAGAAGTTGGCGTTGGGGAGTGGCTGGCCGGAGGGGACGATGCCGTAGCTGACGCTTGTTATGACTGTGGCGGTGCAGACCCCGCCTGAGACCGTTGTCGCTTGCATCTGGAAGGTCTGGATTGTAACGCTGTTCTGGATCGTTGTGTTGGCTGCGAGGACTGCTGCGGCTATCGCGACAGACATCATCGCGATCGGTATCAGTGGTAGGCCGTGGAATGATAGTCTTACGAGGCTACGTATTTTCATGATCGGCTTGACCAGGGGCTGTGAATGTAACGGTCGCCGATTCGTTTCCGTATGGTGGAGCATTAACGGACTAGTAGTCTGCAAAAAAGTAGCGTTCCACCACGGCTTGCAGTTCAACGATAAACTGGTGGGCTTCAAGCCATTCGAGGCATTGGTCCAGGGTCCGAACTGAGAGCCCTGTCAGCATCAACAAGTCCTCCCGGGAAAGACCTGGAAGACCCTTCGCCCAACGGCGTTCGGCCAGGAGGAGGTAGACTCTGAGCCGTGGTTCTGACAATTCTAGCCCGAGACGCTTCAAGAGTTCGACTGGAGGATCCGGCATGGGTCAGACCCGGCTCCGGGGCGACTGGTTAGGAGGGAGGACAATAATCTCCCGTCGTAGCGGGCTGAGACTATACTCTCCGGTCTCATCGTCCTCCGGCTGGCTCGGTTCCGGTAGGAGGTTGTTGAGGACGCAGTTGTCGCAGACCCATTTACTGTGCCAGAACCAGGTGAGAAGATTCTTGGCCGCGCACCTGTCACAGTCGCCTGTCCGGTAGCAGCCGTGAGCCGTGAAGCCGAGATCCGCCAGCTTCAGCAAGAGTGACGGCATCTAAAACACTTCCGTGTACGCGTGTATCGGTGTAGAATAGGTTAAAAAGCGTTCCGGTGTACCGGTGTAAGCGTGTGACAGAGAGAATGGCGAGGCTCAACATTCTCATGGACGATGACCTGGCCAAGAAACTGCGGATCAGAGCGGTCGAGATCTACGGCGGCGAGAAGGGCGGCCTCAGCCAGGCGATCAGCGAGGCTGTCCAGCAGTGGCTGGAGAAGTCCACCAAGAAGAAGTAGTCAAGCTTACGATCTTGAAAAAGAGGGGCTCAGCAGCATTCAGCTCCGAAAGCCTCGGGCCCGTTTTCTGGTAACCGTACGGCGGTGAATCCGGGCGGGCCCACCAAGGAAACTCAGCGAATCATTCGCCACTCCAGAGAAAAGCTCGCAGATTTCCAGAAGAATGAATCTGGCAACTGAGACTACGCGCTTCTTATTGCCATAAAGCCAAGCCTTGCGACCAGGGTGATCCTGGAATTCTAGCAGCCGAAAACAAAGAAATAAGCTGGACTGGGTGGGTGGAAGTCCTGCTGTCGGGAGGATTCTGTTACCCATGAGTAAGGTTGTCGTCTCCATGTTCCTATCTCTAGATGGATTTGTTGTTGGTCCCAGAGAGGAGATGGACTGGGTCATCAATAATTTCGACATCGAGGGCATGGGAGCTGACATGAGTAAGCTACAGGCCAACGCGGGGACCTTCCTCCTAGGCCGCCAGACTTACCAGATCATGGCAGGCGCGTGGCCAAACCAGACTGAAACGACCTCTCCCGGCGCGGAGGTAATGAACAATACACCAAAGCTGGTCGCTTCGAATACTCTCAAGGAAACCCCATGG
>Ga0137383_10001487_pt1 | contig 13923 bp, 9 predicted proteins | sample SagtaG_19_FD_104817 | JGI IMG/M metagenome (GOLD analysis project Ga0137383, IMG submission 104817) | Vadose zone soil microbial communities from Sagehorn Ranch, Mendocino, California, USA - Sage2_R_40_16 metaG | ecosystem: Environmental > Terrestrial > Soil > Vadose zone | place: USA... | reverse complement strand
CTTGACAGCATCGCCGTGTTCCAAGTCGACAGTGGCGGCCTGCTGCGCCTGGCGGCGAATGTGCGAACCGGCGGCAAAGAACCTCGGCACTTCTCGATCGATCCCTCCGGCAACTATCTGCTCGCTGAGAACCAACTCTCCGACAAAATCGTCACGTTTCGCATCGACCAAAAGACCGGCGCGCTCACGCCGACAGGGGCGAGCCTGGAAGTGCCTTCGCCGGTCTGCATCGCCTTCCTTCCGCTTGATTAGCTTGCGCCCCTCGCAAAGTGTTTTTGCGCGCCTCCAAGTGAGTTAGAATCTCGATTCTTTCAAAATGACATACAGGAGACGCGTCATGAGGAGTCGGTGCTGGTCCAAGCTTGTTTTGTTCGTCGCGCTGGGCGGCGCGGTCGCGCCGCGCGCCTGGGCAGACGGAGAAACGCCGCCGGGGCGCGACCCGAAGCAGCCCGTGGACGAGGCCTACACCGAGAAAATCCGCAAGTACACCACCAAGCCTTACTTCAGCTCGCCGCTCGTGGACTATTTGCCGGCGTCCAAAAACGTCCCGACGCCGCAGGCGGTGCTTGGCGATGTGGCCGGCGCGCCGGGAATCCTTCCCTACGCCGAAGATGTCTACCGCTACATGCGTCTGCTTGAGAAAGCCAGTCCGCGTGTGAAAGTCTTTTCCATTGGCAAGACCGAAGAAGGCCGCGAGATGATCGCCGTCGCGGTTTCTTCGGAAGAAAATCTGAAAAATCTGGAGGAAAACCGCGCCCGGCTGGGCAAGCTCGGTGATCCCCGCTCGATCAAGCTCGATGACGCGGAAGCCGACAAGCTCGTCGCCGAAGCGGTGCCCGTCTACTACATCACCGGCACGATTCACTCGCCCGAGACCGGCGCGCCCACCGCGCTCATGGAGCTGGCCTATCGCCTCGCCGTCGATGAGAGCCCGTACATCAAGGAAATTCGCGACGGCACCGTTACGCTGATCACTCCGGTCGTCGAAGTCGACGGACGCGACCGCATGGTCGATCTTTACAAATGGCACCTTGCGCATGCGAAGCAGTTTTATCCGTGGCTCGTCTATTGGGGCAAATACGTGGCGCACGACAACAACCGCGACGCCATGGGCGTGACGCTAAAGCTCACCGAAAACGTTTTGAACACCTACGTCGGCTGGAAAGCCCAGGTGCTGCATGATCTGCACGAGTCCGTGCCGTATCTCTACGACAACACCATCGGCGACGAGCCGTACAACGCCTGGATTGACCCGATTCTGGCCGACGAGTGGCAAGTCATTGGTTGGAACAACGTCTCAGCGATGACCAAGTTCGGCATGCCCGGCGTCTTCGCGCACGGCGATTTCGACACCTGGTCGCCGGGCTACCTGATGTTCATCGCCGCCCTACATAACGGCATCAGCCGCCTCTATGAAACGTTTGGAAACGGCGGCGCCGACACCGAGGAGCGCACCCTCCAGCCCGAGGAGTACGCGCGCACGTGGTATCGCCAGAATCCCCCTCTCCCCAAGGTGCTCTGGTCGCAGCGCGACAATAACAACTACGAAGAGACCGGATTGCTCACATCGCTGCACTTCTTCACGGAGAACAAGCAGCGCTTCCTGAAAAACTTCTATTTGAAAGCCAAGCGCTCCACGACCAAGCCTTCCGAGGAAGGGCCCGCCGCCTACGTTCTCCCAGGTGATGATCCGCGGCCAGGCTTGCAGGCAGAGCTGTTACAGGTCTTGGAAAAGCAGGCCGTAGAAATCTCGCGCGCCAAGTCCGCCTTCACCGTAACGCTGCCCGCGAAAAAGCCCAAAGAGCCCGGCAAAGGGAAAGACAGGAAAGAAGAAAAGTCCGAAGCGCCCGCCCGAACCACGCGTGAGTTCCCCGCAGGAAGCTACATCATTCGCATGGACCAGCCGTATTCCCGGATCGCGGACGCGCTGCTCGATCGTCAATACTGGAGCCCGGACGATCCGCAGAAGACTCCTTACGACGATACCGGCTGGACCTTCGGCGAACTCTTCGGCGTGCAGGTGACGCGCGTGACCGACATCAAAGTCCTCGATGTGCCGATGGACCGCGTGACGGGAATTCGCGCTCCGGGCGGCGTGAAAGGCCAAGGCACGGTGTTCGCCATAAACAACAGCGCCGAGCCGGCACTTGCGACGCTGCGCTACAAGCTTCATGACGCTTCGATCGAAGCGGCCGAGGAGCCCTTCGAAAGCGCCGGGAAGAAATTCAACCGTGGTTCCTACATCGTGCGCAACACGAGCCGCGCCGACCTCGACCGCGCGGCGGCCGAACTCGGCGTCGAAGTTACCGCGCTCGGCGCCCCGCCCGGGGTGAAAACGCATCCGGTGCGCGCCGCGCGCATCGTTTTGGTGCATACCTGGCTCAGCACGCAGACCGAAGGCTGGTGGCGTCTGGCGCTTGACAAGCTCGGGATTCCCTACGATTACCGGAGCACACAAGCGATCGCGAAAATCCCCGACCTGAACGCCAAATACGACGTGATTCTGTTTCCGCCCGTCGGCTACAACGCCGGCGTGAATGCCGTCGTCAACGGCATTCCGACCGCCTGGGGCAATCCCCTGCCCTGGAAAAATACGCCCGAAACGCCAAATCTTGTCGGCAAGAACGACTCAACCGACGATCTGCGCCCCGGCCTCGGCTGGGACGGCGTCGCGCACTTGCAGGAATTCGTCGAGCGCGGCGGGGTGCTCCTGACCGCCATGGACACCTCGTCGCTCGCGCTTTCCCTCGGCTTCGCCGACGGCATCGGCACGCAAAATGCGAGCAAAATGAAGATTGTCGGCTCGGTCGTCGGAACGCGTCTCGTGGATGAGGCTAGCCCCATCGCCTATGGCTATGAAGAAAAGGGTGCGGCCTATTGCGACAACGGGCCGATCTTTTCGCTCAGCAGCATCGCGGGACAACGCGGCCGTCGCCGCCTGGGCCCGGAAGTGCGCGCCCGCCCCACCGGCCGCGGCAGTTTGGACGACCCCGACTTCGCCGTCGGCCGCCCTGGAGTCGAGGTCCCGGAAGAGCGCAAGTCCGAAACCTGGGAGTCGCCGCCGGTGTTGGACGAACAGAAACGCAACGGTTTCCGCGTGATTCCTCCATCCCTCCGGCCGCGCGTGATTTTCCGCTACGCCGACAGCAAGGACTTGCTCGTCTCCGGCTTGGTCGAGGGCGGCGACGAGATCGCCCAGCGCCCCGCCGTGGTGGACGCGCCCTCGGGCAAAGGCCACGTCGTGTTGTTCTCCATTAACCCGGTCTATCGCGGCGAAACCTGGGGAAGCTATGCGATGGTGCTGAACACCATCCTGAACTTCGACAGCCTCAACGCCGGGCGCAGAGACCCCTCTGAGTAGGGCAGGATACCTGCATTGTCGGTCAGGGCTCGGCCTTTGGCCGTGCCGCGTCCCGCAGACCACCCTTCTGTTGCCCCTTCCCTGCGCCTCGAGGCGCAGCATCCCGTCATCCTCTCGCGAGCGCTCCAGCGCTTCACCTCTCCCTTGCGCGGCGAGCGTTTTGCGCTACAATCCCCGGCACTATGGTGAAGCGCAAAACCAAGGCCCGGCGGCCGGCCCGACCGAAAGCCCACAAAACATCGGCGTCGGGCGGAAAACTGCCAAAAGACGCGGTCACTCGAATGGTCATTTTGCGCGCCCGCGAGGGCCAGGAACTTCTGCTGGAGGCGGAACTGCGCGCTCTGATCGGGCCTTCACGAAAGGAGGAGGGCTGCCTCGGTTTCGACCTGCACGGTTCGGTCGATCCGCCAGGCAGCTATCTGCTCCACGAAGTCTGGGCCAGCCGCGCTGCGCACACCGAGCACATGCACACGTCCCATTTTTTGCGTTGGGATGCCCGCAAAGACGCTCTCCTCACCTCTCGCGACGGCACCTTCTGGAGGCAAATCGCCTAGGTCTCCCGTGGCCATTTCAGAACGACAGAGTCGTGGCGGCAGCCATGACGTCCACTGCCCAATGTCCGACAATCACGGGAGCAAGGTTCTTCCGGGTACAGCACCATCAAGGCCAGGACACATATGATTTTCAGCAATTCGTGGCCGGAACGGCCACGTTATGCTTTAAACAGAGATGGCCAGTTTACGTCTTCACGATTGCAGCGCAGTCAAGCGAGGTTCAGGCAAAGCGCCCGAGTTCATCTCGCTTTCTCATTATGGAGCCGAACCGCGATATAGCCTCATCGATGAAGGCTCGAAGAAGTGGCGAGGTTCGCGGTAACCCTTGACTGAGCACCGACCTCACGTGAGGCATGGACGGATAGAGGTTCTTTTCGTAGAGGTCGCGAACGATCTTGAAGATTTCCTTCCGCATAATGACGACGCGATTTTCCCGTGCCGCCCGGGTGCGCTCGACAGTCCGTTGTACGACTTCTCTGTTTTCCGCGGGAAAGCGTAACTGGAAGGAGGACGCACGGATGCCGAAGTGACGGCAGAGCAAAGCCACGGTAGGCGCCGGTTCCGCAGCCAGCCATTCACGTATGGAAAGCCGAAGTTTGTCTCGTTGCTCGTCCACCCATACCCGACGCCATTGCTTGTAAGAGGCGCACGTCTCCGGGCAGGTTCCTGTAAGGATGCTCACGGAGCACAACCCCAGTCGGCGAGCAAGCTGGTTCAGGCTGGGTGGTGGCCTTTCTGTGCGAGCAGCTTCGACAGCGAGTCGCAGAGTTCCTCTTTTCCGGAAGGTCTGCTGGTTGCGTTTTGCGGAAATCACACGGCACAGTTCTGGAAATCGCTCCCTGACGGAACCGGAGCTCTTATATCCCAGCTGGAAAGCGATTTCATTGACCGACGGTGGATTCTGGCGAGTCAGATAACGGCGCAGGATGCTTTCCAACCGCTGTTTTTCTGACTTCTTATAGAGTTGAGTGGCATAACTCCTGATCCCAGAAGCACGCCACCGGGCGGCGATCTGTCGGCAGAGATCGGGCTCCCGGGCCCAGAGCGTCTCGGTGCGCCGGAACTCTAGACGACGGGCAACCTCGGCAACGCTTGGAGGTGGGTTCTCGTTCAGAGCGGCGGCTAGGGACCGGCGAAGCTCCGTGGATGCGATCACGGGCCGCTGGGCATATGACTTATCCTTCCTGAAATCGTTCTGCCGTCGAAGCCGCTCAGGGCCACGCCACTCGGAGGGTACTCCCGTAAATAGCATGGCCAGAGGGATTTCCAATTCATAACTAAGGCGGCACAGGTGATCGAGTGTCGATTTGACTCGGCCCGATAGCCACCCAAGGAAGGCGCAGGGGCCAGCATTGGCAAGAGTCGCCAAAGCCTCCTTGGTGGCGCCTTCCATCTGATTCAAACAGCGTTGCAGGTTCACGCGTAGCGCGACCGATGCTTGAATTCGTTGCAGCTCCGGCATGATCGCGAGGACTTGTCCAACATTCGTGGAAACCCAGAGGTTATACTCCCGCTCGTCCGCGGAGCCCTTCGGCAGCGGCATGCCGAGAGTTCCGAGCCATTGTGAGCAGAGGGAACAGTAACCCGGACGTGAGTTTGCCCGGAGTGAAGCGAACTGTAAATGGCAGTGCGGACAGCGATCCGTCAGGAGAGTAGAGTGGGCCGGGCACACGGCGACAGCGCGAATGGCCCAAAGTAACGGGCTGTATACCGGCGCTTCTGCCATTCGCCATTGTTCCAGGCAGCTTGGGCACCACGCTTCGGTAGTGCGAAAGAGATTTGGCTGTGAAACGGCTCCCTGCAGGGCCGATAGCGTAAGCCGGCAGAGGTCGTTGCGGCCGGTTGCTGCTTGCAGTCTCTGCAGCAGAATCTCCGAATCTTTTCCCAGCCCGTTTGCGGAATAAGCATACTGTATGGTGGAGGACGGAATCCGCCCTTGACGAACCGGAAAAAGCATTTCGCGGAGGAGGCGAGACACGGTTACGACATGGGCTTCTGCCAGTCTGCTCATGTAGCTGCTGAGGCTTTCGACATACGGGGTGCCGAGCCCGTAAGGGACGAGCGCGTAGAGCGCACTCGTTTGGGGGAGGAGGGGTTCCGTCATGTCCCACCGTTCGAAGCTATCCTGTTCGGCAAGACGCATAGGATTGCGCAGGGCCGACAGGGTCTCTTTTCGGATAGCGCTGGCCCGGGTGTTGCTGCCGTGGGTGGTCCGCGGCTGGTGTTGAGGTTTCTGGCGAGTGGGCCGGTTTCTGGAATCCCAGACGAAGCCGTAGCCGCTCAAGAGCATCAGAATCCTCGCGGAAGCGGGATTCACCGCTGATGGCTTCCTCCGTCAGCCGGTCGCATTGCGAGACAGACAAGGCATGCTTTTCCAAATGCTTGAGCGTCAGGGTCGGATCGGATTCGCGGATCGCCGTTGAAAGCCCCTTTACCAGCCAGTCTTTCAAAATGCCTACACAACCAATGCTGCGTTCGTAAAGGTATTCCCAGAACTTGACCAGGTCGGGCGGTTCTGGCAGCGACATCTGTTCGCCGAATGTGTGCAGGATTCTGGTGAACGTGCGGCGGTCGGCGGCTTTTGCTACGTCATAGCGCGGAAAATGTATATCGATACTTCTGCGGCTCAGCTGGCCGCTGAGATTGCGGATGCGGAGCAATTCGTAGGTGCCGCACAACACGTGCACGGTGTTGGACCGATTGGCGAGCGACTTCAAGACGTTCAACTGATCTTCCAGTCGGCGTCCTGAAGCCAGAGCGAAAAGGTGTTGAGCTTCGTCAATCAGAACTGCCTGTGGCCGCCGGTAGCGAAGGGCCTGCTCGACAGCGTAATGATAGTCGGCAGTAATTCCGCGATCGTTGGGGAATACCGACATCGTGTTGGCCGTCTGGCCAGCCGATGGCGATCGGCGTTTGCCCTCAACCATGGGATCATTCATCTCCAGTAACAGGCGCTTGAAATGACTCCGCCAGCTAAAGGTCCGAGAGTCCGGCGGGGTAGCTTCTATGCTCACGACCGGCAACCGCGTAGGATCGGGGACATCGTTCAAGGCATTCTGATTGAGCAATTGTCGGACTCGTGTCAGCAGAGTAGTTTTTCCTACGCCGGTGGGGCCCAAAACCATGACGAGGGAGTTGGGGGCAGAGTCCGTAATGGCTTCCATGAGGTGGTCCTTGGCTTCGACCAACAACGTGTGGGCAACCGCAAAGTCCTTAAAATATTGGACTCGCACCGAGGGTGGTTGTCCCAAGAGATCGCGGAACGAGGTCGTTGGTGCACTCATCAGAATCGCTCGAAAGTCTGCCTGTCGGGGTCAATCGGGTCATGCAATTCCGGTGGTTCCATGTCCGCAACTGGCTCCAGGGCTGGGCACGCACCAGGAGGTCGCGTTCGCTCTCTCAATGCTTGTCCCTCCCGGGCGCGCAGCCGTGCCAGAAACACTGACTCCTGCGAGTTGATCGACTGAAAAGCCTGCGCCAGGTTGCTGGCGGTAACCTGGAACTGTGGGCTACGATCGCGGTTCCGCGCACGCAGCTCCTGCGAGAGGATTAACAACTCCTTCAGCGATCGTCCCTGAAAAACCCGGTAATACTCCGAATGGCATTGCACCCACTGCCCAGTAAGGTAGACATAGGAGGTCCCAAGGTCAAAGGGATCGAAACGAACCGGAACCTGTTCGCGCTGCAACCTTGGGTCCTCCATGGCGTCGCACCAGTAGTAGATGTAGTTGATCTTGACGCCTCGACCGAGAGACACCATAGCGGTTCCTTTGGGTGTGCTGGGCAAAGTGGCAATCATGAATTCGTGATCGTAGGGAATCAGGCGATGAAGCCGGAAGCCGCTGCTCTCCAAACCACGCTGATAGGCGTCTTTCGGGCTTTCTCCGAGAGCCGGATGGACGTTGGTGTCGTAGATTTCGTACAAGTATTGACGAAGCCGTTCTACAAAGGGCGCCAACGACCATACCGCCAATGCTTTGGGATTGACAGACTTCGTGACTTGGCGCACGTTGCGCGTGATCTGGGTGTTGCCGAGCAGGTTGTGCACGAATTGGGTATTGGTTGTGCCAAAAACACGCTCCACCAACGAGCCGAACCGAGCCTGGGCGGGTGGACGGGCCTTCTTGGTGCATTCGTAGCGCGCCAGCAAGGCCTCGAAATACGTGCTGCGGAACTCGGTTCCCCAATCCACGACCAAGCATTGCGGCAGCCGGTTGTGCCGGCGGACGCACTCCCGCAGGACCATCATGCAGCAGCGATAACTGGGCTCCTCGAAGTCGACGTGGACGGCCAGTACGCGCCGCGAGAACGCATCGATCATCAGCGTCATCCACGGCCGACCAAGCGCATGCCTGCCAGTCGAATCCGTTAGTTCGATGTCCAGCTCTGTGTGGTCAAGGTGGCAGATTTCAAACGGCCGGTCTCCGTGCCGCGGCGTCTTAAGGTCCAATTCGTGGTAGAAGGGCACGTGCTGATAAGCTGCACGAGGCCCCTGTCTCTTTAGGGTACGTTTGAACCTATTCCGGTTGAGTACCGCCAGACAAAAGCTCGTGTAACTGGGCGCCGGAACGCCCTGGTGCTTACAGCTTTCCTTGAGCGTCGCCCAACACGCAATCCTGTTCTTCTGTTTGACGTTCTCGTACTCGCCTTCGATGACTTCATTCATTAGTCGCAGGGATTCATCCGGAAGCCGCCGGGTAGAATTTCCGCGTTGACTGGTTTTGGGTAGGAGCCCGATGTATCCGGTACCCCATTGGAATTCGGCGCTACGATATCGCGAAGTCCAGCGGCGCAATGTCCTTGCTGCTATGCGCTCGTCGCTAGGTGCAGGTTTTCCGGCGAGGTGCCGACGGACGATATCAGCCCGGTAGTTGGCCACTCTCAAGTCCTCTTCACTCGCCCGAAACAGTTCGTCAGAGAGTTTCTGGCACCCGTCGCGCTCCTGGATGGCGGGCAGCTGAGAAATTCGACCTTCTTTGACGAGTGACTCTATGGCCGCCTCCGGCAGTTCAACTACCCTCCCGTCTTCGGCCAGCAGCGAGATCTTGGTGGATCCGAAGTTGGCAACCTGCCAGCTTTGACCGTCCCGGGACAGCGTGGCACCGGCGCGGAAACTTTGCCCTCGCGGGACAAGCGAGTGCGGCGTCGACCGATTGTCCGAAGCCACTCCATAGCGGGCCGCTACCTCCCGGTTTGGAAATACTCGGACGGTAGCGGGTTCGACCAGCACCTCTGCATAGAGATCTATATAGAGCCTGCCTGCAGCGATCAGCAGATAAATGTCGTCCGGCGTGGCAAATTCTGCCGTCTTCTGGATAAGGTCCGCCAACGATAGGGCCGGCACGGCATTTGCATAGGCAAGGATCCGGTCTCTGGTTGTGGCGGGAATGGTGTCCGGATCGGCACGGATGTAGTCCTGGAGAAACAGAATGTTGCGTTGAAAGCGCCACTGGATCTCCTTCGAGGAGCGGACTCGGTAGGTAAGCCCGAACTGGTTGGCGTAATTCTCCCCGGGAGGACAGTGCCAGTGCTCTCCGTCCTGCCGGTAGCGGTTGGGATTGCGCTGGGTGAGCCGATGGAGGTCTTCCTCAGTCTTCCATTCTTCCCAGCCCGCTCCAGCCGTGCGCAGAACGAAAAAGTCGGGCGTGTGGCGTACGGACATACGCCTGCCCTGGGCGCTGTTGTAAGCGAGAATGATGGACGGCGGCTGGTAGAAGTACTCCAACACCGCTGGGTCATACTCCATCTCATGGACTGCCGCCAGTTCGACGCGATGGCTTTCGAACTGGATCGTGACTCCCATCTTTCGGCTTGGATATCGCCCGCTAACGTTCGAGCGCCCGCCGCCTACGCAGCGGGCCGGATCGGACGAGCGGATCTGATCGATCACCGACTGGGCGGGTTCCGCAATCCCCGCCTGTTTGTACCAAGCAACCAGCTCGTCTCGGTTAAGGATGGTCCGTCACCTCCTGGTGGTCTGATCGGCCAAAGGCCAAGTAGGGCCTTCTATCTTCGCGTATCACGAGACCGCCTTTGAATCACCGACGCCTATCCAACTTGGAACTACGCGTTCGTTTTAGGGTCTGGACGTAGCGCACGCCGGCCTCTCTAATCAACTCTTGTAAGCGGCGACCATTGCGAATGGCCTTCCGCACCTCAGGAACGATTCGGTTCGGAACGTGGAGGGAGAAGCGTCGCTTTCCCCGGCGACCGTACAGGGAATAACTGCTGTGAAGTTTTCCGGAGGCGCAAGCCGGGCAGTTTGGACGAATACAGCGTCCCCGCCTTAAGGAGAGAGAACCGATGGCGACGGGCCAAAGTGTGCGGATAGCTTTGGTGAACCAAATCCGAACCCGCACAGGTGTCTCCATTGTTGCCATGAATACATGTTCTATTACATATATACAGCCTCAAAATCAAGAGCTTTCTTTCCGTCCTGCCAGACGGCCGAAGGATGGACGGCAGGATTTCCCTCCCCTTAAAGGTAGGCTTGTGCTGGAAACCACTCAGGGTTACCTGGGCCGGTTCGGCAATGACTCAGGCATGGCAGGGCCCAACACGCTGAAGGCGCAAAAAATCTCCTCGTGTACTGTGATCTCTCACCTCCTGCACTCTCGGCCATCTCATGTCTTAATTCCACACTCTCGGCCAGGTTATGGTTTAACGTGGATCTTGCCTAAGACCAACCCTCATTCAAAGCAATCGACTTCGGCGAACCGTATGGCCATTTTATGGTGTTGGGTGAGGCCAAGATATGCTTAAAGGCACAACACACCGGGCAGGAAAGCGAGAAACCGCCAGAGCATGAACCGCCAGTCGAACACTAGCCGAAGAAAACTATGTTGCGCGGCCCACCAAAAATCAACCAACAGGAACGCCGCGGCCTCGGGCGACGCTCTTCTCGATGGTCTCCAGATCGTTCCACGACCATCGGGTGCTTCGCTACCGCCCGGGGATCGCTAGCCATGGGACGGAATCCTACAAGGAGGCCGCTGCCGGTCTTAGCCTTCCGGTGGTGCCAGGTAGTATCCCGGTCGTGCGCGGATTTTCAGATTCTTCGCATCGTTGCGAATCACCGACACTTTGATCTCATGGTAGCCGGTCAGATCCGCATCGGTCGGGGTGTAGCTGAGCGTGTACTGCGAGTGCAATTCCCCGCCAATTTCATCAATGGCCTTTTCAATGGAGCGGTCTTTGAACGTGGACAGGCTCGCGCCTCCTGTCGCCGCAGCCGCCACTTCGAGGGGATTGCCCCCTACCTCGCCGCGAACGTGCTGCACAATCCATACGGCCGCGGCCGTCAAGTCGACGCCCGCGCGGTTCTCTTCGAGCGTCGGCGTATCGGGAACTCCCGGCGGCGGCGGCAGCGTGCCGACCGGCAGACCGGTTCCTTGCGGAGGTTTGGGTTTCGACCGCATCTCCGCGAGCGTGGTGGAAAGCCCCACACCGTAAACCGTCACATTCCCGAGTTGCGCCTGCCGCAGGACTTCTCCCAGCGTTTTCTGGCTTCCCTCATCCACGGCTTCAGAAAGAATCAAGAGCACGCGCCGCCGTCCGGGCTTCTCTCGAGTCGCTTGCGGCCGGTCCGATAGCATTTCGACGCCTGCGGCCATGGCGTCGTACAGCTTCAAGCTGGAGGTTCCAGGTCCTAAATTCGCAATCGTGCTTTCGATGGTTTCGGCATTGGTTGTGAAATCCTGCAGTTTGTCCACCGAATCGTTGAAGCCCACGACCGCGGCTTCGCCCGTCGGACCCATAACCGTCTGGGTGAAAAGAATCCCGGTCTTGCGTATCTCGGGCATAAGCGGCTCGACGCGCGAACTGGTTTCGACAAGAATCACGAGCGACAGCGGATCTCCGCCCAGATCGAAATGCGAAATCTTCTGCGCCATGCCGTTGTCGGTCACCTGAAAATTCTTTGCGTCCAGGTCGTGCACCATGACGCCGCGAGAGTCCCGCACGGTCACCGGTGTCGTCACCATTGCCACCTGAACCTTGATCTGGCCCTTGGGCGCCTGCTGCACCGGAACACCCGGCCTTGGCGGGAGCGGCCCCGTGGGCGCTTGCCCGAGTAGCGTGCTTGCCGTGCCCAGCGCCGCAAGGAGGAGCCATACGGCCCGGCATCCCGGTTGTCTTATCGCGTTCATACCATCCGTCCCGCGCCGAGGCTTTGTCAGGTCATTACCCGACGACTGTACTCCTTTCGACGCAACATTGCGCGAAGACGTTGCCGCGCACCGCCCGGAATTCCTACAATCAAAGGTCGTCTTTTCTGGAGAATAGAGACATGCCCGACGGCAAAAAAATGAAGCCCCAGCATGCGCCCAAGGTCAGCCATGAGGACCCGAAGTTCCTCGAGAGCGTGCCGGCGCGCCCGATACGTATCCTCGCCGAGTACATCCATCCTCTCATGCAGCTCAAGAACGAGGGCATTGGCGACACCATCGTGATGTTCGGTTCGGCGCGCATCGAGTCGCACGAAACCGCGCAGGCGCGCTACACGCGGCTGAAGCACCTGAAAACCAGCAAGATGTCGGCAGAAGAGTTGCAACATCACCGCTCGGCTCTCAGGAGCGCCAAAAGCTCGCTTGAAATGTCCCGCTATTACGAAGAGGCGCGCCAGCTCTCGCACAAGCTGACCAGCTGGGCTTTGACGCTCGGTCCCAAGCCGCGCCGTTTCGTGGTTTGCTCCGGCGGCGGCCCGGGCATCATGGAAGCGGCCAATCGCGGCGCCTATGAGGCCGGCGGCAAGTCCATCGGACTCTCCATCGAGTTGCCGGACGAGCAGTTCGCCAATCCTTACATCAGCCCGGAGCTGAGCTTCAACTTCAAATACTTCTTCATGCGCAAACTCTGGTTCGCGCAAATCGCCAAGGCGCTGATTGTTTTTCCCGGCGGCTTCGGCACCATGGACGAGCTCTGGGAAATGCTCACGTTGTTGCAGACCGGCAAATTGCCAAAGCGCAATTTGATCCTCATTTATGGCCGCCGGTATTGGGATGAGGTACTGAATTGGAAGGCCATGGTGCGTTGGGGCACCATCGATGAAAGCGAATACAACCTGCTGCAATTTGCAGACACCGTGGACGAAGCTTTCGACCGCGTGCGCGCCGGCCTCGAAAAATACCACATGAACGTTGATTCGTTCTTGCAAGCCTATTGATGCGCGGCGAAGACCCCCAAGTCTGTCATGGTTTTGCACGTCGGTTTCTGGCTCCGCTACATTCTCCCTTCGACCGTGTTTAATAGGCAGGGACCAAACGCCCCCATCCCAGTCGGGGTACTAGGAGGATGGAGAATCCATGTTCAAGTACACGGGAGAGAAGAAGTTTCTGGGACGCTCGGTGCTTGCCGCCGCAGCGCTGGTTGGCCTGCTAGGATTCGCGGCGACGCCGCGAGCTTACGCCGATGACAATCATTGTCAAAAGCGAATCAGCAAGGCAGATCATAAGCTCCACGAAGCCATCGAGCATCATGGCGGGAACAGCCGGCAAGCGGACCATGCCCGGCATGAACTACGTGAAGCGCGCGAAAGCTGCTGGAACTTGAACCACCGTTGGTGTGATGAAGACGGCCACCGCTGGCACAATGACCGCGACTGGGACGATCACGATCACGACCGCCACTAAGCGTTAAGTGTCTCTAAGGGGCGCTCCCTCACTTGGGGGCGCCTCTTTCTTTCAAGCTAAAAAGAGCAGCGGGGCGCGAATCCTCGCGCCCCGCATCCCTGTTCAACTTGTAAAATGCTCAGTTCGCCGTGACCAGGTGCTCGTCGGAAAAAACGGCCGCGAACCTTCGCGCCTCTTCTTGATCGTGCACCATCACGATGGGAACCACGCGCAGCGACTTCTTGCAGGAATGGCAAACGGTCACTTCACCTTGCAGGTCCTGCAAAAAACCGTCCGTGAAATGGTACAACGTCCGCTCGCGCCGGGCATTCTTCTGGTCACGCGCGCCGCAGTGCGGACAGATGAATTCCACCTTGTCTTGCTGCGGATCGCGGTCCAG
>Ga0137383_10001482_pt1 | contig 13954 bp, 15 predicted proteins | sample SagtaG_19_FD_104817 | JGI IMG/M metagenome (GOLD analysis project Ga0137383, IMG submission 104817) | Vadose zone soil microbial communities from Sagehorn Ranch, Mendocino, California, USA - Sage2_R_40_16 metaG | ecosystem: Environmental > Terrestrial > Soil > Vadose zone | place: USA... | reverse complement strand
TGGTCGCCCTCAACATCCTGATCACGCGACCGGGAGCCGGAACCTACGTGACCGACCTGACCGCAGCGGAGCTCTTTGCGCCGCTGCATTTTGCTCTGAGAGTGGACCCAACGTCCTTATTGCATCTGTTCGAGCTGCGGCGGGTTCTCGAGCCGGTGGCCGCCGCAGTTGCCGCCACCCGACTCGGCGATGAGGCGGTTGCCGATCTGGAGGCTCTGGTCGCGAGCGTAAAGAGGCGTTTCATGAGTGGCGACCAAGACCTCGAGGGGCTGGTAGAGGCAGATGAGCGCCTTCACGATGAAGTCATCGATACCATGCACAACCCGCTGATCTCCGCCATCATCCGCAGCCTACGTGAAGTTGCGCACCAGAGCCGGGAGTTCACGGTCTCGGTCCCAAGCGTTCCGGAGCAGACGCTCGACGAGCTTGAATCGATCGTGGCTGCGCTCGCCGCGCACGACCCCCTGCGGGCCGAGGCCGCGATGCTTCGCCACCTTTCGAGGCTCGAGGACACGGCACGCAAGGCGATCGCGGCGTCCAAGACGCAAAGCCACTCCGACTAGTGCACCCCTGAGCGTGGACCAAAAGTGCATGGGGATTCCTGACAGATGGCACGCTGATCGAGGGGCACACACCCCGGCCATCGGTGGCATGTATCGAGGAACGTGCCCGGCCCGGAAACCTGGCGCTAGCCGTTTGCTCGTGGCCGCCAGCGCTGGTGGCGGCCTCGTGTGGCCCCGCCGCGGATCAATTCCAGCCGCGGACGAGGGCCGTCGGTGCGCCCTGATGGGGGCTTACGGCTTCCGCGCTGAAACTGCATCGGCCACGTCACATTGAATTCCTGGTCAGCGGCCGCGTGCAGCGTCCAGGCGGGGTCGTAGAGGTGCACCCTCCCGAGAGCGCATAGGTCCGCGCGGCCGGCCAGGATGATGCTGTTCACGTCGTCGTATCCGCTGATCGCGCCGACGGCGATGGTGGCGATGCCGGCTACGTTTCGGATCCTGTCAGCGAATGGGGTCTGGTAGCTCCGGCCGAAGCTCGGTTGCTCGGGAGCCACCGTTTGACCTGTGGACACGTCAATCGCATCCACTCCGTGAGAAGCGAATGCGCGGGCAACCACGACCGAATCGTCGGCGCTCAAGCCGCCGTCGTACCAGTCCACGGCTGACACCCGCACAGTCATCGGTTTGTCGGCTGGCCACTCCGATCGGATCGCATCGAACACTTCGAGGGGATAGCGGAGCCGGTTCTCCAGGCCACCGCCGTACTCGTCGTGACGGTTGTTGGTGAGCGGCGAGATGAAACTGGCCAACAGGTAGCCGTGCGCGCAATGCAGCTCGAGGAGGTCAAAGCCGGCGCGTATCGCCATCCGCGTCGAGTCGACGAACTGGTCGCGCACCAGGTCCATGTCGGCGCGGGTCATCTCGCGCGGGACCTGGCTGACGGGTAGGTAGGGGAGAGGCGACGGTGCGATCAGATCCCAGTTGCCCGATTCCAGCGGCTCATCCATGCCCTCCCACATGAGCTTGGTCGAACCCTTGCGGCCGGAATGGCCGAGCTGGATTCCGATCCTCGCCGGAGTATGCCCGTGCACGAACTCGACAAGCCGCGCGAACGCGGCCTCGTGCTCCGGCCTGTACATGCCGGCGCAACCTGGCGAGATGCGAGCGTCGGGTGACACGCACACCATCTCGGTCATGACCAGCGCTGCGCCTCCAAGCGCCTTGCTGCCCAGATGCACGAGGTGGAAATCCCCGATCAACCCATCCTCGGCGGTGTACATGTCCATCGGCGAGACGATGACGCGATTGGCCAGCTCGAGATCGCGCAGCCGGAATGGAGCGAACATCGGTGGCACCGGATGACGGCCTTTGTTGAACCAGCGGTCGACTCTGGCTACAAACTCGGGATCGCGAACCTTGAGATTCCAGTAAGTCACGCGCCGGCTCCGGGTGAGCAAGTTGAACGCGAACTGGAGTGGCTCTTGGCGCGTGTATTGCGATATGTTTTCGAACCACTCGAGGCTTGCCTGCGCCGCTCGCTGCACACTCTCGACCACCGGCCTGCGCTCAGCTTCGTAGGCGACCAGAGCCTCATCCACGCTCGTGTTCTCGTGCAGGCATGCAGCAAGCGCAAGCGCATCCTCCATCGCCAACTTCGTCCCTGAACCAATCGAAAAATGGGCGGTATGGGCGGCGTCCCCGATCAGCAGCAAATTGCCATCGCGCCAGGATCGCGTGCGCAAAGTCGCAAACCGGATCCAGCGGCTGTTGTTGGCGAGTAGAGGCCTTCCACGCAGCGCGTCCCCAAACACCTGGGCGCAGAACGCAATTCCTTTCTCGTCGCTCTCGCCTGGTTGCCACGATCGTTCGGCGGAATCCATCTGGCCACTGCGCATCCAGCTGCCCTCCTCGAGCTCGACGATGAACGTGCTCATCGAGTCGCTGTAGGGATATGCGTGGGCCTGCACAGTCCCGATGTCCGTCTCGGCGATGAAGAACTTGAACGCGTCGAAGACCACAGGCGTGCCCAGCCACATGTAGCGTGAATGGCGTGCATCGAGCTGCGGCTGGAACACGTGAGCGCGAGCGTTGCGGGTCAGGCTGTTGACGCCGTCGGCGCCGACCACCATGTCATAGGAGCTGCACAGCTGCTCGAGCGGCGGCGCCACCTCGCGGTAGTGGATGGTGACTCCAAACTCTTCGCACCTCTCGCGAAGGATCGCCAGCAGGCGCTGCCGGCTGATGGCGGCGAACGCATGACCGCCCGAGGTCAGGATCTGGCCGCGGAAATGCACATCGATGTCGTCCCAGACCGCGAAGTCCTTCGATAGGCGCTGGTAGAAAGCGGCGTCTGCATGCTCGATGCCGCCGAGCGTCTCGTCGGAAAAGACGACGCCGAACCCAAAAGTGTCGTCTGCAGCATTTCGCTCCCAGACCTCGACCTGGTCGTTTGGGTTCAGAAGCTTGACCAGCGTCGACAGGTAGAGGCCCGCCGGCCCGCCGCCGATGACCGCGAGCTTGAGTACCGGCTTCGAGACCCTCAGCTCCTTTCTCGCAGCCGAAACCGCTGCAGCTTGCCTGTCGCCGTCCGCGGCAGCTCATCGGCGAACTCGATCGCCCGCGGGTACTTGTACGGAGCGATCTGGCTCTTGACGAAATCCTGCAACGTCCTCGCCGGCTCCGGGCCGAGCTCGGCGCCCGGCTGAAGCACCACCACCGCCTTGACGACCATGCCGCGCTCCTCATCTGGTGCGCCGACAACCGCCGCCTCGGCGACCGCGGGATGCCGAAGCAGCGCCTCTTCAACCTCGGGGCCGGCGATGTTGTAACCCGCGGAGATGATCATGTCGTCCGCGCGTGCCTGATAGCGGAAGTAGCCGTCGCGGTCGCGAGCGTAGACGTCGCCCGTGATATTCCAGCCGTCTTGCACATAAGTCGCCTGGCGGTCACCTCGCAGGTACCGGCAGCCTGTCGGGCCTTTCACAGCCAGGCGTCCTAGCTCCCCCTCGGGCACGGGTCTCCCGTCCGGGTCCTGGACCTCGGCCACATAGCCGCGCACAGCGCGGCCAGTGCTGCCGGGGCGGATTTCGTTGCCCGATGCGGAGATGAAGATGTGAAGCATCTCGGTCGAACCGATGCCATCGATGATGCGAATGCCGCAAGCGTCATGGACGGCATCCCAGGTCCCTTTTGGCAATGTCTCACCCGCCGACACGCACGCGCGCAGCGTCGTGAGCTGGGCCGCGCCCAGGTTGGGCACCATCGCGCGATACGCAGTGGGGGCCGTGGCGAGCACTGTGATGCCGTGGCGCTCGACCGCCTCGAGCAGGCGCTGCGGTGAGGGCTGCTCGAGGAGGTAGACCGCGGCCCGAGCCCTCAATGGAAAGACAACACTCTGGCCCAGCCCGAATGTGAAGGCCAGCGGGGGGCTCGCCGCGAACAGGTCGTCCGGGATTGGCCGCAGCACGTGGCGCGAGAACGTGTCCGCGATGGCGAGGACATCGCGGTGAAAATGCATCGTCGCCTTCGGCTTTCCCGTCGTGCCAGAGGTGAAGGCGAGCATGCATACGTCGTCGGCAGCCGTCGCCACGTTCTCGAACTCGGCTCGTTTGGCTTCGGCAAGGCTGGTCATGTCGTCCTGTGCGGTGCCGCCATAGAGCAGGGTTTGCAGGCCCGGGATGGCGGCCCCCTCCAGGTCCTGGACGAAACGGTGGTCGCAGATCGCGAGGCTTACATGGGCTATCTCCGCCATCGTGCGCAGCTCTCCCGCCCGCAGCAAAGGCATCGTTGTCACGGCTACACCGCCCGCCTTGATGACGCCGAGCCAGCTTGCGACCAACCAGGGGTTGTTGGGGCCGCGCAGGAGGACGCGGTTGCCGGGCACCAGGTTGGCATCCTCGACGAGGATCTGCGCCACCTGGTTGGACCTCTTGAGCAGGTCCGCGTACGTCCAGATCTCCGAGTCCGTCACCACACAACGCCTGGAGCCTTCGCCTGCCTGGACGTGGCGATCGAGAAGCTCGGCAGCGCAGTTGAGGGACGGCGAGTATCGGAGCTCGGGGAGGGTGAACAGGAGATCCGGCCACATCGCTCGATCGGGGAGGTTGTCCCGGGTGAACGTATCGACATGCGCCGATCGTGAGACCTGCGTCAAAAGCCCTCCGCGTTACGTCGGAAGGACAGCCTGCGCGCGTCCGGCCTGCCCTGCGCTCGACATACTACCGTCATGCAGCCGACCGGCCCTGAAAACGTCAATCCTGACGAGCTCGCACCGGCCAAAGGTTTCTCGCACGCGACCGTCGCCGGCGACACTGTGTGGTTGGGGGGGCAAATCGGGAGTGACGCAACGGGCAAAGTCGTCGAGCCGGGTGACGTCGTGGCTCAATTCGCCCGCGCGATCCGCAACTTAGCGATCGCCCTTCGCGCGGCGGGCTGTGCGCCTTCCGACACCGTCAAGCTCACCTATTACGTGACCGATCTGACGCTCTACAAAGAGAATCTGCCCGCAATCGGGTCGGCCTACCGCGAGGTGTTCGGCCACCACTACCCAGCGACGACTCTGATCCAGGTCAGCTCCCTTTTCAACGCGGCTGCGCTGGTCGAGATCGATGCTGTCGCAGTGCGCCGGCCATGAAGCGCTGGCAGCATTTCGACTACGACGAACGCAACGGTGTCGCGACGCTCACGTTCTCGAGGCCGGAGCGACTCAACGCCCTGACCTTTGGCGTGTACGCAGACATCCGCGACCTGACCGATTCGCTGCGGCGGCGCCAGGACGTCCGCGTGCTCGTAATCCGGGGTCAAGGCCGCGGGTTTTGCTCCGGCGGGGATGTCGACGAGATCATCGCCGAGCTGATCAAGAGCGACACCCATGACATCTACGAGTTCGCGCGCATGACAGGCGCTTGCGTGCGCAACCTTCGCGAGATCCCTCAGCCTGTGATCGCTGCGGTCAACGGTGTAGCCGCCGGCGCGGGTGCGGTCCTCGCGGCCGCGGCGGACATACGCATCCTGGCCGAGTCGGCGAGTCTCCGCTTTCTCTTCACCAGTGTGGGGCTCTCGGGCGGCGACATGGGTATCTGCTGGATGCTCCCCCGCATCGTCGGCCTCGGCCGCGCGACAGAGGCCCTTCTGCTCGGGGGCAAGATCACAAGTCAAGAGGCTCTCGCCTGGGGCCTTGCCTCCAGGGTCGTTGCGGACGATCAGCTCGACGCCGCCGTGGCCGACTATGTCACCCGCTTGAAGGAGCTTGCTCCGTGGGGACTCGCGATGACCAAGGAGATGCTCAACCGCGGAGCCTCAACCGACTACGCCACTGCCATCGAGATGGAGGCGTTCACCCAGACTCTGCTGATGACGGCCGAGGACTTCCGCGAGTTCCACGCGGGCTTCACCGGCAAGCGCAAGCCCGAATATCGGGGTCGCTGAATCTAGCCGTACAGCAACGCCGATGGCAAGCGGTGGTCGCTTTCGGGCCCCGCGCCGGATGACTACCGAGTGCAACCGATCCTCAGCTTTCCCGCTGGAATACTATACAGACCGTTCTGTTTATATCAGTAATCGGATCGCACGGTTGTGGCCCACCGCGAGGTGGAGCTGATAGGAGGAGTTGACATGAACGGTTTACCCAACATTGTTTTGGTCCACGGCGCCTGGGCCGACGGTTCGAGTTGGAGCGCTGTAATCGAGCGCCTTCAGAAAAGCGGCTTCAACGTGACTGCGCCCCAGTTCTCGATGGCGAAGCTTGCGGACGACGTTGCACGACTTCGCCAGGTGCTCGCCCGGCAGGACGGCCCGACAATCGTCGCAGGACACTCATACGGCGGGCAGATCATGACGGCGCTCGGCGAAGAGGCGCCAAATGTCGCCGGTCTTGTCTATGTGGCGGCTTTCGGCCTCGACCTGGGTGAGTCGCTCGGCACGATCCTGGCCCAGGGACCGCCAACCCCTGCGATCGCACATCTGAGCATCGACAAGCAGGGCTACGCATGGCTGCCTGAGGACGATTTCATCAATCATTTTGCGGGTGACGTCGATCCTGTCAAAGCCAAGGTCATGTTCGCTGTGCAGCAGCCGCTGGCGGTCAGCGCGCTCGGGGAGGTAATGGGCGTGCCGGCCTGGAAGTCCCTTCCCTCTTGGTACCTCGTCGCTCAGGATGACGAGGCCATCCCGCCAGACGCGGAGCGGCTTTTCGCGAAGCGGATGGGCGCAACCGTGATCGAGGTCAACTCGAACCACCTGCCCATGGTTTCTCATCCGGACGAGGTGGTCAACCTGATCAATGCAGCGATCGAGAAGATCGAACGAACGGAGGCTGTGAGTTCAAGCTCGAGGTAGTGCAGGTCTGGCGGGTCTCTGTCCGGCGCTGGCACTGAGCGGCGCCGGACAGGCCGCTCGTCACAAGGTCAGCACAGACTCGATCGCAACCAAGTCGCAGACCAGTTGGAGCAGATCATTCGTTGTGGCCATGGTTCGCGACCTCATCGAGGCACCAGGCGTAGAGCGCGTCATACATCGGGGTTTGAGCCTCCAGCTTCTCGTGGTCCCGCTCGCCGTACAGCTTGCGGAACCCGAGCGCGATCGCCTTCAAGCCCGACGCTTCTGTAGCGCGATCGAGATCCGATTCGATGTCGGCGCCATGCACGATTGCGGCTAACCGTCGCAATGCCGGATCCTCCAAGCGGTATTCGACGAGGATCGATTCAAAGCTGCATCGTCCGGCAACATGCCCTAGCTTGGCCCCTGTGACGTCAAAAGGCGTCGCCCCTTGGTCCCGCACAACTCGGTCGACCTCGTCTGGTGCGACGAAGAGGAATTCGGCTTCGGGATCGATGAATCGCCGGATCAACCAGGGGCAAGCGATCCGATCCACCGCTGCGTTCTTTCTCGTGACCCAACGCAACGATCAGTCCTGCCTTGACTTGTGTTGCAGGCGCGCCGGGGAGTGAAGAGACCGGCTGGCGGAGTCAGCCAGGTCGATGGCCCGCCGGGTAGGAGAGCGGTCTGACGATTCGAAATGATCCCGCTCGACCGTGCTCGCGAAGCGGCGCCGAAGACCAGCAAGCTCGCGCCCGAGCTGGGAACGTTCGAGCGGCTCAAGGGCCTGGGCGTCAGCTTTCGCCAGGCGACGAGCGAGGACAGCCGCAGCTTCTCTCAACTGGAGATATTCCTCGTGGCTTTCGTTGCTCATGCGCCGGCGGATTTCATCTTCGTCTGCCTCAGCGAGCTCGGTGACCGGGAGCACGTAAGCGTCGCCTTCGCGCTGGACTATGTCTTCTGCGATCCACTCGAGCTGCTCGAGCAGCTGTTCGCTGTACGGAAGGATCACGGCCCCGGGTGTGAGGGTGACCGCCCCAAGACGTCGAAGGCTACGCCACGTGGCCACCCGCCCCGTGCTCGATGCGGCTGGGAGCCGCCACGTCAGGACGAGCCATTTGGGGGAGCTCACGCGACAGCCGCCGCCAGTTCGTGCTCGACCGCCATGGTGCCCGCGGCCGCGAGAGGACGCCAAACCTTGCGGGGCAGCCCCGGATCGAAGATCAGGAGCGGTTGGCGAACCATTGTCCGAAACATACATTACATGCAACCTACGTTGCAATAGTTGTTGGCGAAAGCTAGGATCTTCGATGGCGAGCACGGGAGGGGCGACGCATTGCATTTCATCACCCGCGAACGCATCCACGTCGATCGCACCGCTACGGCATGGGCGATCCGGCGTTTCATCGATCCCGAGGCGACCTTCGAATTCGTCTCACGCACACGCGATATTCGAAAGGTCGACGCCATTCCGTTCGACATTCGTGGCGCCGAGCTGAGTCACCGCGACGGCCGCTGCACTTTCGAAAGACTGCTCGACAAGTACGAGCTTCGCGATCCGGCGCTCCATCGGATGGCTGCGATCATCCGCGGCGCCGACCTGCCTCATGAAGACGGCTCGCCGCCAGAGTCGTCTGGCGTTCTTGCGATTTTCGACGGCCTTCGCGACGGTCTGGCGACCGACGAAGAACGACTGGAGCAGGGCTCTGTTGTGTGCGATGCCGTCTATATCTACTGCCAATCGCAAAGCTGACTCCGCCGTCGTGGCAGGATCAGCTGAGGATGCCGGTCGCTTGGCCTACCTCGATCAGATGGCCGTCTGGGTCCTGGACGTACGCGCGGATTTCGCGTCCATGGTCCTTCGGCTCGGTGAGGAACTTCGCGCCCTTCGCCGACCATTCCTTGTAGGTCTTCTCGATGTCAGCGACGCGAACGTTGAGAAAGGCGCTTGTGCGGTCAGGGTCGGGCGGCGTCGTGAGAGTGACCGTGGGCTTGTCGTCGGTGGGACCGCCGCCCACATTGAGTATGAGCCACGTGTTGGCGACCTTCATGATGACCGGGTCGCGCTCCAGGAGAACCTGCCCGTCGAACAACGACCGATAGAACTCACGGGACCGGTCCTGATCGGAAACAACCAGAAAGTGCGTTATCACAAAGCCGTCCTTCGGCGCGGGAAAGTCCTCGGGATTCATCTCATGACCTCCACCCTTCGTGAGCCGGCGATCCGAACACTCTAAGCGCTCGAACCAATGGCCGAGACCTTGGCTTCGGCGCCGTGGCACGTCATCGCCGGCGCCAGACGAGCTCATGAGGCGGGTCGAGTGGTCCGAAGATGGCTTCGAGCTCGGGGTCGTGGGGGTTGATGACGACGTCGGTCGGATCGAAGCTGAGCCGCTCCCACCCGCGCTCCTCGAACCAATCTGGGCTTTCAGGGCTGATCAATGCCAGCACGCCGCCGCGCGTAGTCGCCCGCTCGAGCTCGAGGACTGCGGCAGGATCGGGTGGGATGCTGGCACAGGACACCGTCAGCTCAGCCCAAGCGTCCACAATCGGGAGTGCATGGAAGAATCCGGCGCGTATGTCAGCACTCGGGCAGCGGCTGACAAGAATGCGTCTCAGCCCGGAAGAAGGCTCTACGCAGACGAGTCCGGCCGCTCGCGGGCAAAGGTAGACGGTGAGCCGGCCGCTGCCTGCGGCCACCTCGAGAACCCGCCGTCCATCGATCTCGAGCTTTGCGAGGATTCCCGGATGAATGGGCTCGGCCTGGCTGACGGCGTCCCACAGCTCTGGCTCCAGCTCATACACCATCGGCCAGAACAGAGCCCTACGGAGCCGCTGGGCCGCCTCTGCGTCGCCGCGGGCGGCCGCGTCGCGTTCAACGCTGGGGATGGCAGCCAGGTACTGGGTTGGGAGTCGGGCAACATCATCGAGGCTGTAGCGTTGCCAGCCAGGCGGAGCACCGGAAGCAGCCTGGAAGTAATCCACTTCTAAATCGATTCACGCATATGGACATGAGCCGGCCGCCACGCGTCAACCTGACGAGAAGATTGACCTTTGCGGCCGGTCACATCCTGGCCAAGCCAGAGTGGGACGAGGCCCGCAATCGCGAGGTATTCGGGGCCTGTTCCGGGGACCATGGCCACAACTACGAGCTCGAGGTGACTGTCAGCGGATCTGTGGATGCGAACACGGGCATGGTGATCAATTTGAGGGAGGTCGACCGGATTGTGAAGGACCTGGTGATCCACGATGTCGACCATCGCCACCTGAACCGCGATGTGCCTTGGCTGCAGGGCTGTCTGCCCACCACCGAAAATGTCGCCCTGGCAATCTGGGGCCGCCTGGAGGGCAGGCTCTCATCGGCTCGGTTGGAACGGGTCCGCTTGAAAGAGACCGAGAACAACGTCGTCGAGGTTGACCGCGGATGAACACCGCGGCTTCGTCTCCCACCTAGGAAAATTTGCAAACCGTGACGTCGTGCATGTTGGGGGTCTTTCGCAGCGACCAGCGCACGCGTGCGGAGTTTCTGTCTCACATCCGGCCAAGCCACTGAGGATCGCGGTCGTCGCCTCGTTGGTGACTCCTCTTCAGCCCGCACAGCTTGGCGGTGCGCAGGCGTTCCTGTGCGATCTGGCAATCGGTCTGTCTCGGCGTGGACACGAGGTTCTCGTCTACTGTGCCGAAGGCTCAGAGGTGCCCGGAGTGGATCTCGTTGAGATTCCCGTTGCGCCGGGTGCGGACCAGGCGTTGATGATGCCGGGATCGAGAGATGAGCCCGCGGCGTCGCCAGTCATGCGGCGGGCGTTAGAGCTCCTCTTCAAAGAGCTCCGACGAGTGGGTGCAGACGTCGTGTCGCAGCACGCGTTTGATGCGGAGGCCATTGAGCTGTCGGACGGCCTCCCAGTGCTTCACACCCTCCACATGCCGCCGATCTCCAATCGAGTCCTCAACGAAGTCCTGAAGAGCCGGGGCGCATTTGCCACCGTGTCGGAGTCGTGCCGGCGCGCGTGGGCGGCGGCAGGCGCGGCGCAGGTCAGCGTCCTACGCAACGGAGTGCCTGTCTTCACGGTCGATGAGGTCCCGATCCGTGAGGAGGCCCTGCTGGCAGGGCGGCTTTCGCCGGAGAAGGGATTCGAAGACGGGATTGCGGCTGCTCGCGCGATTGGATTGCGGCCAGTTGTGGTGGGGGTGCCTTACGACCCGAGCTATCAACTCGACTTGAGCGCGGCGCTCGTCCTTCCGCCTCAACCACGATCCCGGCTGTGGCAGCTGATGGCCGGCGCGAAGGTCACTCTGCTTCCCGTGCACTGGGATGAGCCCTTTGGCCTGGTCTGCGCCGAAGCCCAGATGGCAGGTTGTCCGGTCGCCGGATATTCTCGCGGAGGATTGGTCGAGATTGTTGAGCCGGGAGTGTCGGGCTTCTTGAGCGAACCGGGCGACGTGAAGGCACTGGCAGAAGCCGCCCAGGCCGCCACCAAGCTCGATCGTGCAGGCGTTCGCGCATCGGCCGTGCAGCGCCTCGGCCTCGACGCATCGCTCGACGCCTACGAGGCTGCCCTGGCGGCGGTGGCTGTTTGATCGCTGTCGTCACCGGTGGATCCCGCGGCATCGGGGCTGCGGTAATGCGAGAGATGACGGCTCGCGGTTACGACTGCCGCGACCTCAGTCGATTGTCAGGTTACGACGCGGGCGACGAAGCATCGGTGACCCGATTCTTCGGTGGGCTGGAGCGGCTCGATGTGCTGGTGAACAATGCCGCGATCCTCGAGCTCGCGTCCATCGTCGATATGAAGGTCGAGACGTGGGACGAGGTGATACGAGTCGATCTGAGGGGCGCGTTCCTTTGCTCGCAGGCCGCGTTCCGTCTGATGAAGCCCGGCGGCACCATCGTGAACGTGAGCAGCCTGTCCGGCGTTTCAGGGACCGACAAGTTTCCAAAGATGTCCGCGTACGTGGCTGCGAAGTCGGGATTGGCTGGACTGACCGAGGCCCTCGCCGTCGAAGGCCGGCCGCTGGGGATTCGAGTCAACGCGGTCAGCCCCGCCACAGTCGCCACCGAGATGGGCCGCATCGCGGGGATCGGCCAGGAACCCCTTTCACCCGAGGAGGTCGCCCGCGTCATCACGTGGCTCGCCACCTCCGACTCTGCTCCATTGACCGGCGCCAATGTCCGGATCGATCCGCCGGCGCGTGGATAACGGCTTGTCGGTCGTAATCGTTGGTGCGGGCTTGGCGGGCGCCAACGCGGCGCTCGAGCTCCGCCGTCTGAACGCGGGTGTTCACGTCACCCTTATCGGCTCGGAGGCGCATTTACCGTATCAGCGCCCTCCACTGTCCAAGGGATTTCTTCGGGGCACCGAGCAGTTCGCGGACGCGCTCGTCGCGCCCCGAAGTGAATACGAGAGGCTTGGAATCGACCTCGTGCTGGGCAGGAGAGTGGTCAAGCTTGAACCGGAATTCAAGCGGATTCGCCTCGAAGGCGACGAGGTCGTTCCATACGACCGAGCTCTGATCGCCACCGGTGGCCGCAAGCGCCACCTGCCGTTTCCAGGGGCAGACCGAGAAGGGGTCTTTGATCTCCGTACAAAGGAAGACTCAGAACGGATTCAAGCTGCGGCTCGTGCTGGACGGACAGTCGTCGTCATCGGTCTCGGCTTCATCGGCTGCGAGGTTGCGGCATCGCTACGCATGCTCGGACTCGAGGTGATCGCAATCGATCCGGCGCAGGCGCCGCTGGTGCGTGTTCTCGGGCCCGAGGTGGCCGCCGGGATCGCCGCCCTCCATCGATCGCACGGGGTGCAGCTGGTACTGGGTGACGGCGTCGATCGGCTCGAGGGTGGCGGACGAGTCGAGCGCGTCGTGACCAGGTCGGGCCGCCAATTCGAATGCGACTTCGTGGTCGCCGGCATCGGTATCGACCCAGAGGTCGATCTCCTCAGGGCCGCCGGCGCGCGGATCTCGAATGGTGTCGAAGTTGACGCGTTCTGCCGGACCAGCCTGCCTGATGTCTATGCAGCTGGAGACATAGCGAACCACGCTCACCCTCTGTTTGGACGCGTACGAGTCGAGCACTACAACAACGCTGAAAAGCAGGGACGGTCGGCCGCGGCATCACTCCTGGATCGGGGAGTGCCATACGACTACGTACATTCCTTCTGGAGCGACCAGTTCGATCGCACGCTCGAGTACGTCGGTTTTGCTACGGACTGGGACGGCACCACTGTCGAAGGCTCGCTTCGGGATCTGGATTTCATAGTTCGCTACATGCGCGGGGCCAAGCTGCTGGCCGCGGCAGCCATGGGCCGCGGCGGGGATCCTGAGAGCGAAGAGCCGGGCGAGCTGAAGAACATCGCAAGCCAGATCGCCGGACACTAAAACGTCATCACCATGCGACAAGTAACTCGGAGGCTAGGCCGGTGTGGCCGGCGCCGGCTCGGCGTCATCCCAGCTGTACCGAAGCCGGCTGACAACGTCGACCACGCCGTCGAGCTCCTTCGTGACCCGAGCCAATATCTCCGCGTCGGACTTTCGGTCGACCGTGCCGGACAGCGTCACCACGTTCCAACGCACCGCGACCTGAACTGTTTCCGGTGTGGGGAGGAACAAAGACGGAATGATCATCGAGAGCACCTCATCGCGGAGCTCCTCATCGGTGCGCAGGAACACCTGCAGCAGGTCGCTTCGGCTGACGATGCCGACGATCTTGCCGCGATGGTCGACGACGACAAGCCGTCGGATGTTGCGTTCCTGCATCAGGCGAGCCGCGCTTGGAAGTGTGGTATCCGACTGCACCGTGATCGGTGGTGAGGTCATGATCTCGGAAGCCACGACCCCAGACGCTTTGGCCCTTTGCTCTCGCCTGCGCAGCGGATGCAGTCGGCTCGGTTCCGATTCCAGCTCTTGCCGGCGTTCCTTGAGAAGCAGATCGGATTCAGAGACGATTCCGATCGGAACGCCTTGCTCGTCCACGATCGGAATCGCGCTGACGCGGTTCTCCTCGATCAGCTGCACAAGCCGTTTGAAAGGCGTCAAGGCTCCGGCGACATGAACCTGATTCGTCATCACGTTCGAAACGGTCCGATGCTTGCGAAGGCTGATCACGCCGTCACTCGCTCGGCGATCAGGACCGGCCTGCC
>Ga0137383_10001480_pt1 | contig 13958 bp, 13 predicted proteins | sample SagtaG_19_FD_104817 | JGI IMG/M metagenome (GOLD analysis project Ga0137383, IMG submission 104817) | Vadose zone soil microbial communities from Sagehorn Ranch, Mendocino, California, USA - Sage2_R_40_16 metaG | ecosystem: Environmental > Terrestrial > Soil > Vadose zone | place: USA... | reverse complement strand
TTGAAGCGCGGAAGGACTGCCGGTTTCCTGACCCGGTACTATCTGGGGGTTCACGGAACTGTAGTCGGTCGTGCTGGTGACGCCGAACGCCGGTAGATTTTGTCCGCCTGCATTGTCGAATCCCGTATAGGTATACTGCGAGCTGTTCCCGGCCGCGAAGCTACCGACAGAACCATCATCCGCGCTGCGCAGCGTGATCGCGCTGACAGGCGAAAAGTCGAAAGCGAATCTGCTTAATAACATCTGCATCTGCTTTTGAGCCGCGCGTGGGCCAAAGCCCGTAATCTTCGCGACCAGACGATTCGGCTGGGGCCCCGTAACTGTGATCGCAATCGGAGTGCTTCCGTTGCTGTTGACCGGGTTGCTGCTGCGCGCGTAGAGCGTACCTTGTAGGTTGTTCGTATTGTTGGTAATGGTCGGAAACGTGACGGCTAATAAGCTGGAAGAACTCGTCAAGGTTCCCGATAGGGTGCAGTTGAGAGTGTACGTCACTGGCCAGGGGGCCGTTTGCGTAATTGTCAGGCTGAAAGGCACGGTAGTGGTAGTTGCGTTTGGAAGCGTGCACCCGCTCGAGCCGTTCGGTATCGCTATTGTGAAATATCCTAAGGTGCTGGTCACGCTGGAATTGATCGTCGTGGATGCTTGACCCGTGAAGGACACGGTTGCTTTGACACCGTTGCCACTGCCCCCACATTCAGTGCCGGTAAAACCGTGTGTCGCTGACGCCGGGCTGTAGTTCGGGAAGGCTCCCGAGGTTAAAAATGTGACTACACCGGAGTTGTCGGGATCGAACAAGTTAGTAATCTTGAACGCCATTCCCGTAGCTGGCGAGTAAGCGGCACTTGGGTTAAGCGGATCCGGAAGAGTAACCCGATCATAAGTTGCGTTGTAGCTCAGCCATCGTGAAAGCCGTGGGACAGCAGTATCGGTTGCGACGTTAGAAATTGAAACGGTTACGGCATTGCGGAAGGTAATGCTGTTATTAGCGGCCACACCGGACAATGGATTGGGCGCAACATTTCCTCTGAGCACATTTAGCACTGACTGCGCGCCGGCTTCCGTGGCGTAGTAGGCCTTTGTCTCTGCCGAAGTATCCGCGTTGTTTGCAAGCGACATCGCGGTGATGGTAATCAAAGCCCCACCAGCCATGAGCAATGGAATGCTCACGAGCAACATGGTAATCAGGGCCGCGCCACGCTCGGATCGGCGATCTAAGTTTTTGCGAGCAGCGATAGAAGACTTTTGCATGACTGAGAATTACCTCATCACTTTCGAAGAAGAAGATTCGCGAAACTCAGTAAGTAAAAAGTTCCGCGTTGCGCAAGGCGACGTCGGACACCAATTGAACGCGCGAAGGCGGTTGGTATCCGGGAGTGCCGGGAGTGGAGACTGCCGGGAGTGTCACGCAGATCGACATGACTACGTACTTGGCGCTGCTTTTTTGTAACACTTCATCAACGGGGTTGCCGAAAGCGTCCTGGACATTGTTGATATCGCAATCTTCCGTTGTGCTTCCAGTGGTGTAATAGACTTTGTCGGCATAGTAGCGAATGTTCAAATTATCGACTCGGTTAGACAAAATCATTTCTTGCGCCGAAACGTTAACGTCCATTCGGACAATGTAGCTGTCGACATCATGATAGAGCAGATATTTGATGTCTTCGTCGCGATCAGTGGCGGCATTGCTGGTTGTTTCGCCTGAGGCAGCGTTAAGATTCGCGCGAATCCTGATTGAGTTTCTTCCCGAGTCAGAGGCTACGATTCCATTGTCCGTCAAGGCGTACCCGGAATTGGCAATCTCGCGGGTCATGAGATTAAGCGCGCGGCGCGCATCGGCCAAAGCGTCGTTTTTTTGGTTCTCGCGCATTCTAATCTTGAATGCACTCCCAAGCAGCATGCTGGCCACTCCTGTGAGCATAAGCGTGATGGCAATTCCTATGACCAGCTCAATCAGCGAAAAACCCTGCTGCGAGTGATGTGATTTTGCGGTTTGCATCGACGGAGCCTCGGAAAATTGTTTGCGAATTGAGAAAGTTAACTTCCCGCATAAGGGCCGAGAGATGGCCCCGCCCGCTGCGAGACGAGGATGGCCGGGTTGTTTGCCCAGGCAGAGCCGTTTTGCGGAGTGACCTGAACGGTTATTATTTTCAGTGTCGCGCTTCCGCCGCAATCCGACGTGGAGCAGACTGTCGTTGCGACGGTGTATCGTCGGCCCGCGCTGGTGACCGTTTCAGTTGACAAAAGAGTGTTAAGACTGGTGTCGTTGAAAGGAGTCCTGCGCAGACGCTCCATTCGCTGTTGAGCGACGGCCAGCGCCAACGCCTGGTCGTTCGAGCCGTCGTTATTCTTGATGGCATAGACAAAGAGCGACGCCGTTCCCAGCGTGACAACCATCATTACAACTAGAGCAATCGAGGTCTCGAGCAGCGTGAAGCCTCGATCGCTCGTATTGTCTCCGCGCGTTAGTTCACGGTTTTGTCGTCTATCAGTCAATTCCATGTTGACCTCGCTTAGTCTCAGTTAGTTACTTTTATAAGCACGGTGTCGGTTGTGCATGTCGAAGTGAAGTTGACTGCAAAAGTTCCACGCGTGCTGTTTAGGGAGCTTATCGAAAATGTTCCGGATCCCCCGGCACTCATACCGCGCGTGGTCGGCGATACTTGTAGATTAACAGGCGCCGAGACAGTTATCGTGGTCGCGATGTTTGTACCGACGGTGATGGTGGCGGTGGTACCGCCATTCTTCTTGATTGACTTTGAAGACGGGTCGACTGAAAGGGTGCAGCCGCCGGGCCCTGTGCCGGTTAAAGGAGGACCGGGCTCTTCACTTCCGACGGGGCCGGTGGGACAGTCCAAGCTGTTGTCGTGAACGGCACTGCCGGCAACAACTGTGGTCGAGGATATATCAGAACTGGTGCTTATGGGTACGTAGGTTTCCGAAAGCACATCGACATTGCTGTCTACGGTCACGTCGCCTGCGTCAGAGACGTCGACCCATGATTGCAATCCACCACGGTTGAAGATCGCGAAGGTTACAGTGCAGGCCGAGATGCGCCCGCGCCAATTGAAGGTTACAGTTGGTAAGGGCGATCCGATAGGAATTCCAGGGACACTCGAATCGAAAGTGAAAGTTCGCGTGGTGGGCGTACCCGTGCCGGCGAAATCCATCTTGACGTTATAGGTATTATTACTCGTGAAAATGACACTCGAGAACATATCGGTCGTGGTTGCGTGACGACGGATCGCATCCATGCGAGCCCTTTCTATGTAGGTAGCTAACTGGCGCACGGAATTTTGCAGTGAAAGCCGCGCCCGGGTCGAACTGACCTGGAGCAGAGCAAAAGCTGAGACAATCGAGATAAGAACGACTGTGAGTAATAGCTGGATCACACTAAAACCGCTCTGTTCGAATGTCCGGCTCCGGGTGCGTAATCTCATCTTTGGTTTCTCTCTTGGTCGCATCGTTTTGGCTTCTTACTGCGTGACAGGTGGATGGGCAAGTAAGGGCGCAGACGCAAGGGCAACATATGTGCCAAGTGCACGCGCTCACTAACTACGGGGTTTTTGCTGGGATGCTTCGCGGCTGACTCGGAAGCTCGTCACCGAAAGTAACGACCAAAGGAAAGCTGTTTCACAACTCCGATGGTCTCGAGATTCGCGGGAGTGGAGACGGGATCCGTTTAGTCTCGGGACTAGTCCCCAACGCCGGCGGCGGACAAGTCCACTATCTAAAACGAAGGATTTCCTAAATCGCAATGACAAGATGGCAAATGGAGAATGATCTGATCGCTCCCAGGTCTGACACAAAAAGGCCGAGAGCTGAATACTCTCGGCCTGACAGAAGGTTGACCATCATCGGGTTCAGCTCTTCATCTTGCGTCGCTTCTTTACGGCTCCGGCCACACCGGCAAGTCCGGTTCCCAGTAGCAGCATAGTCGTGGGCTCGGGAACCGCGCTTGGCGGCACACAATTGACTGTGCCTACGTCGCTGTTTGGGTTTGACGACAACGCCTGGAACCTTACATACAGGGCCATGGCAATCTGTTGTTGCGTCATGCCACTGAAGTTTCCGCTGAACGTGAATGTCGCGCTCGTCGCGCCGGCTTGTATGCCGTAACGTGGAGTTCCACCGGCGAAGTTTCCGTCATGAGTGACCAACGCGAAGGAGAGCGCAGCATTATTAAATTGGGGAACGTTGCCGACGTTGGTACCGAAAACGAAATTTTGATTGCTCGGTTGCGAGCTAGCTGAGACCAGCGATGCGTTAGCGCCGTTCAGAGCGAAGCCAAATCCCGTTACCACGCCGGCCGAAGTGTTCGTGATGCTGATGACAAGCTCATTGTTACTCAGCGAAATGATGTTCAGAGTAGCCGTAGCATTTGGATTTGAATTGCCGACAACGCTGAAAGCGTCCGCGCGGGCTGCGGTGGCGCCGGCTCCGACGATGAGCGCTGCCATGACTGAAAGCAACAGTTTTTGGAACATGGAAATTTGAATCCTCAACAAGTTAACCACTCGCGGCCTCATAGGTCCTGCCGCTGCTCGATTGCAGCTCTACCGTTCTTACTAGACTGTTAATGCCTCCTGTTTCTCAAAAAGCGCGGTCCATTCTAAGGATTGAAAAGATTAGGGCTGCGCCAGTTTCCACAGGGAAAGAAACCGAGCGCAGCCCCATCGCTGCTTGACGAGCCAGCAGCAGTCAAGACTTAGATCTAATATTCACAGACTCCCAGTACTGAGGCTGGCAACAACGCAATTGCATTGGCAACTGCGACCGAGTCATACTGCATAGTCGCATCTCCAGCGCCATTGAAATCAAAGAAGGGAGCGCCGAAATTAGTTAGGGCGGGACTCTGTGCAGGCCAATCAACGTTGGCCACGAAATTCGCGCCATAGAAGGCGCCACCACCACCACCATCGCGGTTGATCGCTCCGGTACCAAGCACAAGGACAAGCCCATTGAAATCCGTGCTACCGTTTGTGATCAGCTCTCCGGTAACAATCAATATTCCTGAGCCACTACCCGAACCCATTACGTAATCACCCTTGACGAAGGTAAACCCGGTTGGATTGCCTGAGCCTCCATTTGGGAGGTAAGTTGCGGTGCCATTAGCCGCGCCCTGTATTGCGGCTGCCTGCATTTGATCGAGAAAAGCGCGGGTCGCAGCCGGTGACTGAAGATACGCTGGCAGGCTGACAACTGAGGCTACCGGCGTAGAAGTCGTATTCGAAGCAGCCGAAGTCGTCGCGATTGCAGCGTCCACCGTGTTCGTCGTGCCGAACGCGGGCACTGTAGCCGCAACACCGGCATGATCGACTCCACTATAGATGTGATTAGCACTGTTGCCGCTATCAAAATTCATAGCAGGAGAGCCGGAGGGAGTTCCCACCAAAGTCATCATCCCGGGAATTATCGGATCAAAAGCAGCGCTTGAGTCAATCATGCTCATCTTCTTCCTGGAGCTGTTCGGACCGTAGCCCGTGGCTTGAATAAGCAGTCGGCCCGGTTCAAGCGGTGAGGCGGGAAGGACGTCACCGGGTGGCAGAGAAACAACCACGTCATACTGGATCGTAGGGCTGGTCCCCACAGTTACGCGCGTGCCCGCAGTCTGGGTGTTGGAATAAGGAAGCCAACGTGAGAGTCGGGCAACTGTTGAAGGATCTCCTCCCGCTCCATTGGGGCAATCGTTCGAAAACCCGGGAACGACGGCGTTGAGGAAATTAATGGTGCTCATGCCTGACGGCAAGGCGGAGGCAGTATGCGCGGCATTTCCGCGTAATGCATTGAGCGCCGCCTGAAGTCCTGCTTCAGCGCCATAGTAAGCTTGTGCTTCAGCAGTCGAATCGATGGCGTTTGATGCGGACATCGAAGTTATCTGAATCAGAGCGCCGCCCGCAGCCAGAAGCAAAGTAGCGACCATGAGCGACGTGAGCAACGCTGCTCCGCGCTCGTTTTTCCGGCTGTTCGGATCATGGGTTGACGAAACTTGGCTCATAACTGTCCCTCGTAGCTTCCTTTAGGGTCATCGCCTTCAGTAAGTCTGCAGATTTGCATTGCAAAGCATGACGGTTGAAACGAGTTGGGTTGCTGAAGGAGGTTGATAACCGGGTGAGCCCTGTGTTCCAATCGCAGGAAGGACCACTTTGACGACCAACACAATGTATTTGGCCAAATCCGGTGTCACTTGACCCTGAATCGACCCGGTCGAGTTCTTCACATTCGTGATTACTCCGTCACCGATCGTGTAGGTAACCCCTTGATCGTAGTAGTAGATTGCTAGTCTATCTATGCGATTGGCAATCAGACCTGTTGTCTGAGCGGGTTGCAGATTCATTCGGACAATGAAGCTGCCATTAGCATCATTGACGAACATATACTTGATGTCTTCGCTGTCCGCGTTGGTCGCCCCTGACAAATCCAGATCAGAGCGAACACGGATCTGAGTTAGCCCCGAATCTCCCACCACGATACCATTTGTGCTGAGGCCGTAGCCCGCGTTGGCGATCTCGCGAGACATAGTATTAAAAGCTCGCTGCGCGTCGGAGATTGCTGATGATCTCTGATTTTCACGTCTGCGAATTGCGAATGATGAAGCAAGCAAGATAAATGCAATCGTTAAGATGACAAGCGTAATCGCCATGCCGATAACGAGTTCTAATAGTGAAAACCCGGATTGCGTGGATGACTTCGGAAGTGATCTATTCATCGATTCACAGTTCCCGCTGCCTGCATTTCGTCGCTTGATGCGCTTAATGTGTTCCCTTGGTCGTTGTCGAACGTATCGTTCGGAGTATGACCGGAAAGCCAGCCCACCCTGCGCTCATCGGATCCACTCGGATCGTGATGACCTTCAAAGTTGGGTTACCACTATTGTCGTTATTTGAGCCGGTCACCGTCCTCGTGACTCGATAGGTGCGACCATTGCTTACCGTATAAGGCGTTAGCACCGTGGCTGCCGATACATTGAGAATTTGATCGGTGAACGGCACGCTGCGCAGTTGTTCCATCTGTTGTTGAGCGATACTAATGGCCACCGCACGGTCGTTCGCGCCGGAGTTATATCCAATCGAATAAGTGAACAGAGACACGACCCCGAGCCCGGCCACCATCATGATTACCATGGCGATCGATGTCTCGATCAGCGTGAATCCCCGTTCATGGGTGCGACTATCAATAACCGCCGAGCCGCTCATATTTGATTGATCTAATTCCATCAGTCATCTCTGCTAATGCTTCAATCGGTTAGTGCATGCTCTTGATCCCAGCCGTGGTAGTTACTGTCGTTTGAGGTGTCGGAACGATAACGGGCCCTGTAACTGTGGTATCGGTTGAAATATCACCTGCCTGCCCCACGACGACGGTGGTGGATCCGACACCCGTGGTCGAATCGGCCAAGGTAAGCAAGATTGTGGTTCCTGCCCGTCCGCGCCAGTCGAAGGTTATTGTCAGCGGAAGTGTCAACCCCTGAAACTTGACCGTTGGCTCAAGCGGATAGGTTATCGTCTCTACTGTCGCGCTTCTTAATGGACCTGTAATGCTATAGCTGCCGATGCTGGAGATCTGAATCGTAGTTGAGCAATGGCAGCGAATCGCGGCCATCCGGGCTTTCTCCAAATAGGCCGACAGAACGTGCGCGGAATTCGTCAACCGTAACCCATCTCGTGCGGTGCCAATCCTTACCATCGCGACCGAGAGCACAATTCCAATCAGGGTGAGTGCGATAAGCAAATCGATGAGGCTATGCCCCGCCTGACTCTTTCTCTTGATCTGGTAGTCGTAATCTTCGTAGCTCATTTGTCGCTCCTGCCGAAACCGCAAACGCGAAAATCACCGTTATGGTAATTCCCCAGCCGCCTTCAGCAACGATTGTGCCAGTCTCATTTTCAAAGGGAACCGTGATGCGACACCGAAACTTAGTGGCTTTTGGCGTCACTTATCGTAACAATCGTACCCGCCTCTCTCCATAAAAAAGGAGCGGGGGTCAAACCATGCGCTGTTTCACCCATGAGTCCCAGGAGCATGGCCAAAGACAATTCAAAACGCAGCTTGAATCAATTGACTGGCCAACTCGACCGATCGCGTGACTGAATGAAGTTGCACGAAGCGTTTTGAAGTCGAGCGCAAGCTTGTTCTGAAACGGTTTCTTCGAAATGGTGGATCGTTTCGATGAGTAGCGAAAGCATGAGGCTTTCACTGAGGCAGACCCGACAGAGTCGGTAAGGGAGATTTCAGCGCCGTAATAACCCAGGGCAGCACCGGTTACAGCCAGGTTTACGTGGAAGCTCCTTGTCGAACTGGCTCTCGATAAAAGAAGTAGTCGCCGGACTATTCTTTTTGCTATAGTGATTTTTGTCTCGCTTGACGCGAGACCTAGGAACGAGTTGAAGCCTTCGCTTCTCGAATCCGCGAACGCAACTCAGTTCCTCTTTAAGGATGTCCTACCTCCTCGGTTCCACGCTCAGGATTGATAAACTTGGCGATGACGAAACTCGAGGGACGCGAATGTGCACTACATCAGTGTGCCGCAGTTAACTTTGTCAATTCCACCAACGGAGATTGAGAACTAAAATATGGCGAGACTCGACGATCTTCTCAGGCAAATGAAACAACAAGGTGCTTCTGACCTGCACCTGACCTCTGGCTCTGCGCCGTTCATGCGAATCAATGGTGAGATGATGAAGCAGAGCTATCGCACTGTGTCCGCCGAGAGTTGCGAGAGTTTGATTTTTGAAATTCTCACAGAGAAACAGAGGCAGATATTCACCGAAAACTGGGATCTGGATCTGAGTTATCCGCTGGCTGGAGTTGGCCGCTTCCGCGTTAATGTCTTTATGCATAGACATGGCATCGCGGCGGCCTTTCGTCTGATTCCGGAGACAATCAAAACCATCAGCGAGTTGGATCTTCCGGAACAGCTTGCGAGTCTGATCGATGCTTCCGAGGGCCTGGTTTTGGTAACCGGTCCCACCGGCTCGGGCAAGAGCACGACGCTGGCATCATTGATTCACACGATTAACCGGGAGCAGCAATCGCACATTATCACTATCGAGGATCCAATCGAATTTGTTCACGAAAACGAGAATTGCCTTATTAGCCAGAGAGAGGTTTCCAGCCATACCAAGTCATTCAGCGCGGCCTTGCGAGCGGCGCTGCGCGAAGATCCCGACATCATCCTGGTAGGAGAGATGCGCGATCTGGAAACGATTTCGCTGGCCATCACGGCGGCTGAAACCGGCCACCTCGTCTTTGGCACCTTGCACACCAATAGCGCAATCAAGACGATTGACCGGGTGATCGATGTCTTTCCGGAAGGCCAGCAGACACAGATCCGGGTGATGCTGTCCGAAAGTCTGCGCGGCGTGGTGGCCCAGGCGCTGCTGCCGCGTCCCGATCGCCAGGGCCGTGTCGCAGTCGTCGAGATTCTGGTCAGCTTACCATCAGTTGCGAATCTTATCCGTGAAGGGAAGAGCCATCAGATAGCGACAGTGATGCAAACCGGACGGTCGCACGGAATGGTTACCTTTGAAGCGTCAATTCAGGATCTGATTCACAAAGGCTTGATCTCCAAAGAAGATGGCGCCAGTTTCCTCCGGCGGAGAAGCGGTGGGAAAGTAGCCAGCACCGGAACTCATGGGATGCGGTTGGCGGAACCCGCTAATAGCGAACCAGTTCGACGGTAATCTCACGTTAGCTGAATCACCAGTCGTTGCCACGCGCTGCGGAAGGGATAGCCGTAGATTAGAACGATACCCGTGACACCCGCCGCACGCAGCATGTTAGTCCAATCGCCGGTGAGGATCGTGACCATGAACCCCATCAAAGCGATTGCGCCGCCTATGGATGCTACTTGAATGGTGGTGTCCTGCAACGTCTTTAACAAGGCGGAAGTCCCTTTGACGGCGGCAATGTCTTTGAGACGGAGGGCGGCAAACTTTGTACGCCTAAGCACGAACGCTCCCAGCCCAAATACCAGAATCGCAATCCATAAGCCCATTATGATCGACGGATCGCCCGTTCGATAAAGCGAAGCTCCCGCGAAATATGCTATCGCCAGTAACACCACATCCAGGATGAGAAAAGCAACGACGACCGTCGCGGCGGATCTGTGCCGTCGCCGCAGCTCCTCCAGTACGTTTTGAAGATTGGTCGCCATTTTAGGGCGAGCTAATTGGGGTCATGGTTTTGGAGTCGGAGTCTGTATCTGACGCGGGCGCGTGGCTGGCGCTCCGGGATTCATCTGGTTTTGCGGAGTCCCATTTGGCGTTGATTGAACCGGTGAGGGTTGCGGATTTGCCGGAGCGCGTTGGGTACGGTCGAACACGGGTTGTGGCTGCGCATTGTCAGGGAGCGTGCCATTATTGGCAATCGCTTTGTCGATTAAGTCAGTGCCTTCGCCATGTCTCGTGATCAGGATCCCATCGTGGCTGGTAGTGATGTTCGCGGTACCAGTGATCTGTTGCATCATGTTCTGCATGAAGGTAGGCTTCTCGCAGGGTAGCAGGCTCTTCTTAATCGGATCGGGATCGGGGATCGCGGCGCCGATGATCTTTAACTGATCCTTGGCTTTGTCGACGAACTCGCTGTTGGGAAAGTCGCGGACCAGTTGCTGGTAAAGCTTTGCCGCTTCGTCCGGTTCTTCTTCTTCCTGATAGGTCGTGGCATAGCGAAAGAGCACTTCGTCCATCAAACAAAAGTTCGGGTATTTCTCCACAATTTCTTTCAAACGATCCTGCCCGCCTTTGAGGCCACCTTTATGATTTGAATAGCGCGCGTCAAGATAAAACCTGGCAATCTGCAGGTTGTGCATCGCCAGATTGTCTTGCGTCTCGCGTAATCTGAGTTCAGTGTCAGGGCGCAGGTTCGATTGCGGGCATTGCTGCAACATGACCTTCAGTCGCTGCTCCGCTTTACGCGCGTGGGAAATGTCGCGATCCGACAAACCCATCTGGCGCATTTCGGCTTCAGCGACTTTCAGCATCGCGGCGCAAGTAAGCGGGTCCGTCGGGAAAAACGTCAGCCAGTCCTGATAAGCCTGGGCTGCCTGGACCAGAGAACTGGTAGTGCCTTCCAGATAAAACGAATCGGCGATCGCCAGCTTCGCCATTGGCAGATAAGGAGAGTCGGGATAAGTCGTGATGATTGTGGTGAACAGCAGACGGCCGGTTTCATGATTACCCTTACGCACTTCTTTTGCCGCTTCGACGAAAAGGACGCGATCGCGGCCAGGCGCGACCGACCCGGTGAGTTCCGCATACTTGTCGTTGCTCTTACCGGGCAGCAAACCCAAGAGCCGTCGCTTATTCTTCTGGGGTTTTGGATGATAGTTCGAAGAGGTTGCGTCCGCAGAGGTGCGTGCGCCTGCCGTCGCTTGTAAACCTGCCTCTACGCGCGTGTTAAGTTCAGCAACTGAGGTTTCCAAACCATCGAGCTTGGACGCATCGTATTTCTCTGCATGCTCTTCCTTAGAGTGCAGATCGTTAACTTCGCTGAGCACTGAGCCGACTTCTTTTTCGAGACTGCGCAGACGCGCGCGCGGATCGTCAGGATTCTTCTTGCCGTCGCCCGAATCCTTGGCATTGAGGCCGGCAATCGCGTTGTCCAATGAGCGGCGCAGAGCGTCCAGCTTTGAACGCATCACGTCCAAACGCTGCAGGTTCGAAAGGCCCGACTGATTCTCGTTCTTGCGCTGGGCCTGCAAGTTCGTCGCACTGGACAAAGCCAGTATCAGCGTCGCCAAAACCATTAAGATTAACCGGGGTGTACTAATATTTCGCACCGGGGTAAGAACCATTGAAAAACCTCCAAGACAATTCGTGCAGTCGGGATTTTAAACTGAAAATCGGGCCAATTCCTAACGCCGTTGTTCCGACAAGCTTCAGCTTGTCGATTCCTCGCCAAAACGACAAGCTGAAGCTTATCGGACTCTAAACCCACAGCACAGTCGCTTCCCGCAATTCACGTAAGGCGACCGCGGGGTCAGGCGCGCCGAAGATGGCTGAACCGGAAACGATGATCTCGGCGCCGGCGCCTGCGACTTCGGCGACGTTGTCCTGATCAATACCGCCGTCAATCTCGATTCGCGCTTTCGATCCACGCTCGTCCAGCATCTTTCGCAAGCGCCTCACTTTGTCCAGCGAAGAGCTAATAAACTCCTGGCCGCCGAAACCCGGATTCACTGACATTACTAAAACGAAATCGACAAACTTTATTGCTTCTTCCAAGGCCGACAGCGACGTCGCCGGATTGATCGCGATGCCGGCTTGCGCACCCGCCGCGCGAATGGCCGTAAGCGTTCGGTGTGCGTGCGGGTCGGCTTCGATGTGAATCGAAACCATCTGTGCTCCCGCTTCTACAAACGATTCGACGTAACGAGCCGGCTCGACAATCATCAGATGCGCATCGATAGGCAGTTGGGTTGCACGCGAAATCGCCTTCACCACTGGCAAACCGACCGTGATGTTTGGTACAAAGCGGCCATCCATCACGTCGACATGAAGCAGCGACGCCCCTGCACGCTCAACGGTTTTAATCTGTTCGCCGAGCCGGCTGAAATCGGCCGAAAGAATCGATGGAGCAATCTCAATCATAGACTCTCCGAGAAACTAGGGCGTCGGGGCGATGACCGGCGGGCGACGGTTGCTGTTCGGAGTGCCGCCGCGATTTGAGTTTTCTCTGGGCGTCGAGGTGTTAGCATTAACATTAAAGCGAACATTTCCTGGCTGATTATTTCCGTTGCCGGTGGCGCGATTAGCATTGATGCTTCGGTTGACGTTGGCGCTGCGCTTTGCGTTGGGATTCGAATTATCGTTGGCGTTCTTATTAGCCGGCTTCTTCTTCGGCTTGTTCTCGTTTGAATTAGACGCGGAGTTGCCTGCGTTACTGTTCTCAATCGTATTTCCACTCTCAGTGTTTGTATTTGCCGAGTTTGTACTAGACGCAGTTTGGTTCGAGCTGCTCTCGCCGTCTTTTGAAGCCCGGCTCAGATCCACCGCTACAGTCTGTCCGACCTTAACGATCTCGCCGGCATGCGGTAGTTGAATCAAAACCGTATCCGGTTTCGCTTCGCTGGTGGCCCGCATTGCGCGCACGCGAAAATTCAAACCCGCCGAGCTAATCGTGTTTTCTGCCGTAAGGCGATCTTTGCCGAGGATGTCGGGCACCTTCGTCTCAGAGCTGCGCAGCGAGAGGTAAATCGCGCCCAGCAAACCCAGACTGAAGGCGATTGCAATCCCGATGACAATAAAGATTCGTTTTAGCGCCAGCAGGGCTTGTTTAGCAAACGACACAATGAAAATCTCTCTTTGAGGGCAAATGGTCCGGGGTTACGCCAACGGCGAAGTCTAACATGTACGGAACCGCAAACGTTAGCGACTGAAACGAATCAATCAATCACAGTGTGTCAAGAATTTGTCGGTAGTCCCCCTCTCCCTTTGGGAGAGGGCCGGGGTGAGGGCCTAGTGAGTAACCGAAAAAGAAAACTCTCCTTGCGTCTTTGGTCCGCTCGGATAAGAAGAGAAAAGATAGGTTGGTGCCATCGCTATGCCCTCACCCCAACCCTCTTCCAAAGGGAGAGGGAAGCTTACTACAACGGCACACTGTATCAAGCATCGCTGGTCCCTGGGCGGCTTCGAGCGGTGAGAAGCTTTCGGGTGATCAACGAACCCGACCAGGCGATTATCGAAGACGAAGCAAGCGCCCAACCCAGTCCGGCTATGACTTGATCCATTGAAGGGCCAACCAACGCAACCAGCAAGGCCGCAAAACTCACGCGAGCCGCCAACTGCTGAACGCGGCCGGCGCCGTCCAGCCAATTCATGCGGCGCAGTTCGGCGGCCAGATAATCTTCATCGTCGTTAAGACGCGTGTAGTAATCGGCTTCGCGCCGGGCCAAACGCATGACAGCTTTATCCGGCGCAATACGCGCGGTTTCATTGTAATGATGAATTACATGCGCCAGT
>Ga0137383_10001470_pt1 | contig 14013 bp, 9 predicted proteins | sample SagtaG_19_FD_104817 | JGI IMG/M metagenome (GOLD analysis project Ga0137383, IMG submission 104817) | Vadose zone soil microbial communities from Sagehorn Ranch, Mendocino, California, USA - Sage2_R_40_16 metaG | ecosystem: Environmental > Terrestrial > Soil > Vadose zone | place: USA... | reverse complement strand
TATTTACTTTTACCATCTTCCCAAGTGCGCCGGCTTGTATATGAATGCCCTGCTCTGCGACATCGCAATCGACCGGGGCGCTGACTATGCGCACTTTCGTCGGATGGACAACACTCGAACTCGGGAGTCAGATCGCGAGTTGATTCGTTTTCTGGAGACGGTCCACCACGGTGGTCTCACGATTGTCTATCACCACCACGGACACATGGGGATGGACGAGCTCTTCGAGCCCCTGGCCGCGGCGCGGGAGCGCGTCCGTCAGGCGGGGGGCACGCTTTATGCCTTCACGTGTCTGCGCGACCCCGTCAGTCACTTCATTTCGCACGTCAATTTCATGAGGCTCGATCTGAACAAGGCAATTCTCGATGAGCGTAACCACAACTTCCTTTACAAGTATTATCTCTACAACCATCCCTGGAATCACAAAGAAATTCGCTACGACAAGGAGTTCTTCCGCTCGCGGCTCGCCGCGATGGACGACATCTTCTTCCAAGAGGACCTGGATCCAGCCATTCGGACTCTGAACCAGCAGGCCGGGACTGACCGCTTGTTGACTATCGACAAACGCATCAAGCCGCCTCCGCCACCGAGTGTTTCCTCAAACGAAACGGAGTACCGAGTGCGACCCAACGACGAGCAGCGACGCCTCATCAAGGAGCTCAATCCCTGGGACCAGTGGTTTTACGCCGAGGTTGCCGGGGGCAACTGGCGGTCGCCGGCATGATGCCTGTCCATGCCGCCGCGGCCTAGCTCCCACAACGAGCCATCTTTGTAGCGCGCTACCGTCCCATGGCCCCTGTCCTTCTGGAGCGGGGCGGTCACGGTCACCACCATGGATGTGGCAAGTGGGAGGCGCCGATGTCAAGCTCCCTGTTTTAGCCTCCTAAGAGGGGGCCGTTTGGGGAGGACTAGTCTCTCTTATAACACGTTCCAAAAACTCCTCGGCGCTTCGCGCCAATAGGACTCAAAATTCTTGGGAAAATCACAATTTACTGGCCACTGGGCGTAGGAAATTGCAGTATGAGGGAGATCAAATTACTCAAAAGCTGGGCTCAAGCGTCTAGGGTGCTAGAAAAACACATTAGGCAAAAAGCAACTGATGGCGTGCCGTTGCACATACTAGAGGCTGGATGCGGACAAAATTGGCCTTTAGATCTTAAAGACATTCAGTTCACCCTTACAGGTAACGACATTGATAGAGATATGTTGCTTGTTAGAAAAGCCAAACACAATGATCTCGATGAAATGATAGTTGGAGATCTACGGTTTCTTGATCTCCAGAAACATAGCTATGATCTAATATATAATTCGTATGTCCTCGAGCATATAGACGGCGCGGAGGGTGTACTGGAAAAATTTTCCAATTGGTTAAAACCAGGGGGACTTTTAATACTAAGAATCCCTGATCGCAATTCTGTGCGAGGTTTTGTTGCTCGAAACACGCCGTTTTGGTTTCATATGTTTTATGTTAAATATATATTGGGCTCCAAGAATGCGGGGACAACCGGCGAGGGCCCATTTCGTGCCTTCTATGATCCCATCGTTTCCAGAGCCGGTATCCACGAGTTCTGCCGAAAGAGCCGCTTCACCATCAAAGAGGAATATGGACATGGATCCCACCTTAAGCGTAAGTCAATTCGGGACATTGTAATATATCTGTTGGTCCGAACTGTTAGCCTTTTGTCTCTTGGAAAACTGGCATGGGATCACACCGACATCACTTACGTCCTCGAGAAAGAATATGGAGCCAATTCACCAGCACACAGCTCAGCGAAACGCGAAGAGTTGTTTTAAATGAGCCCAAGCAAGAGGAATCAGCCTGGCCCCGCTGTAAAGCCGTTCGCAGCGACCGGATTTCATTTAGTGGCTCCTGTTAGTCTTTGCCGCAGGCAGCAATACCAGCGGATTGGTGTAGGTAGTTACATTAACGTGGGGATATTATGCCTGGCCTCGTTGGAATAGTCAGCCAGAGACCATCAGAAGAGTCCTATGCTCTTGTTAAGTCTATGGTTAAGTGCCTGATGCATGAGCCGTTTTACGCGGCTGGCACGTATGTCAATGAGGAACTCGGCCTCTGGAGTGGATGGACCTGCCACAAGGGGACGTTTGCGGATTGCCTTCCTATCTGGAATGAGAAGAAAGATATCTGTATCCTGTTTTCGGGCGAGGATTTCGCCGACCAAGCTGACATCGACGCCCTGAAAATGCGCGGGCACGAATTTGGGTCAGATGACGCCAGTTATCTCGTCCACTTGTACGAAGAACTGGGTTGCGCGTTCCTCGAAAAACTCAACGGCTGGTTCAGCGGGGTGTTAGTAGATCTTCGTGAGCACAAGATGGTTCTATTTAATGACCGGTTTGGAGTAAATCGAATCTATTATCACGAAGACGCGAGTGGATTCTATTTTGCTTCTGAAGCGAAGGCTCTGCTAAAAATTCTGCCCGATACTCGGCGAGTAAATCTGCGTAGTTTGGGCGAGCTTCTCAGTTGCGACGCCGTTCTAGAAAACAGGAGTCTTTTCTCCGGGATCTCGCTGCTTCCGCCAGGTTCAGCGTGGCTGTTTTCGCGTGGCGAACCGGTAAAGAAGAAGACTTATTTTAAACAGGAAACGTGGGAAGGTCAGCCGGAGCTCAGTGAATCTGAGTTCTATGAGCAGTTGAAAGCAACTTGGGGACGGATTCTTCCCAGGTATTTCTCTGGGAAACACTCCATTGGGTTGTCTTTGACCGGCGGGGTGGATAGTCGGATGATCCTGGCTTGGGCGCCTTGTCCTCCAGGCAAACTTCCGTGCTATACATGGGGCGGCACATATCGTGATTGCGCGGACGTCAAGATTGCGCGGAAAGCGGCGAAACTTTGTCAGCAACCTCACAATACGATTCCGGTAGGCACCGAGTTTTTGTCGCAGTTTCACGACCTGGCCGAAAAAGCCGTTTACATCAGCGACGGTACCATGGATGTAACCGGGTCGATTGACGTGTACGTCCAGAGACTTGCCCGCCAGATTGCCCCAGTCCGAGTAAGTGGCGTCTGCGGCGGCGAAATCTTGAGGCGTCTTGTCATGTTTAAGCCGGATCCTCCACAACAAGGCATTTTCGACCCGGACTTGGAAAGCTCCTTTTGGGATGCCGCTGAGACCTATGCTAATGAGCTTCAATCCCATAGGCTTTCCTTCACTTCCTTCAAGCAAGCCCCGTGGTTTATGGCGAGCAAATTCAGCGTAGAACGATCGCAACTCACATATCGAACGCCTTATTTTGATAATGATCTGGTTGCTCTGGCGTACCAAACGCCCCCCACGCTGCTGAACAATGGGGCAGCGCTTCGCCTCATTGCTGATGGCAATCCAGCGTTGGGAAAGATTGGAACGGATCGTGGTCTGGCGTTTCGATCAATTCCCGGTGTTAATCGGGTGTTGCACTGGTACCAGGAGTTCACCTTTAAAGCAGAATACGCCTACGATTATCGCATGCCTCAGTGGCTGGCCAGGCTCGACCACGCCTTGGCACCACTTCACCTCGAAAGATTGTTTCTCGGCAGGCACAAGTTCCATCACTTCCGTGTCTGGTACCGCGACGAACTCTCGGGATGGTTAAGGGAGATGCTCCTCGACCTGGACGCGCGCAGTAGACCGTACCTTCGTGCGAATTCTTTGGAAAAGATCCTCAAAGCTCATAGCAGTGGGCAGCGAAATTATGCCTTTGAGATACACAAGATTTTGACGCTGGAATTTATCCAAAAAAACCTGATTGAGCTGAATTAGAATACGCCACCGAGCAACGGGTCGCTGTAGCCACGGCCCTGTGGGCCGTCTCCTTAATGTGAAAAGGAGTACTAAAGAGTGGACCGGCCACAGGCCGGTGGCTACAACAATTATGAAATCGCTCTTGTAATGAACGTCTTGATCGTTAAACTTGGCGCTACCGGCGACGTTGTGCGCACGACGCCGCTATTGCGCCGATTGAGCGGTTCGGTCACTTGGATCACGGCGGCGAAGAATGGCGTGTTTGTGGATGGCCTTGCAGATAATCTGCGTCATTTCCCTTGGGAAGCGCGCGCACGAGCGTTAGATATTCCCTATGACCTGGCCATAAACCTGGAAGACACTCTCGAGGTTGCCCTTTTTCTAAAGAGTGTCGGGCCGGCCGAGATCTTCGGTGCCTACGCCGACTCGTCCAATTGCTTGCGTTACACCGACAACGCGAAGTGCTGGTTTGATCTCAGCCTAATCAGTTCCCATGGCCGGCAGGAAGCTGATCGGCTTAAGCTCCTCAATCGGCAGACATATCAGGAGCTGATTTTTAGGGGACTTGGGTTCGATTTTGCCGGTGAGACGTATTTGTTGCCGCGACCGACCGAAACCGGCCTATCAGGCGATGTCGCTATAGCAGCCGATGCCGGGCCGATCTGGCCGATGAAGAAGTGGGCTTACTACGGCCAATTGAAACGGCACCTGGAAGATAGCGGGTTGATCGTCAATGTCCTTCCGGAAAGATCATCGCTGCTCGAGCATCTGGCCGATGTCCGAAACCACTGCTGCGTGGTTGGCGGTGATAGTCTCCCGATGCATTTGGCGCTAGGGACAGGTACGCGGTGCGTGACTCTTTTTACGTGCACGAGTCCGTGGGAAATTTACGACTATGGGCTTCTGAAAAAGATCGTTTCGCCTCTCCTGGAAGAATTCTTCTACAAGCGAGGATACGATGAACGTGCAACAAGGGCTATAAGTGTGGAGGAAGTCGAAACAGCTGTGCTGACGCAACTGGAAGTACCAGAGCCCGCCGCCAGCCGCGCAGCGGTCAGATGACACAGCTAAAGGAGTTGAAAACAAAGGACAGCCACCTTCGCCAAGGCTATGGCCGAGCGAACGAAGCTAGAGTTCAGAAGTCAGCGGCCGGGTATCAGACGTCCGAAAAGGCAGTGAATCAGTCTTCGGTCGTCCATCATCCGGTGCTGAGCGTCGCTTTGCTGACTGGAGGCGACGATAGACCTTCTGTGCGGGGTCTGGTGGAGGCGTTCATTTTGGCAGGTGTGATCTTTGATGTTATTGGAAGCGACGACCTAAGTTTGCCTGAGCTGCTAAATAATCGTCTGATTAATTTCCTGAACCTGCGGGGCGATCAGTGTCCAAAAGCAAGCTTACCGCAAAAAGCGGCGAGAGTCTCAAGGTACTATTGGCACTTGATTCGTTATGCTGCCAGCGCCCGACCGAAAATCTTTCATATCCTCTGGAACAATAAATTTGAATTCTTCGATCGAACGCTGCTAATTCTCTACTACAAGCTGCTCCGGAAAAAGATTGTATTCACCGCTCACAACGTAAATGCTCGCAAACGCGATGGCAGCGATTCTTTGTTTAACCGTTTCTCGCTGAAAATCCAGTACCGGCTGGTGGACCGCATTTTCGTTCACACTAAGAAAATGAAAACTGAGTTGATCGCCGATTTCGGTATCAGCGAGAAAAAAGTAACGGTGATTCCTTTTGGAATTAACAATACAGTTCCAAATACGAGTCTGAGCTCGGGCGAGGCAAAGCGGCGCCTGGGAATCTCGAGCGATGATAAAACACTGCTTTGTTATGGACAAATTGCGCCTTACAAGGGACTGGAATACCTCGTTGCGGCTTTTGCTGAACTTCTGAAGCGGGACGGAAGCTATCGTTTAATTATCGCGGGCAAGCCGAAATGGAATCAGGACTATTGGAATCAAATCGCTCAACTAATAACCGATAGAGGCGTTCAGGGTCGAGTAGTTGAGAGAATTGAGCATGTTCCAGACAAGGAGACAGAATTATATTTCAAAGCTGCTGACGTCCTTGTTCTCTCATACACGGAAGTATTCCAAAGTGGAGTGATCTTTCTTGGATACAGCTTTGGATTACCGGCTATTGTGGCAGATGTCGGATCTCTGAAGGAGGAAATCATCGAAGGCAAAACTGGTTTTGTATTCACGCCGCGAGATTCGTCTGACCTAGCCTGCAAGATCGAGGAGTACTTCCATAGCGAGTTATTCCGCAACCTGGAAACTAATCGGTTTCAAATCAAAGAGTATGCAAATGAGCGATACTCCTGGCGCACAGTCGCCGCGTTAACCACGGCTGTGTATTCGGATCTTCTGTTCTCTGACCTCTGACCTCTGAACTCCGACCTCTGCTCTCCGATCTTTGACTCATGAAACCGCTAGTCTCGATTCTTATCGCTGCATATAATGCTGAAAATACGATAGCCCAGACGGTTGAAGCCGCGATTTCGCAAACGTGGCAACGCAAAGAAATCATCGTGGTGGACGATGGATCTACGGATCGGACTGCTGAAGTGGTGCGGCAATTCAAAGATGTCATGTTAGTATCCACAACGAACCAGGGTATGTCAGCGGCTATAAACCATGGCTTGCCGCTCACCCAAGGCGATTACATCCAATATCTGGACGCGGACGATATTCTCTTGCCGGACAAAATCGAGATGCAGCTCGCCGCCCTGCGCGGATCTGACAGCAGACGAATATTGCTTTCCTCACCGTGGGCGCCCTTCTACCATCGAACCCGCCCTGGCCGCTTCGTTCGCAACTCACTGTGCCAAGATCTCTCTCCCGTTGAGTGGCTTTTAAGGAAGATGCGCGAAGGCATCCACATGCAAAACGCAACCTGGTTGGTCAGCCGGGAACTGGCGAAGATGGCGGGGCCCTGGGACACCCGCCTTCATTTCGACCAAGACGGCGAATATTTTTGCCGTCTTCTCCTGGCATCCGAAGGTACCCGCTTCGTACCTGGGACCGGCATTTACTACCGAATGAGCGGCACCCACTCGGTAAGTTACATTGGCGATTCAGATAAGAAGAAGGATTCACTTCTTCTTTCGATGAAATTGAACGTTCAGTACCTTCGCTCGCTTGAAGATAGCGAGCGTGTCCGAAAGGCTTGCCTTGCATACATTCAGATGTGGTCAGCCAAATTCTACACCGGGCGCCCTGACTTGATGCAGGAAGCACAACAACTTGCCGCCAGTCTGGGAGGTCAGCTGTCCGTTCCCAAGTTATCGTGGAAGTATTCTTGGATTGAAAAGCTTTTTGGCTGGGCCGTGGCCAGACAGGTCTGCCGGCGCTGGAACGAGTGCAAATCGTATATAATCAGGTCTTGCGATAAAGTCCTATTTCGCTTGGAACGCGTGCACGCATTTAGGAAAGATAGACGCTTTCAGGGAACTCCGCAGTGCCAGGGTCCTCGTTGAATGCTTCTAAGACGCGTCCGCAGGCAACCAACCTGGAAGGCCGTGCAAAACCTGCCCGGTGAACGCCAAGCCAAAGCCACCGCGCCCTCGCGCGAGGATCGATGGAACATCCCAGCCATGCTGCAACGCAACTCAGCAGGACGCTGACTAGTATGTTAACTGACCAGACAGGTTTAATTACTGGTAAGGCAGCAGTTCGCTCGATTAAGATAGAGCAAGAGGAACGCAACGAGCAACATTTCAAAACCGACCATCTTTTACCGAATCTTAAACGGCATACGATTTCGAGCGGGGCTGTTACCATATCGGCCCAGGGAGCAAAGTTTCTCCTAAACGTGGCCTCCACAATGATTTTGGCGCGGCTTCTTTTGCCACGGGATTTTGGGCTTGTGGCAATGGTGACGACGGTTACAGGCTTTTTGCGCGTCTTTAAAGATGCTGGGCTTTCCGTCGCCACAGTGCAGCGGGAGAAAATCACGCACGCACAAGTTTCCAATCTCTTTTGGATAAATGTCGCTGTAAGCCTTTTGAGCAGTTTGATTGTAGCAGTCTCGGCGCCGGTAATCGCCTGGTTTTATCGTGACCCGCGTTTGATAAGCATCACGCTGCTGCTGTCCATCACTTTCATCGTCAGCGGTGCCACAGTCCAACACCGGGCCTTGCTTAACCGGCAAATGCGCTTTAAAGCGCTGGCGTTGATTGAAGTGGGATCCATGGCAGTCGGCGTGTTGGTTGGTGTGGCGATGGCCTTGGAGGGGTGCCGTTACTGGTCGTTAGTAGGTTCGAACCTCTCGATGGAGATTGCCGGACTTTTGCTTACCTGGTCGCTTTCTCGCTGGCGCCCACAGTTGCCCACTCGTGGCAGCGGAATAGGCCCGTTAGTGACTTTTGGAGCCCATCGGACCGCGGCTGGTTTGATAATGTCTCTGGCTCGAGGAAGTGACAATCTTTTGATCGGCCGCTTTTACGGTGCTGCTTCGGTGGGTCTGTATTCGAGAGCAAGTGCCATACTCATGGCTCCAATGGATCAGTTGCTTTACCCGATTAATACTGTGTTCATACCGACGCTGTCGCGGTTGCAATCTTACCCCCAACGTTATCGATCCACATTCTTGAGGCTTTTCGACGCGACCGCGTTAACAAGCTTCGCGTTTACGGGTTTGTTTCTTGCCCTGGCTCGCCCAATAACTCTAGTGTTCCTAGGACCAAAGTGGGAACAGGCAGCTGTCATCTTTGGCGGGCTCACAGTTGCGGCGCTTTGTGTTCCGCTGGGCAATGTTTGCACCTGGTTGTTCTTCAGTCAGGGACGTGGTCGCGACACGTTGATCGCGTTCTCACTTAATGCTTGTGTGATGATATTATCGTTTATCGCTGGTTTGCCGTACGGTCCTGTAGGTGTAGCGATCGCGTTCTCTGCTTCAAGTCTCCTGATTCGGATGCCAATCTTGTATAGTATCATTGGACGACGCGGGCCTGTAAGAACAGCAGATTTATGGAGGGTGTTCTTTCGGCATTTGCCTGTTTGGGTGGTCATATTTGTCGCGACCTGGTTGACGCGCTCCATGGTCGCTGACCTGCGCCCATTAACTCAACTGCTCATCTGTGCACCAGTTGGGGCGCTTATCGGTGGGGCCTACATTTGCGCTTTCAGGCCCCAGCGACAGGTAGCAATTCATCTTCTTGATTCGCTGCGAGAGTTGAAGAAAAAGCGGTGATCGATGTTACAAATCGACCGAGTTCTGATCAAACTGGCTACAGGTACGTTTCTGTTTGGTGGTCTGATAAATGAGGAAGAGCTTACGAACATGTGGCATAGTAGCATTATTCTTTTTACCCTTTGACCGCTTTGTGCCTGACGCCGCGGGTCGGCAATAGGTTGTATTACCTGCTTTCCCAATTCACGAGGTTTAAGGAGCGTGACTCCATTTCAACCGAGCTCGGTCGGATTGTTGGGCGGAGACGTCCCCTTGCTCTGCGCCATTGGACACATCGCTTCTAGCCTCAACCAGTTGGTGGCAACGTCTCCGCGGGACCTTTATAGGCCAATTAAATAAGAGCTGACGATGGAAAGCATGGTTTCTCGAGACGGTGACGACCGTCGCGTCAAATACGTCTTCGTCTGTGGTCTGCCGCGAAGTGGCACCAGCGTAATCGGTCGGAACATTGCCCGACTGGAGAACTGTACCGGCTTGCACGACACGGGCGTGCTAGAGGACGAGGGGGATTCCTGCAAAATGTGTATCCGACTGAAGATACGTATGGTGGACCCGGCAGGTTTGGATTCGATCCTCGCGCTCACCTGACAGAAACGTCGGCGTTGTTGACCCCGGACAACGTGGCCAAGCTTCGGGAGAGTTGGCATCCTTACTGGGACAATAGCAAGACTATCTTCGTGGAAAAGACACCGGCTAACCTGCTGATGACACGGTTTCTCCAAGCAGCCTTTCCAAACTCGTATTTCGTCGTCATTAAGCGCCATCCCGTCGCAGTCGGCTTGGCTGGGCAAAAATGGAAGGTAAACGTGACGTCGCTCTACAATATGTTTGAACATTGGTTGCACTGCCATGCGCTCTATGAGCAGGACAAACAATATTTGAAACGTGTATACGAATTAACCTACGAAGATTATGTCGAAAATTCGGACAAGTACCACGCAGAACTCGCAGCGTTTATCGGTACACGCATACCAGAACGGCCCAAAGACGATCAGTCCAGAATAGTGCTACAATGGCCTGAACCAGAGGTTGTACTTGTTCCGGAACGCACAATGGAAGAGACAAGCGCAGATTATAACAAGAAATATTTCGACCGCTGGCACCGTCTGCTGACAAGCTCGCCCTTCAAGGGTTATTACCGGTATATTGCCACGAAGTATGAGCCAAAGTTTGCCAAGTGTGGGTACTCTTTGACAAAGATTCGGGTAAATGAAGAGGCGCTCTACGGCCGAGCTCACCTGTCGGATGCAATCGGCGCATTTTACTGTCACGCGCGGATGCTTGTGCCTTTATGCGGCGCCTTTCGGCTCGCTTCAACACACGACTTAGAATAGCAGCCAAGGCCGTCTTACCGGCATTTGTGGGTACCAAAATAGACAAGCGCAGGAAAAAACGAGATGTCAGAGGCCAGGACTCAGAAGGCAGAGACATAGGGCGGAGGTCAGAGCTCAGAGGTCAGAGGATGGAGGCAAGGGACCCGTTAAGGCTACGCCCGAAACCTTTCGCGAGCGGGGGCGGCTCGGCAAGGCAGCGCATAGCCCGGAAGATAGATGTTGGAGGAGAGAGGAATTAAGCCAGCGCCACGGACAATTGCGCAAGATCGTCTGATGCATTCTTCTGGTGAGTCGTCGCAAAAATTCTGGGGAATCCTTACGCGAAAGGAACGTTGGTCGTTGTCTTGGCGCGGTTGGTTACTCGGGACCGCGGCCGGGCTGATTGCCGCTTATTTCGCGTTTTTGAGTGTTTATCCGTTTCTTGCTATCACCCATCGCGTCAATGCGAATATCCTTGTGGTCGAAGGGTGGATACACGAATACGCAATCCGCTCGGCTGTGGATGAATTCCGAAGCGGTTCCTATGAGTGGGTTTTCACCACCGGTGGGCCGGTTCAAGGAACCGGAGGTTATACTAATGATTACAACACCTCGGCCAGCGTCGGGGCGGATCGCTTGAGAAAGAGCGGTCTCGCAAACGGATCAGTGCAGATGGTTCCGTCACGGGTGATGGATCGGGATAGGACATACGGTTCGGCGGTCGCGCTGCGGAACTGGTTCCGCGACCACAATATGGCCGTGTCTGGCATCGATGTTGTTACCGAAGATCTGCATGCGCGCCGCACTCGCCTTATATTTCAGAAAGCTCTTGGTGACAAAGTTGCTGTAGGAGTCATCGCAATTCCGAATCCGGACTATGATGCCAAGCACTGGTGGCGTTATAGCGAGGGATTGAAGGAGGTCTTAAGCGAGACAGCCAGCTACGTGTACGCCAGGCTGCTCTTTTATCCTTCGGAACCGCCACGTGTAGAGAAGGCGGTCGTATCCTCTCGGCGCGGTACCAGACAATGAAGAGAGCCATTGTTGAGTTGCGCTATGTGGGATTGCCGCCGGCAACGCAAATTGCGCGCGGGAAGGTTACGCTGGCCGTCTGGACGTTGATGCTGCGGTTCGCTTTACCAGGGTGCTTGCGAAATAAATGGCCTGAGAAGAAAAATTTGCTTGCCAAGCCGATTCATTCAGATATGAAGGCGAGCGGCGAATCGCTAGGAACGATAAGCCGCAATGATGAAGGTGGCGGGAAACGTCCTTGCGTTTATCCTCATTTTGAGCGGCGTTTGCGGCCCGCGCGGCGGGGCTGCCGTTTACCATTCCAACGGAACGCAGCAGAGTGTTCAGTTTATTCACAATCACCAAGCGCAGAACGGCGACACGATCACGCTGCCCACAGGGACATTTAGCTGGACGGGAACGCTTACGTTCACCAAGGCGATTACGTTAAAGGGAAATACTATCAGGAACAACGATGGCACATCGGTCGATAACACGATAGTTCAAGACAATATCCCACGTTCAAGCGGAAAAGGTCTAATCCATTTACAAGCTCCCGGAGGTCAGCGCGTGACTGGAATCACGTTTGTGGAGGGGAGAATTACACAGAACGGACAGAACGGAATGATCCGAATCCAAGGAACAACTCCGACTCGCATCGACCACTGCGTTTTCGATCACCTTTATTGGAGTCCGTATGTAATGGTGAATGATTACAACTGGGGCGTACTAGATCACTGCACGAAGCGAAATCCAATTAGCAACGAAGGTATATTGCATTTCAGGGCGGGCAGCGCATCCGGTGATCATGGCGACACGCCCTTTACGCAACCGACAGGATACGGCGGTCCCAATTTCTTCTTTGTCGAAGATAACCTTCTCTGGGGCGGCATGGACTTAACTCTGGGCGCAAGGGTTGTGGTGCGGCACAACCTTTTTATGAACGCTAATATGGCAAGCCACGGCACCGGGAGGACCTACCATGACGGTCGTGGTGCGAGAGCGTGCGAGATATATGACAACGAGTTTCGACTCAACTACACCACACTCACCGGTGGAAACAGCGGAACTGTGCTTGTCCACGACAACTTGATCAAGAAATACGACGGTGGGAATGTAATTGGGACAAACCTTGGCGTTAATCGAACAATTTACAGTTCTGGTCCACCTTTCTACGGAGCTGACGGTCGTAATCCGTGGGACTTGAACGCGACCGAGCCGGATGGTAGCCACGTTAGCGCGCACCCGCCGTATTTATTTGCGAGCGGGACGCTGACCTCTGTCTCGAACGGTCAGCGGTACACGGTCACGGATTCGACGAAGAATTGGTCCACGAACCGGTGGCGAGGATACAGCATTCGTCGTCCATCGGACGGAGCAACAGCAGTCATCAGTTCAAATACGATCAACACGCTCTCGATTGAACAGTGGCATTCGCAGGGTTTCGCAGTCGGCAACACGTACGAGATTCGCAAGACGATCCGAGTCCTCGACCAGCCGGGCCTCGGCGCCCAAGCAGGCACGATGTATAGGAATTATCCGCGGTGGATGCAGCAGGCAACCGAGCCGTGTTACTCGTGGAACAACAGAGATCGGAACAACAATCTCGTGAACTTCATCACGGCAATCGGTGGCACGACGATCATCGCAGGCCGGGATTACTTCAACAACACGCCCATGCCTGGCTACACGCCTTATACTTACCCGCATCCTTTGGTAACTGCAGTAGCGGACTTTAACGGCGATGGCAGCTCAGACTTTGTACTTCAGAACGCAAGCACGCATCAAGCGGCGATCTGGTATCTCGACAATAACGTTTTCGCAGGCGGCGCCTATGGTCCAACTCTTCCGCCCAGCTGGAGCTTAGTGGCTGTAGCGGATTTTAATCGCGACGGTGATCCAGATTTCCTTCTGTTCGCCCCTAGTACGGGGCAGACAGCGATCTGGTATTTGTCAGGGCCAACGTTCCTCGGAGGTGCTTATGGGCCGACCATGCCCGGCGGTTGGGCACCGGTGGCTACAGCCGACTTTAACGGCGACGGCAACCCGGATTATGTGCTTTACAACGCCAGCACCGGTCAAACAGCGATCTGGTATCTCGACAATAACGTTTTCGCAGGCGGCGCCTATGGTCCAACTCTTCCGCCCGGCTGGAGCTTAGTGGCTGTAGCGGATTTTAATCGGGACGGCCATCCCGATTATGCCTTGTTCAATTCGCCGACTGGCCAAACGGCAATCTGGTATTTGTCAGGATCAACCTTCCTCAGAGGCGCTTTTGGTCCGAGCTTTCCCAGTGGGTGGGCATTGGTGGGGGCGGCCGACTTTAACCGCGACGGCAAGCCGGACTATGTGGTCTACAATGCCAGCACCCGACAAACCGCGATATGGTATCTGAACAACAACGTGTTTGTCAGCGGCGCGTACGGACCGACTCTTCCGGCTGGCTGGAGTCTGGTCGCGCCTTGAGCGAGTATATTAGACGCTACGCCACGAGGCGATCATCAAGTTGTTAAAAATGCTGGAACGTTAAAGGCGTTGCGCTGAAAGCCTGGCCAAGGCTGGCGAGAGTTTATTCGTTGGGGAGTTGTGGGCGTTGATTCGCCAGAACACGTGCCCAATCCAGATTATGATGCGCGGCATTGGTGGCGGTACAGCGAGGGAGTCGAAGACGTGGTTAAGGAAGGAGTCGCTTATCTGTATGCCAGGCTATTTTTCTTTCCGCCGAAGCCTGTGCATGCAGAAAAGCC
>Ga0137383_10001466_pt1 | contig 14065 bp, 8 predicted proteins | sample SagtaG_19_FD_104817 | JGI IMG/M metagenome (GOLD analysis project Ga0137383, IMG submission 104817) | Vadose zone soil microbial communities from Sagehorn Ranch, Mendocino, California, USA - Sage2_R_40_16 metaG | ecosystem: Environmental > Terrestrial > Soil > Vadose zone | place: USA... | reverse complement strand
GGCTGAGGCGGTGCCGGAGGCGCTGGCGGTGAAATCGGCGGCATGGCGGGATAGGTCCGCTCGACGTGTCCTTCCAACGACGCGTGGCTCTGCATTAGTTTAACGACGCCAGCGGCAAGCAACCATGCCGGCCAAGTCCGGTCGAGATCAACCACTCGCAAGGTGTGCAATAGAAACAGGACCCCGGTGGTGAGCACCATCACCGGACCCATTAAACCGCGGGTGCGACAGTGAGCACAAGGACAGCCGTTGGTCGATCGCTCCCAGTTGCGGAACACCATCCAGCCACCGAGCAAGATCAAGATCAGCGGCCAAAAGCGCTCGAAACCGAACTCCATTACTCCCATGGTATGAAGTAGAAACAGCACACCCAACCCGATGAGGATGACCGCACCGGTAGGGACTTTTCCGGCGTCAAACCTTTCCCCCATGCTGAAGGTCTGCCCGAGGCCCAGGGGATCAGGGGCGGGCTGTCCAGCCTGGATCGCCTTGGCGGTACGAACGGCGTCTACGATCTGGTAGACGACGAAGAAGGCGATCCCGAAACCAAACACAAAATCCCAGTTGCCACTATGGTCGGCGCCGTAGACCAGCATGGCGAAGATGAAAAGATGCGCCAGACCTTTGGCATACTGCCCGTTGTAGACGGCTCCAATGCCAAACGGAATCGCGCCCAGGATGCCCGCTATGGTTGGATGGGGACCTGAGCTTGGCAGAGGTGGAGCCTTCATCGCCGCGCCTTGGTCCGTGCCCTGTTGATAGGCTGTTTGTGGCGGCACGAAGGCAGCCGGTGGCTGCACTCCTTCAAGGCGGGCAGCGAGACAATTCTCGCAGTAAACTACTCCGCGAACGTTGCGGGTGCAGGTGGCACAGAGCGGCTTGCCGCAAGTGCGGCAAAAAGCCACTGCGGCAATATCGCTGTGGTTGGCGCAGTTCATACGAACCTCCTGTACGTGGTCACCGACACTACAGGTAGATCGTCAGATGGAGCCAGCGGAGCCCCGGCCAGAATCAAATGGTTGTCTGACTGGCTGTAGTTGCGCTCCTGTTTCTGTTCGGGCTCTCCGCTTGTGTCGTTCTTGCGTTCTTTCTGCTTTTCCGGCGCCGGCTCGGCGGGAGTGGTCGCGCGTTTAAATTCGCGGACGCGCGACTCCACCTCATAGACGAACCGGATATTCTCGTAATACCTGATTACGCGGGCCTGCGTGTTGTAGTACGCATGCCGAATCGCGGCAGGCCGCAAACTTACCTGTCTCACGTCGGCAGGCTTTACCCCGGCAATGCTCAAAACAGCCGACAGCGAGAAGAACGCCATGCCAAACGACATGGCGAACCGAGGCTGGCGGACGGTTCCCCAGATGGGATCGACCAGACCTGCAATCGACGCTTGCAGCCGCTCCAGCCACGATGTGAGTGGCCGGGTTGAGGGCGCAAGATGCCGCAAGCGACTGGTTGCGATTCCCGTTGTTGACGCCAGAATATTCTCGACCAGGCCGGCTGGAGGCTCCACCTCCGTGAGCGACTTCAGCCAGTTGCGCCCCGCCTCAGCATCGGCGAATAGCGGCCCGCACGCGGGACAAGCCCGGGCATGAGCTTGGAAGCGGTCGAGTTGGGATCCGCTCAAGATGCCATCGAAGGCATCCGCGAGCAGGATGTCGAACTCGTGACACTGCATTCCGTGACTGGGCTGTTCTGGCATCACATCACCTGCCTATAGGTACGTTGTAAGAGGCGTGCAAGTTCCGCTCGCCCTCTATTAATTCGTGATTTCACGGTGCCCTCCGGTACTCTAAGTGCGGTTGCAATGTCGCGATAGTCCATATCTTGTAAGTCCCTTAGAATCACTGCCTCACGGAGCTCAGGCGACAGCTTGGCCAGGGCCGCGTGGACGGTCTCGCCGACCTGGCGGCTGCGGACGCGGGAGTCCGGGGGAGCGGATTTATCTTCGATCCGGTCGCTCAGGGGGTGGGCGTCTTCATGATCGGAAGGCGCGGCGTCGAGCGAGTCCGTCATCCGATCCTGCTTGGTCTTGCGGAAATGATCCACCAACAGGTTGCGGGTGATGGTGGTAATCCAGGTGGCAAAAGCACCCTTGTGAGTGTCGTAGCTTGAGAGAGTGCGGTATATCTTTATGAAAACTTCCTGGGTGAGATCTTGGGCGTCGTCAGCCGAGCCTGCGAAGCGATAGCAGATGTTGTAGATGCGTCGATTGTAGTTTTGGACGATTTCTTCCCAGGCGGCGGCGTCGCCGGCGATACAGCGGCGGACAAGCATGGCGACGACCTGGACGTCTTCCAACCAGCACTCCCCGGAGGTTTCTAGCTAGGTACTTCGACCCCGCTGCCGCGTCGTGCATGATGATCTGAGTTTTGAGGTTCGGATGCCGAGACGGCTAGGGCGCATCCCGCAATGACGTGACACAAAACAATACGTCGTTGTGGTCGGCAAAGTTCGCCGCTGCAACCATTTGAGCATCAAACAGGGCATTGTAGCAGCGGCGACACTGGCGCTTTTCCCAACTTCTGGCGCGGGCGCCCTGATAGTAAAACCTTAAGGTGGCCGTGGTATTTCAAGTTGAGCAACCCTTGCGGCTGCAATATTTTAGGCAACTAATCCGGGCCCCGGAACGTCTCAGACAAACGGCGTAGAATCGGCTACGGCCAAAGTTTTAGGCGCAAAATTTCACGGCGAGAGCGGAACGTCCTTTGCCAACAATCGCCGACGGAAGGATTGAGTTTTTTATGAAAAACATATTCAGAAGAAGAGTGGAATGGATCGGCGCACTGCTCACCTTGGCCCTCGCCACCATCGCGGTTCCACGAAATGCAGCCGCTCAAGATCAACAGGGCGATGATCCGCCAAGCCGAGTCGCTCGATTGGGCTACATGGAGGGCTCAGTCTCATTCGACCCCGCAGGTCAACAGGATTGGGTGGAAGCCACCCCGAACCGTCCCATGACGACCGGAGACAAACTCTGGGCAGACAAGGATTCGCGCGCCGAATTGCAGCTAGGGTCGGCGTCGATTCGGCTGTCCGCGAATACTGGCATGTCTTTTCTTAACCTGGATGATCGCACCGTGCAGATCCAGCTGACATCGGGAACACTGAATGTCCGGGTACGCCGGCTGAACCGTGACGATGTCTTCGAGATCGACACACCCAACCAGGCTTTTTCGGTCTACCAGCCGGGGAGCTATCGGCTGGAGGCCAGCGAAGATGGCACCTACACAATAATCAGCGTGCGCGAAGGTCAGGGTGAATCCACCGGCAACGGACAAACGTTTACGCTGCATCGAGGACAGAAGGGTACGTCCAGCGGCACCGAGACACTGAACGCGGAAGTCGACAACATCGGCGAGCCGGATCAATTCGACAACTGGGCTTATCAGCGCGAACACCGTTATGAAGGATCGCGATCGGCGCACTACCTGTCGCCCGATGTTGTCGGTTATGAAGATCTTGATGACAATGGCGACTGGCGCGACGAATCCAATTACGGTCACGTCTGGTTTCCCAATCATGTGGAAGCGAACTGGGCGCCGTATCACAACGGCCACTGGGCTTGGGTTGCTCCCTGGGGATGGACTTGGGTAGACGACGCGCCGTGGGGCTACGCGCCATTTCATTACGGCCGTTGGGTCAGCGTCAGCGGACGTTGGGGCTGGGTAGCCGGACCGGTTGACATAGCACCTGTTTACGCTCCTGCTTTGGTAGTTTTTGTTGGTGGAGGCATCGGGGCGGGAGTCGATGTGGGATGGTTCCCGCTGGGTCCGCGTGAAGTCTATGTGCCGACTTACAACGTGAGCCGAGGGTATGTGAACCGAGTCAACGTCAGCAATACCACGGTCAACACTACAACCGTAACCAATGTCTATAACACAACGATTGTCAATAACAAAACCAACATCACGAACGTCAACTACGTGAACAGGAACGTGCAAGGCGCGGTGACCGCAGTGCCGCAGCGCGCCTTTGTTAGCGCGCAGCCGGTAGCTAGAGCCGCCGTTAAAATGGATGCGCGGCAAATGGCGTCTGCGCCGGTGACGACGAGAGTCGCACTGGCTCCTTCAAGAGAAAGCGTGCTGGGAGCGCACGCCAATACCGCCAATCATGTGACCGCGCCTCCGGCAGCAGTCGCGAACCGGCAAGTAATAGCTAAGAACACGCCGCCTCCGCCGCCCGTGCCGTTTGCGAAACAGCAGCAAATGATGGCCGCGCATCCGGGAGTTCCACCGGCCAGACACGAACTGCGAGCCGCTCAACCAGCGCCCACTGCTCAGGCACATCCGATGGTCAAAATAGCGCCTCCAGGAAAACCGGCGCAGCCGAATACGGGCCACCCAGGCAACCAGCCTGGAAACCAGCCAAATGCCAGACCTGGTATGCCAGCGAATCAACCGCCTGCAAATCAGCCGGGGAATCGTCCGGGCAACCAGCCAGCACCCAATGAGCGTCCTGGCACGACGAGTCCGGCGCAGCCGAATCGTCCGCAGCCGAATCAGCCGAATCGACCGGAGGCGAATCGTCCGCCTGCAGCGCAACCAAATAATCGTCCCGAGCCGAATCAACCTAACCGGCCCGAGGCGAATCGGCCGCCAGCGGCGCAGCCGAACAATCGTCCCGAGCCGAATCGACCGGAAGCGAATCGTCCGCCTGCAGCGCAGCCGAACAATCGCCCGGAACCAAATCAGCCGAACAGACCGGAGGCGAATCGTCCGCCTGCGGCGCAACCAAATAATCGTCCCGAGCCGAATCAACCTAACCGGCCCGAGGCGAATCGTCCGCCAGCGACGCAGCCGAACAATCGTACCGAGCCAAATCAGCCGAATCGACCGGAAGCGAATCGTCCGCCTGCAGCCCAGCCGAACAATCGTCCGGAACCAAATCAGCCGAACAGACCCGAGGCGAATCGGCCGCCAGCGGCGCAACCGAAACCCGAACCTCAGCGGCAGCAAGCTACGCCGCAGCGCACTCCGCCTCCTGCTGAAACGCGGCCTGCACCAAAGCAACAACAAAACCCCGAGACGCCGCAGGAGAAGAAGAAGCGAGAACAGGAGCAGCAAAAGCCTCCGGGAATTTAGAGGCTAAGCTTTACAGTCTGTCGATCGGGGCATCCTCACTTTTGCCAGGATGCCTTTTTTATGTGTGCAGAGCATGTGCGACAGCTGGGAAGTGGGCGCAAGTCCAGTGAATCGAAGTAGGCATTCGGGAATCGAAACCATGGCAGACTGAATCAGAAAAATCATGCCATCCGACCGCAGGGTAAAAAAAGCGACATTTTCCTCCAACCGTAAACAAACGAACCCCAGAGCAAGTTAAACAGATCGTTGCAGAACGTACCAATTGCAGCGATCAGGAAGCAGCCGATTTCTTCGCCAGGGGAGACAACCATTTTAGCTTAAAGCTACGTTTAATTCTTTTCTTAAAGGGGGGTCCGAGCCTGACAAATCAATGTCGAATAGGTTCACTCCGACGTGAAGTAGTCCATAGTGACGGGATTCTCGAACAACGAGTAGTCGCGGGTGACGACGATGATGCCGGTTTCGGTGACGAAGTAGCGCTGGCGGTCGGCTTCGGCGTCGTAGCCGATAGTGGTGCCCTCGGGGAGATGAACGTCGCGGTCGACAATGGCGCGGCGGACGCGGCAGTGGCGTCCGATGCTGACGTGAGTGAAGAGGATGCTGGAGTCAACTTCTGAGTAAGAGTTAACGCGAACGTCGGGAGACAAAATGGAGTTCTTGACCAGGCCTCCGGAGACGATACAGCCATTGGAGACGATAGAGTCGAGAGCGGTGCCCATGCGTCCAGTTTCAGCGAAGACGAATTTCGCCGGCGGATACTGGCGCTGGTGCGTCCGAATAATCCAGTCTTCGTCGTAGAGATTGAAAATCGGCGAGACCGAAATGATGTCCATGTTGGCTTCGTAGTAAGCCTCGAGCGTGCCCACGTCGCGCCAGTAGAGAGCTTCTTTCTTATTCTCGTCGATAAAATCGTAGGCGAAGACGCGGTAATCGTCGACCATCTTCGGCAGAATGTCTTTGCCGAAGTCGTGGCTGGAGCTTTGATCCTCGGCGTCCTTGAGGAGGACGGGAATGAGGACGTCGGCATTGAAAAGGTAGACACCCATAGAGCCAGCGACTTTGTTGGGGTTCGAAGGCGACCGCAGTTTTGTATCTTTCGGTTTCTCTTCGAAGCCGTTGACGCGGCCGTCATGATCAACATCGACCACTCCGAAACGGAAAGTTTCTTCAGGATCGATCTGGATTGTAGCCAGGGTGATGTCAGCAGCGGATTCCAGGTGCTGCTTCATCATCTTGCCGTAGTCCATTTTGTAGATGTGGTCGCCGGAAAGAATGAGCACGTACTTGGGTTGTTCCGAGCCGATGGAATAAATATTCTGGTAAACCGCATCGGCGGTGCCCTGATACCACTGTTCGCCGACCCGCTTCATGGGCGGAAGCACTTCGACGAACTCTCCTATTTCGCGGCCCACGATGTTCCAGCCCTCGCGGATGTGCCGGTTGAGTGACAGCGCTTTGTATTGGGTGAGGATGTACACGCGCCGCAGGTCGGAGTTGATGCAGTTGGAAAGTGTGATGTCGATGATGCGGTAGATGCCGCCAAAGGTGACAGCCGGCTTGGCCCGGTCGCGAGTGAGAGGATAGAGGCGCTCACCCGCGCCACCTGCGAGCAGGACTCCAAGAGTGTCTTTCATCCGACTGCCTCGGAATTCCTAAAGCGACTGTGTGCGGACCCTGGTTACACCCGCTGCACTGGAAGTGACGCTCCGCGACTGCGCGGCGCTTGCGACAGGAAAACAGTAGATGTTAGCACAACCATGTAAGGTTGCCGCGCCCGGCCAACCACTGTGGTGGCGCCGATTAGTTTCTGACCGCCGTGGCGGTGCCGTATCGGGGCAGTTGCTGGATCAGGTGCTGACCGACTAGAACGGAATTGTTGATTGTTTTGAATGAAAAGCTACAGAAGGCGGCTTTGAAATTTGTCCGCGGGGGGTTTGACTCAACAATCAACCTTCAAAAATCAAACAGTTGATTTGTTGTCACTTCTCTTCGTCGATCTTGATGCGCAGCGACTTGAGAAACTTGAGATCCTGTTCGCTGATCTTGAACTCGGGATTGGTGGAAAGAGTGGTTACGAGAGAAGTCTTGTCAGAGGATTTTTCGCCTTGCTTGCTTACGCCGATCGTGGCTTCGAGTACCAGGAAAACGTCGTAGCCGCCTTCTTTGATGCGGGAGACAACTTCGGCGATTGCTTCAGAGTCAGAAAGAGATTCGTTTATGGCTTCGCCGAGTTCTTTCATCAGTTGTTTAAGTTGTTGATCCACGTGGTCCCCCTGTTGAAATCACCTAAATCATGCTTTCCGCGCGAGTCGCGCGCACATCCAAATATTCGGCCTCGACGCTGGTTGTGCCGTCGGTTGCGGTATTGTACTCGGTCCATAACGATTCCAACTGCGCAGCCAGAGCGGTTTGTCCTGCCTCGTCCAGTCGTAAGAATGCCGTCTGTGTAGGTCCGAAGTGCCGGCGGAAGAATTCGACCACTTCTTTTGGCATGAACGGAAACTTGAACTGCGCTCTCTGCCGGACCAAATTCAGAGTTGAAGTGGTATTGGAAAATCTCTGGCGAACCGTTTGCTCATCGCCCCAAAGCACTGGAGGCGGAACAGAAGGCGGGGGCGGTACCATTTTGGCGGTGACCTGAAACGACCTCCCAACAAAGCCTTCGGGAGTCCAGTTTGCCATGGCAATCAATCCCCCCGGTTTGCACACCCTAACCAACTCGGCGGCGACTCGATCAGGTCGAGGGGCGAACATGGCGCCGAACATGGTCAACACGACGTCGAACGAGTGATCGGAGTAGGGGAGCTCTTCTGCGTCGCCTTCATCAAACTCGATTTCCAAACCTTCGGCGGCAGCCCGCTTGCGTGCTTGCAAGAGCAGATTTGGCGCGATGTCAACGCCCGTTACCGACGCGCCGGCGCGTGACGCGGGAATTGCGGTGTTTCCGGTGCCACAGGCGACGTCGAGAACGCGAGCGCCAGACGCGATCCCGAGCCCTTTAACAAACTTTTCAGCCTCTGCTGCGGTAACGCTCGCGATCTGGCCGAAATCTCCCGCCATCCAGCTCGCTTTCAGGCCGGACTTCAGCTTTGCGAAATCGGGAGTGGCTATGGACATCCGGCTTCCTTGTGCTTTAGATGCCGATCGCAAGCTAACGGTTCGCTCGGCGACAGGCTGCGCCATTGTAGCGCCAGAGACTGTTAAAATCGAGGCCGTGAGCAAGGTTTCCGCGGCACGAAGGCTGGGAATAGTTGCCCGGGTAGCAGGACGTTTGGCGGGGCAGCATGCCGAACGCAGTCGCGCAATCCGCGCAATGAAGGCGGCGGTGCGTACTACAGCGCGATCGTTCGGGCGCGTCCTGCACCGGCTTTGGCTTGAGGTAACAGGGTTTGTTTTCCTCGCGATGGCCGCCCTTGGCGGCGTCGCGTTGGCGCACGAATATGCAAAATACCAGGCAGGACGAGTAGGATCAGCTCGGGTGGTGGTTGCAATTTGTTTCACCGTGACGTTTGCCTGGTTCGGAGTGACTTCGTTTTGGAGAGTGAAGAAGAAGGGATAGCTTGTCCACCCTCGCCCCAATAAGTGCGAATAGGCTTCGCTTTGATTGCCGCTGCTCCGGAATGCACAGGTTCCTGTTTTTCTCGGATGACCACTCAGCCGTTGGCGGTTTAAGAGAATGATTTGATGACGGGGAATCTCAAAACGCAAGTTTCTGGTGACCAGGCTTCGGCCTCGAAGTCTGGTGCCTCTGCTGACTCGGCTGCCGAGCTCGAAGACTCCTCTCACATTCCGGTGAAGCCGCTTTATACGCCTGCCGACGTTAAGGGCTCGGACTACGAGCATGAAGTAGGGTATCCCGGCGAATATCCCTTTACCCGCGGAGTGCAGGCCACGATGTACCGCGGGCGTTTGTGGACCATGCGGCAGTATGCCGGCATGGGAGACGCCGAGGAGTCGAACAAGCGCTACAAATATTTGCTGGCCCACGGCACGACCGGCCTCTCGGTGGCGTTTGATCTGCCCACGCAGATTGGGCTGGACTCGGATAACCCGCTGGCTGCAGGCGAAGTGGGCAAGGTGGGCGTGGCGATTGATTCCATCGAGGACATGGAACGCCTATTCGATGGCATCGATCTCACCCAGATTTCTACCTCGATGACTATCAATGCGACGGCGTCGATCCTGCTGGCGTTGTATGTGGCGGTGGCGCGTCGCCGCGGCGCGGAGATCCGCAAACTTTCTGGGACGGTGCAGAACGATGTGCTCAAGGAATATATAGCGCGGGGGACATATATCTATCCGCCGCAGCAGGCGATGCGGGTCATTACCGATATGTTTGCCTGGGCGAATGAGCACGTGCCCGAGTGGAACACGATTTCGATATCGGGCTATCACATGCGCGAGGCGGGATCGACGGCCGTCCAGGAAGTGGCGTTTACCCTGGGCAACGGCATGGCCTACGTGCAGGCGGCGATCAATGCCGGGCTTGACGTGGACAAATTCGCGCCCCGACTCTCGTTCTTTTTCAACGCGCACAATAACTTTTTGGAGGAAGTTGCGAAGTTCCGCGCGGCACGGCGGATGTGGGCGCGCATCATGCGCCAGTACTTCAAGGCGGAGAATCCACGGTCATGGATGCTGCGCTTTCACACCCAGACCGCGGGCTCGACTCTCACGGCGCAGCAGCCGGAGAATAATATTGTCCGCACGGCAATTCAGGCGCTGGCCGCGGTGATGTGCGGGACGCAGTCGTTGCATACGAATTCGTACGACGAAGCATTAGCGCTGCCGACCGAGCAGGCGGCTCGAATCGCATTGCGGACACAACAAATCATCGCCTACGAATCGGGCGCGCCGCAGACGATCGATCCGCTGGCCGGTTCTTACCACGTCGAGACTCTTACCAATGAGATCGAGAAACACGCGGCGGAGTATCTGGGGAAGATTGAAGCGCTGGGCGGCATGCTTAAGGCAATTGAGCGCGGTTACGTGCAGCAGCAGATCCAGAACGCCGCGTACGAGTATCAACAGACTGTCGACCGGGAGCAGGCGATCGTTGTCGGAGTGAACCGGTTCACGGTGGAAGGGGAAAAACCGATTCCCATCCAGCGAATTGATCCGGCGCTTGAGTCGAAGCAAGTGGAGCGGCTGCGGGCGCTGCGGGCGTGGCGGAATGAGCAGCCATGGAAAGACGCTTTAACTCAAGTTGGCGAAGCAGCCCGCTCGGGCGCGAATCTGATGCCGCGGATTGTGGCGGCAGTTGAGGCAAATGCGACAGTCGGAGAGATTTCCGACGCGATGCGGAAGGTATTTGGCGAGTACAAGGAAGCAGTGGTAATCTAGCGACCCTCCGAGTTTCTGGTACCGGATTCATCACACATCTCAAGGTTAAAGGAGCTTTCCATGCGGCGTATCTCGACATGGTTGCTGACGGTCCCGCTGTTTTGCATGCTCTCGTCATCCTTTGCGGACGATCACAAAGCGAGCAAGACGAAGACCCAGCCATCCGCAACAAAGCCTGGGCTTGATGGCTTTGACGACTTCGTGGCTCAGGCACTGAAAGACTGGAAGGTTCCGGGAGTAGCCGTTGCGGTGGTGCAGGGCGACAAAGTAATTCTGCTGAAGGGATACGGCTACCGCGATGCTGAAAAGCAATTGCCGGTGACGCCGAATACTCTATTCGCCATCGGCTCGATCACCAAATCTTTCACCGTGAGCACGCTGGGCATGGAGATGGACGAAGGCAAAGTGGATTGGGACCAACCGGTCCGCGAGTACCTGCCGACGTTTAAAATGTACGACCCGGTTCTGACGGAGCAGATGGTGGTTCGCGATCTGATTACGCATCGCAGCGGATTGCCGCGCCATGACCTGGTCTGGTATAGCTCAGATTTTCCCCGTGAAGATCTGATCCAGCGTCTGCAGTTTCTCGAGCCCAACAAGCCCCTGCGGAGCCGATTCCAATACAACAATTTGATGTTCATGACGGCCGGTTACATCGCGGGACAACTGAATGGCAAGAACTGGGAAGATACCATCCGCGAACGCGTGCTTACTCCGCTGGGAATGAATGGGACCACGTTCTCCGTCAAGGACTCGCAGAACGCTCCGGACTTTGCCCAGCCTTACCGCAAGGGATTTGACGTGAAGTCGGAAGTGAAGCGGATTCCTTTTGACCAGCAATGTCCTGATCGTTGCGCCATCGGTCCGGCGGGAGAGATCAACAGCAACGTTGCCGACATGAGCCGATATCTGCTTTTCCATCTCAACAAAGGAAAGCTTGAGGGCAAAGTGCTGCTCTCGTCGAACAATGCGGTCCAGATGCAGACGCCGCAAATGGTGATTCAGGGCGCGCCCGATTACAAAGAGGAGAGCGAGACCAGTTACGGGATGGGATTTTTTATCTCCGCTTATCGCGGACATAAGAACGTGGGGCACGGCGGTAACCTTGACGGGTTCAGCGCCGCGCTGGCCTTCCTGCCGGACGATGGAATCGGTGTGGTCGTGCTGTCGAACCTCGACGGCACGGCGCTGCCGCAGGCGATTGTATATAACGTTTTCGACCGCCTGCTCGGCCTTGACCAGGTGCCCTGGAGCCAGCGCTATCTGGAGCAAGAGGTGAAGGCGAAGGCATCCATGCAAGAGGCGAAGAACAAAGGGTACACGCCCCACAAGATGGGAACGCATCCCTCGCACGATTTGAAAGACTACGTGGGCGACTACGGAAATTCAGGATACGGTGTGGTTTCCATCGCCGAGGATGGCGCCGGATTCAAGATGACGGTGAACCGCATCACCAGGCGCGTGGAACATCTCCACTACGACGTGTTCCAGGTCCCTGAGGATCCCTTTGATGAGTTTGCGCGCGCGAAAGTCATGTTTCTCTCCGACGCGAACGGAGATATTTCCAGTCTATCGTTGCCCCTTGAGACCAATGTCAAAGATATTTTATTTACGCGCCTTCCGGAGCAGCAGCTGACGGATAGAAAATTCGTCGAAGCATTCACCGGACAATGGGAGATCCCCGGAAGTCCTACGCCGCTCACGATTTCTCTGCGCGGCGACCACACGCTGGTTGCCAGCAATCCCGGAGAGCCGGACGTAGAGCTGATTCCGAAGCGAGGTACGACATTCGATATGAAGGGTCAGAACGGTGTAACCATCGAGTTCAAACAAGACGCCAGCGGAAAGGTCAATGAGGCTGCGCTCGATGACAATGGAACCGCGGTGGTGCTCAAGAGAAAGTAAGGGTCCGAGAACTCGCTTGGCTATGATTGCCTCGCCGCTTTCGGTGGCACATCGTGGCGCGGCCGTATTCCTCATGGGTATGCGCAGGCCGCTCCGGATGGTCGGCAGCATTTTCGCTGCCTTCGACTGCCGCGCTCTCCCCAGACTGATTCGTGTCCGAGAGCTCTTCCGTGCTTTCCGCAGCGGCATCTGCTATAGGGGAAAGCCGTTGCGAGCCTCCGGACTGTCCGGCACTGCGCGCCCTAGCTGGGCGGGATCTCTCCCCAATTCATCGGCTTGAGCTTGGTTGCCTGATCTCTTCATTTCTTGCCCCATTGCGGATTCTGTCGCGCTTTGATTTCGCTGATTAGTTACAGGCACTCTTGTGGGTTGGGATGTTGCTGGCGGAATTCGACTTAAGGAGAACTGAATACTGTGCACCGGTCTGCACGCGGGATTCCGATGCAGGGGTAGGCGGCGAAAATTACGCGACTTAGTCCGAGGAGGTCTTGTAGTCGCAGGCGTCGCGGCAGTCGACGCAGTACAAAAGGCCGTCCTGGCAAAGCCGCACCTCCATCTCCGACTGGCAGAGGCAGCAATACTTCTCGCACCGACACTGGCTTTCTGGCTGCTCACATTGGGCGCAGCGGTACTTGGAGGTGCTGGTTTCGGCGGCCACGAGGCCAATGTAGCGCGCTAAACGCCGGCGGTAAACATATCGTTAGTAACCCCGTTGGGCTGATCGAGGTATGGGGATTGGTAGTGCACACCATACTTCCTGCTGTCGTGGGCGAGTCGATGGTGCCATATAATTCTTGGCAATGACCTTCCAACAGCTTCTGGATGGTGCGGAGATTCTCTGGCAAAGCGGAGACCCGGGAGTGAGCGGTGTCGAATATGACTCTCGGCGCGTGAAGCCGGGATGTGTGTTTGTAGCCATGCGCGGAGAGAGCAGCGACGGGAACCGCTTTATTGATCAGGCGATCAAGGCCGGCGCCGTAGGCGTGGTCACGGATTCGGCCGCGGAGAAGGCGCGGGACAAGGTAGCGTGGGCGGTAGTACCGCACGGCAGGCGAGCAATGGCGCGATTGAGCGCGAACTTTTACAAGAAGTCGGCGGAGCGGTTGGCCGTGACCGGCATCACCGGGACGAACGGGAAAACTACAATAGCGTTCCTGGTGGAATCGATTTTGGCGGCAGCGGGGCGCAAAAGCGCGCTGATCGGAACGATTGAGTATCACGTGGCCGGCAAAGTTCTGCCCGCGCCACATACCACCCCCGAGGCGCTGGATCTCAACCGAATCCTGAATGAATCGCTGGGGCAGGGCGCAACCGACGCGGTGATGGAGGTGTCGTCTCATGCGTTGGCGCAGGAGCGTGTGTTTGGCGTGCCGTTTGATGTGGCGGTCTTTACCAATCTTACGCGGGATCACCTCGACTACCACAAAACCATGGACGAATACTTTGCGTCTAAGCGAGTTTTGTTTGCGGGATGTGGCACCGATGCACCACGTGCCGCTGTGCTAAATGTGGATGACGAGTTTGGTGTGAAGCTGGCGGAGTTCAGCCGCAAGCGCAGCGCGCTTGTGTTGAAGTATGGATGGGCGCGCGGCCACTTGCATGCGGACAAAGTGGAAATTACTCCACGAGGCACGCGCTTTGATCTGATCACTCCGGAAGACAAGATTCCAGTTTTCTCGCCACTGATTGGCCGGGTGAACGTATACAACATTCTCGCCGCGGCCGGCGCTGCCTAT
>Ga0137383_10001464_pt1 | contig 14067 bp, 10 predicted proteins | sample SagtaG_19_FD_104817 | JGI IMG/M metagenome (GOLD analysis project Ga0137383, IMG submission 104817) | Vadose zone soil microbial communities from Sagehorn Ranch, Mendocino, California, USA - Sage2_R_40_16 metaG | ecosystem: Environmental > Terrestrial > Soil > Vadose zone | place: USA... | reverse complement strand
TAATGACTTCGACAGACTGATCAAATTGTGAGGTGCTACGCGTATGGCGCCGCCGCGTGGGCTATCAATGTCGGATATCAGAAGGAACGCAATGGACACGACAATCGGTACGATCAGTAGAGTGCGCCAATCCCTTCCATGTGCACCATAGCCGATCAGCAAATTGCAGCTGACGGCGATCACCGCCATCATTCCCCAGGCTGCAACTGGGATACGATTCCACCAAGCTGCCTGCGTGTATCCTTGTGAATTCAGCACGTCGTTCATACCGGAAACCACGAGGGCAACCACGGGCGTAGGATCTGCCTCTGCCGCCGGCCGCACGGCAATCCACAGCTCGCTTTGCAGTTGGGCTGTTTCCGCATCGATCTTCGCTAGCTGACTATCGTCGCGAGTCGTGTAAAACAACACGCGCTCGTCGAGATACCTGATTAGAAGATTACGCACCTTCGCAGCATCGTCCGCCGGAAGGAAATCCGCTCGCACATACTCTGTACCGATTGCGTTGGCTTCCGCCTCCTCGTAATTCTTGCGCTGGTCATACCGACTAATGGCCATAGAGAAGCTGAAGCCGATAAGCAGGCCGAGAAGAGTTAGGGTGGCACTTAATACAACATCAAAATCGTCTTGCTCTCCTCCCTTTAAGGCATGCACTTTGGTGCGAATCGTGTCGCCAAACAAAGCCGCCAGTAGCAGAACAACGAAGGATAAGGCAAAAACGAGAAGAGGAAAGTTCATTAGAACCATAAGCTCCGGCTATTAGGGCCTTCCCAACCAGGAGTATTGCCAAGCCAGAGAGACATTCTGGAAGCTCCCTCCGTACTTGATATAAGCCCGATTGCTGTAACTGAATTTGATCGACTGATGTTTGCTTAAGGGGATCGAGGCGGTTCCGCCGAGCCGTGAATTCCGCTGAAGAGTACCGGGGTTTTCTACTCCATTTAGGCTTGTAGTGCCGCCAAACCAATAATTGCCATCGAGGGACACCCACAACCGTGGTTTGAAATCATAGCTGAGATGTCCTTCAAATGAGCCAATAGGACTCTGCGTCTGAGTGTTGGTTCCCGGAGAGAACTGATTGCGTGAAAAGAACTCGGAATTTGTCGTGTATAACCAAACTCCCCCGTACGCATCCAGAATCCAATGCCGCCAGCGCTGAGAATAGCCAAGCTCTGGTTTGAAGGACCAGCGGTTCGTACCGAAATTTATCAGCTTCGTTGGGTCGTATTGACCTGTTTCAGGCACGAGCCTGAGGCTGATACCTAGGATCGTCTTCTGCCGCCATTTCATGAATTCGGCGACGTTCATTGCACGACCCCCTATCAGGTTCACCGAGAATCGGAAAGTGGCCGGCAAGAGGCCCGACCGGTACGCAAGTGTTTCCGCGTCAACAACTATTCCTCGGAAGTTCCCAACTCCATACGGCAGAGAGGCAGTGAAGTTTGCTGTACGGCCAAAAAAATTGAGTGAACGAGAATAGTTAAAAATAGCGACATGAGCCCTTGCAGTGGCGCCCGTGATTGGGGCTGTTCCTTCAAGAAGAAGGTTCCCGTCAAAAAAGGAATAGGTCAACGTAACCGCATTGGAATGAACGGGTGTGATGAGATAGGCCCGAGGAGCGAGGTCCTGTGCACGACAAACGTCGGCGGCAAGATAGACGCTAAGGAACACAGCGATACGAAAACGTCCCTGCACTCGAAAATCTCACCATCGAGAAGGTTAGGAGCCGAAGAAGAAACCGACATCTGTAAGAATTGACAGTTCATTCTTTCTTCGCCGACGAAGAAAGTGTTACTTAGCTAAAGACGGAAAGCGATTGACACAGCGAGTACCAGAGAGTGGTCAAGCTATAGCTAGATCCGCTTTTTGATGAGGGCTGCGGCCCCTCGGATGAGCCCAGGGAGAGAGCAACCATGGATAAGAGTGCAGAGGCGAAGCGTCTTGAGGAAGCGCGCGTTCAGGGTCTGCCATGGCGAAAATGGGGACCCTACCTGAGTGAACGTCAGTGGGGCACGGTTCGAGAGGATTACAGCCAAGATGGTAATGCCTGGGACTATTTCGCCCACGATCAGGCGCGGTCGCGAGCGTATCGCTGGGGAGAAGACGGGCTCGCAGGCATTTCCGACGACAAGCAGAATCTTTGCTTTGCCCTGAGCCTGTGGAACGGCAAAGACCTAATCCTGAAGGAACGCCTTTTCGGACTGACGAACAGCGAAGGAAACCACGGTGAAGATGTAAAGGAGTACTACTTCTATCTCGACAGCACGCCGACTCATTCCTACATGAAGTATCTCTACAAATATCCACAGTCGGAGTTCCCTTATCGAGACTTGGTGGAGACCAATCGGCGCCGTTCGCGCCAGGAACTCGAGTATGAACTGCTCGATACCGGAATATTCGATGAGGACAGGTACTTCGACGTCTTCGTAGAATATGCGAAGGAAACGCCGGAAAATATCCTGATCAGAATCACAGTAATAAACCGCGGCCCTGAACCAGCGACGTTGTATGTGCTGCCTACGCTCTGGTTCCGAAACACGTGGTCCTGGAAAGAGGGGGGCTCCCGGCCTGTACTCAAAAAGGTGCCGAACGGGGCGAGCAACAGCATAATTAGCACTTCCCATCCGGAATTAGGGGATCGGTTCTTATATTGTGACGGCGCGGCCGGACTGTTCTTCACCGAGAATGAGACGAACAACGAGCGTCTTTTTCATGCGCCTAACGCAACGCCCTATGTAAAAGACGGCATCAATGATTACATAGTGCAAGGCCACGAAGGGGCCGTAAACCCCCAAAAAGTCGGTACGAAGGCCGCTGCCGCTTACCGCCTCACTCTGGCGCCGGGAACGTTTCAAACGCTGCGCCTACGGTTGAGCGACGTTGGACCTGCCGGACGCACGGCCGGCAATAAGGAACAAAATGTCCCTTTCGGGGACTCGTTCGACGCTTTAATGCAAAAGCGGGAGCGGGAGGCCGACGCCTTCTATGCCACTGTGATCCCATACTCGTTGAATTCCGATGCGGCAAGGGTCATGCGCCAAGCACTCGCCGGGATGCTATGGTCCAAGCAATTCTACTACTATGACCTCGACATGTGGCTTAAGCAGCATAATGCTGATTCTTTCAAAGCAACCCATGCTGCCCCACGCAATAACCATTGGCATCACATGTACAACGCGGACATCATCTCGATGCCCGACAAGTGGGAATACCCTTGGTATGCGGCTTGGGATCTGGCATTCCATGTTTTGGCGCTAACGCTTGTTGACGAGGATTTTGGCAAGCAACAGCTGGACCTGATGCTCCAGGGCCATTATTTACACCCCAACGGCCAACTGCCCGCGTACGAATGGAACTTCGGAGATGTCAATCCTCCGGTTCACGCGTGGTCAACTATTTTCTCACACCGCCTTGAAATGGCTCGGCACGGGAAGGGAGATATAGAGTGGCTCGAACGTAGCTTCCAGAAACTACTGCTCAATTTCACCTGGTGGGTCAACCGCAAGGACCGCTCCGGAAGGAACGCATTTGAGGGTGGGTTCCTGGGCCTAGACAATATCGGCGTTTTTGATCGCAGCGCGCCGCTCCCGACTGGCGGATACCTGGAGCAGGCAGACGGCACCGCATGGATGGCCCTGTATTGCCAAAACATGCTGGAGATTGCTGTGCAGTTAGCCTTAGAGAGACCGTCCTATGCGGAGATGTGTACAAAGTTCCTCGAGCACTTCCTCTGGATTGCGGCAGCGCTGGCGCATGAAGGCGGGGACGTGGGGATGTGGGATGAAGAGGATGGTTTTTTTTACGATGTCCTGCGGTTGCCCGACGGGACGGCTCAGCGCCTAAAAGTACGTTCCATGGTGGGGCTGCTTCCGTTATGCGCAGTTACTGTGTTTGAGGGAGAACTCGTCAGAAAGTATCCGCATTTGAACGATGAATTGAGAAGGTTTCTCGCTGGCCGGCCCGAACTCACTGTTTTCATTCACGATCCTACTCAAACTGGATACGCTGGCCGCCGCCTGGCCTCTATCTTGAACGAGAACAGGCTCCGTAAGGTTCTTTCGAAATTGGTGGACGAGAATGAGTTTCTAAGCCCTTATGGGATTCGCGCTCTATCTCGTTACCACGCCGAGCATCCCTATGTTTTTCACCTAGGTGACCGAGAGTATCGAGTGTCGTACCTGCCGGCAGAGTCTGATACGAGTATGTTTGGCGGTAATTCCAACTGGCGGGGCCCGGTCTGGATGCCTGTCAATGCCTTGATCATTCGAGCGTTGCTACAGTACTACACCTATTACGGCAATGGCTTCATCGTAGAGTGCCCAACAGGCTCAGGTCGGCAGATGACGTTGTATCAGGTCGCGGAAGAATTGGCGCGCCGTCTCAGCAGTATCTTCTTGCGAGACAAAGGCGGCTGCAGGCCGGTGTATGGCGGAACCACGAAGTTTCAGCAAGATCCACATTGGCGTGATTACATCTCGTTTTACGAATACTTTCACGGCGATAATGGCGCCGGACTGGGAGCGAATCATCAAACCGGTTGGACCGGTCTCATCGCCAGTGTGATGCACCTGTTTTCAAGCACCACGGCCGAGCAGGCCCTCGAGCTTGGAAAAATGGCCGCAGTCATCGAAACAGCGGCGATTGCGCGGGGCGCGAAAGCCAAGGTCGCGGCAACCGCGACCTGACGCCTAACTATTGCTTACCTTTTTGGAGGCAGGGTAATTGAGGCGCTGGGCCTTGTAAACCGCGGTTGAGTGGCCCGATCTGCAACTAACTTGGTAAAGAATCCCAATATCGACTTGTGAGGTCGTGAAGATACGGGAGACTTGAACCTTCACCTAGAGACTCAGACCAAGACCCCAAAGCCCTGCTAGAACCAATCGAGAGAGTCTTAGAGGTTTTGTTCGGGTTGATTATGGTTCTCGCGATCACGTGTTCCTTCAGCATTGCCGAGGCGGATCGCAGAAGCATCCACACCATGCTCGTCGCCGCACTCGGTTGCAACCTTGCCTGGGGTCTCATTGATGCGGTTTTTCATTTGATAGCGCATCTTAAGTGGACAGGGAGGAGGAATCTTGGCCCTTCAGGCCTTGCGTCGATTCGCGGATCCGAAAAAGGCACGAACCATTATCGGGCATGCCCTCCCACCGATGCTTGCCGCGGCTCTAACTGCCGAGGAATTTGACCTGATCCAATGCCGGTTGAATCAAATCCCCAAGCCTCCCATGCGCCCGGCACTGACCATGGACGATTGGCTTGCTGCAGCTGGCGTGTTTTTGCTTGTTTTTGTTACGACGCTCCCTGTCGTCTTCCCTTTTCTCTTGATCCACGACCCTAAGGTAGCCCTTCGCGCTTCAAACGGTGTCCCCGTGTTAATGCTGTTTTTTGCTGGCTATGCCTTGGGCCGATACTCTGGGCGTCGTGGCTGACGGGGCTCGCAATGGTCCTCATTGGCGGCGCTCTCGTGGGAATCACCATTGGTCTCGGGGGATGAGAGTCCATCGACATCTCGCACTATTGGCTGTAGGGGTTTTCTTCTCCAAAGAAGCTCTGGCCCAGATCGGATCGCCCACGACATCCGCTGGGCTTGCATCACATTCCTGGTCGCTCTCGATCATTGCCGATGGCTATGTTGTGCCGCATGCCGTGTTCTTTGTCTCTCCGATCATCGCTACGGACCTTGACTGGTTGCATCTTGAAGCGCGGTACAACTACGAAGATCAGTCGACCGGCTCACTGTGGCTCGGATATAGCTTTGCGGTGGCCGCAAGTTGGCCTGGGAAGTCACGCCTATGATCGGCGGCGTCTTCGGAAATACGACGGGGATCGCGCCGGGATTCCGGGCATCGTTTAGCTATAAGAAGTTTTCGCTCTCTGGCTCGGGTGAGTACGTATTCGACAGCAAACAACGCAATGCCGGCTTCTTTAAAGCTGGCCTGAGCTGACTTACTCAGCCACACATTGGCTTCGGGCGGGCCTGGTAGCCCAACGGACGAAAATCTACCGTTCGAGTCTTGACATTCAACGCGGCCTGCTGGTCGGTTTCAATTACAAGAAAAATGAACTTACTGTCTATGTCCTCAATGCAGGCTGGACACGGCCAACGCTGGTTTTTGAGGGGGGAGTCAGTTTCTGAAGTCGTGGGACTTCTGCGTTTTGAGCGTGCTTAAGGCCTTTCCTCGGCTTAGTTCATGTTGAAATAGCCATCTCTACTTTTTTACCCCACTGGCAAAACTACCAGTAGGCACAACAGTGTATCCAGTAAAATCCTTTACCCGATACTCGGCCAATCACGGAAATCGCGATTCTTAGCCAAGCGAAGCTCAGTTCGGATGCGGGCGTGTTTCTCACATACAGAAAAGAATGGTTCCGGGCAGACCTAGTCGCAGGATTGACCGTCGCCGCTGTGGTCATTCCAAAAGCCATGGCGTACGCCACAATCGCCGGGTTGCCCCTGCAAGTCGGGCTCTACACGTGTTTTCTTCCAATGATAATTTATGCTGTACTCGGAACATCTCGACCACTCAGCGTAAGTACGACAACAACTATTGCCATCCTGACATCAGCCGAACTTGACCAAATCGTTGCAGGAGGCGATCTCCCGTCCCTGCTGCTTGGGGCTTCAGCAATGTTGACGCTTGTGGTGGGGGCGATTCTCGTGCTGGCTTCGTTGCTGCGACTGGGCTTCATCGCCAATTTTATCTCTGAACCCGTATTGATTGGATTCAAAGCGGCGATAGGACTCGTCATCATAACCGATCAGATTCCAAAGATTCTTGGTATCCATTTTCCCAAGGCCTCCTTTCTCCACGGCCTACTTGCGATTTTCCATGGGATTCCTGAAGCTTCGCTGCCGACCCTGAGTGTGGGAATTGTAACAGTGGCACTTTTGGTAGGACTAGAGCGCTTCCTTCCACGCCTGCCCGCTCCGCTGATTGCGGTAGCTGCCGGGATTGTCGGCACATCTCTGCTGCATTTGCATGCGCGTGGCGTTCTGCTAGTCGGCTTGATTCCTAAGGGATTGCCGCCTGTCACTGTCCCAGACTTTTCCCTCGCTATTCAGCTTTGGCCTGGGGCAATGGGAATAGCACTAATGAGCTTTACGGAAACAATCGCTGTTGGGCGAGCGTTTGCTGGAGCTGAGGAGTCGCCTCCGCGAGCCAACCGAGAGCTTCTGGCAACTGGCCTGGCAACCGTGGGCGGCGCTTTCCTTGGCGCCATGGCCGCTGGTGGCGGCACAAGCCAGACCGCAGTGAACCGACTTGCGGGAGCGCGCAGTCAACTCGCAGAACTGGTTACCTCCGGGGTCGTGCTGGCAACAATGCTCTTTCTTTCCCCTCTGATTGAGTTGATGCCGCAAGCCACGCTGGCGGCGGTGATCATTGTCTACTCGATCGGACTTATTCACCTGAAAGAGTTTGAAGAAATTCTCAAAGTCCGAAGAACCGAGTTCATTTGGGCATTGACTGCATTTGCTGGAGTCGTCTTGCTTGGAACCCTAAAGGGCATCATTGTGGCGATCCTGGTATCACTCCTAGGACTTGCCTATCAGCTAGCAACGCCCCATGTTTATGTGCTTGGCCGCAAGCCAGGGACCAACGTTTTTCGGCCGCTCTCAAAGGAATATCCCGGCGATGAGATCTTTTCCGGATTGTTGCTGTTGAGACTCGAAGGACGAATTTTCTTCGCTAATGCAGAAATTATTGGACAGAAAATGAGACAACTGGTCGAGCAATCGAAACCGCAGGTCGTGGCAATCGACTTCAGCAACGTGCCTGATCTCGAGTACACGGCCCTCAAGATGTTGACTGAAGGCGAAAAGAAGCAGCGAGAGCGAGGCGTGTCCGTTTGGCTGGTGGGGCTCAACTCACAGGTTATGTCAGTAGTGCAGAGGTCTTCATTGGGCAAGGTGCTCGGTCACGAGAGAATGCACTTTAATCTCGAGCTGGCAGTGCACACATATGAGACATTGGCCGCCACGGCGAGTGCAGTCTGAGGACGGCATTGGGCTGCCCCCAATTTGGTTTGCGCGAGGTCGTGAAGCTAACAGATACCCCCGGCACACCCTGTCTACATCGACAGATCGATGTACACAGTCATGCGGCGAAAAGAGCATGGCCAGACTGGCCTGATGGGAGGTCAGCAAATCAGTATTTTTCGGGGATGAAGCGTCTTTCCTCCAGCGAGGCTTGATCGTTGTAGGCGTCTTTGTTCTTGCGTTTTGGCAACTTCACCTTTTCCCGCGGAGCTTTGCCGTAAGGAATCAGGCTCAACAAGTGAGAAATGCAATTGAGCCGAGCTCTTTTCTTGTCATCAGAGCGAACAAGATACCATGGCGCATGTTTCGTATCGGTGGCCGCAAGCATGGCGTCACGAGCACGAGAGTATTCGTACCAGCGTCGAAACGACTCCAAGTCCATTTGGCTGAGCTTCCAGTGCCGAGGGGGATCGTTAATGCGAGCCTCAAATCGACGTTGTTGCTCTTTCTGGCCCACTTCCATCCAATACTTGATGAGGATCGTTCCACCGTCTACGATATATTTCTCGGCAATCGGACACAGCTGCAAAAACCTCCGGTGTTGCTCGGGCGTGCAGAAACCCATGACATATTCCACACCAGCCCTGTTGTACCAGCTTCTGTCAAAGATTACGATCTCCCCACCTGCCGGAAAATGCTGCACGTAGCGCTGAAGGTACATCTGGCTTTTTTCGCGATCAGACGGGCTCGGCAGAGCTACGACTCGGAAAACACGCGGGCTCACACGTTCGGTAATTGCGCGAATGGTGCCCCCCTTCCCGGCCGCGTCGCGCCCTTCAAAAACGATGATCACACGCAACCCTTTATGCTTGACCCAATCTTGAAGCTTACAAAGTTCGGCCTGCAGCCGACTGAGCTCTTTTTCATATTCCTTTCTTTTCAGGCGCGCCATTGTTCCCGCCTCTCTGGTTTGGTATCTACGCATCAGGGGATTTAGCAAACTGGCGGAACTTGCAGCGACCTAAAGCTGCCCGCTCAAACGAACATGGCGAACCGTCTTAGTCGGCGCGTCCGGGACATGTAGTCTGGTTCTGGTGTTGAAAGAACCCCCATACTCAAAAGGAACGCTTCGACCTCGGCAGATATGTGTACAAGTACCAGCCTCACGCGCTTGGTCTCCAGGCTGTCGGCCAACTTCATGAGCATTTTTGGCGGCGAGGTAATCAACCTCCTTTATATGATCGAATCCTAAGACGCACCAGCGAGGCCTGGAAGGTGAACTTCCAATCAATTCGAGTACTGCGTTCGTTAAGACCTCGGCATTCGCGTAATCCCGGGGAGATGCGAACCTACACACGATTTTCGGATAGCGAGCTTTGTAAGCTCATGGGCTGCTATTTTCTTCTTGGGAGCCAACGCAAACGGACCGAGATCTGTTACCGGTCTGCATCTACTTTCACAAAGCTATACTTCGCACTAAATTGAAGGCGCGGCGCATTTGCTTTTAACCCGCTCTGCTCCATCGCCCAGCCGTAGAGAAACTCGGCCCCAATATTGAGGGACCCATAGGGGTTCCAGATCAAGTTGGAACCAGTGTACGTTGCGTGGTTGTACGTCCCTGGAGTCGCTGACGCGAAGAAGGCGGTATTGTTCACTGCGGCATACGAGTAAACCGCACTGGAGCGCAAATTCTTCAGCCAATAATGCTGATAGGCTGCCTCAACGCCCACCCCAGGAGTGGCCTTCGAACTCGTGGCCGATTTTGGTTCTGCATCAATCCCCAGCCCAGACGTGTCCTGAAGATACCGCGAGATCCCGTATCCAGAAGCAACCGCAAAAATTACGTTGTCCTTGCCGAATGTTTTCACTCCAGTGGACACATTCACACCCCAACCAAAAACAGAATCCGTCTTCGGGGTCGGAGTGGTTGGAACAAAGGCCGCGATGGAACGAAATATTGCCGCGATCTGGAAATGTCCACGTTCGAATTCCTGACGCAAACGGATCGCTCCATCCGGACTCGGAGCATTGGGTTGGGATGTGAATTGCGGAGTCTTGAAAATTATGTCAGAGCTAGGCTTTTCCACGGAAATATAGAATGTCGTGCTGGGGCTCAGCGCAAACCCGTAACGCAGCTGCGGGTTTCGGATGCTGACCATGCCATTGGGCCCCTGGAAGTCAAGGGTGTCAGGGAATCCATCTGGGTCCATAAAGTTTGAGAACGTCTGGCCAATCAGGACGTTTCTTAACTGCGCGTAGGCGTGGCGGAGGCGTGGTGTAGTTGCGTTAGTTCCGAAAAGGTCGCCTTCAACATAGAACCGCACGTCGCCGAGCTGAGCACTCGGAATCCTGAAATCAAGACTGAGACGCGTGGGACGGACCGATACAGTTGCATTGTTCACGCCGACCACCGCAGGGATGGGAATCGAGGATGGAATGAAGGACTCGGCGCTTCCTGCGGGCTTTAAATCGTAGATGAAGTCGGTCTTGAAGTATCCGCCGATCTTGAGGATGGTCTGGGTTCCTGGCAAGCGGAAAAACCCCTTGTACTTGGGATCGAGGGGAACATTATCGAAACGGGCTGCCGCAACGCCATCCTCCGAAAATGTTGTGTAGGTTGCTGTAGCTTCCCCCACCTGTTTGGAAGGGGCAGCTTGAGCCAAAGGCTGGCTACTTTGAATGGTTCCCTGCTGCTGGGCGGACGGGGCTGTCGGGGCAGTAGCAGCCTCCGAGGCCTTGCTTTCTAGCTCGCCAAGGCGCGTTTGTAGCTTGCTCATCTGCTCCCGCAGTTCATCCAGCTGCTTGCGCAAGTCCTGCACGTTTTGATTTGAAGAATCGGACTGGGCAAAAACCGCGGCTGGGACTAAGACTCCGGCAAGCAAAGCTACCGCCGCATATACAAATCTTGGATTCATCATTGGGCCTTTTCTTAGGATTCTCGCAATCATGAGCTCCTCACGCGAAACGATCGAATTGTCGCCTGCGTTACAGACTGCAGGCGGTCTGATGACCAGAGCAAAATTGCTGGCCACACCTGAACAGCCCTTAATGGCGAAGGTTGGGGTATGTCTCTCGAGCGTTCAACTGTCACTTCTTACAGGGAAAGAGAGACTAGCTGGAGAGCCTCACTCTTTTCTGGCTCACCAGTCTTAAAGCCAACTAGCAAGGTTTTGAGAGGGCACCGAGCGAGGGTTGGATTGAATACGGAAGCTCGGGCCTGCTAGTCCCATATTGATGAATCCGATTGGCTCCTAAGCAGCACATTGGCAAGGTTTCGGGAAAGCCCATTTCGGCTGGCCTATCCTCCCGCGGCCATTGCGCCAGAACTGAAAGGCACTGTGGCACAAATTGTAGCCCCTTGAGCGAGACTCGATTCAACCGATAGTCTGCCGTGGACCAGTTTTAGCCGTTCCTTCATGCTCGTAAGGCCCAGGCCGCGACCCCTAATTGCCTCGTCAGGATCAAACCCGACTCCCGAGTCACGCACAGTCAGCTCCAACTCGTTCGGTGTCCCCTTGATCCGCACTTCAAAGTGTTTTGACCCGCTGTGCTTGACGGCGTTCTGGAGGCTTTCTTGCAAAACGCGAAAAAGGCAAAGGGCGATCTCCCGAGGTAGGTCCTTTGGAACGCCCTCTGAGTTAAACTCAATCTCCACCATGCGCTCCTCGGATAGCTCTTTGCAGAAACTCGCGGCCGCTGTCGCGAGGCCCAGATATTCCAGCTTCGAAGAGTGTAAATGATGTGATAGAGCTTGCACATCGCTCGCCAGACTTGAGAGCTGTTCTCGGATTTCCATCATGCGTTGCGTCGTGGCAGGCGCAAATGGAGAATCTCCTTGCAAGCGCTCTAGATTGACCAAGACCAACGCAATTCGCTGATTGATGTCGTCGTGAAGCTCTCGAGCGATCCAGGTGCGTTCCTGCTCTTGGGCTTCGATTAACCTGCGGCTCATGTCGGCCAGCGACTCTTCAACCAGTTTGCGGTCAGTGACGTCTATACATGAGCCGATGTAGCCCGCAAAGGAACCATCCTGTTGAAATCTTGGCACTCCTAGATCAAGAACCCAACGATACTCTTGGTCATGACGCCGAAGCCGATACTCCCTCTCGAATCCCTCGCGCCAGTCAAACGCGTTGGTATAGGCTTTCAGACAAGCGTCCAAGTCCTCGGGATGGACACTTTCCGCCCAGCCGTTTCCCAGCGCCGCTTGAATGGAGCGACCCGTGAACTCCAGCCAGGGCTGATTGAAGTAGGTAAAGAGTTTGTCCGGACCAGCCATCCAGATCATCACGGGAGCTGCGTTTGCCACCAACCGGAAGCGTTCTTCGCTCTCCCTCAGCTTCTGCAGGATCTCCTTGCGTTCCGTGATATCCTCGTGGACAGAAGCTATGTAAATCACATTGCCCTGGGTGTCTTTCACGGCCCCCGCGTTGACAAGGACAGTTCTTTGCTTCCCTTCTTTCGTGAGGACAAGCATTTCCTCGTTGTATAACTTGTTGGTCGTATTCCACTTCGCAAGCAGACTAACGAGCTTTAAGGCTGACTCGGGGGCATAGACATCGGACAACGGTTTGCCCAGAAGTGCTTCTTTGTTGTAACCGAGGGCCTCGCATGCTGCGGGATTCACATCGACGATTTCGCCCGTTGCTGAAGTCATGTAGCAGTATGCAGGCAAAGTCGAAAAAAATTGGCTAAAGCGACTCTCGGACACCTGCCTTGCTTCTTCAGATTTTTTAGCCTCAGTGACGTCGGCCACCACCGTAAGAGCACAGGGCTCTCCATTAATTTCAATCAATTCAGCTGAAGTTAGGGCCGTACGGACCTGGCCGTTTCTTGTGCGAAAGGAGACCTCTAGGTCTCGCACCGAGCCTTCCGCTAGGAGCCGTTTTATGAATTCGATTCTCTGATTGGGATCCATCCAGATTCCGACATCCGACGCACTCCTGCCTATCATCTCAGCGCGGCTCCATCCGGTAATGCGTTCAAACGTTTCGTTGATTTCGATATAGCAATGATCGTTCGTACTGGTAATTGTGAAACCAAGAGGGCTTTCGCGAAAAGCCTTCGAAAACTTTTCTTCTGACTTCCTAAGCGCTTCCTCCACCTGCTTGCGCTCAGTGATGTCTACGGCCATACCGCGCATCATTCGAGCTTCGCCATTGGGGCCGTATTCGAATTCACCCTTGGAGGCAATGCATCGTGTGGCTCCATCCGACCGAACGACGCGGAACTCCTCACTGTAAGGCGCGCGGTTTTGTCTGGCCTGGTCTATCGCTTTCGAGACCCGTTCGCGATCTTCTGGGTGGACGAAACGGGAAAAATCCCCAACCTGCGCGAGAAATGCATTCGAGGGAATGCCGAACATGGTTCGTAGATCACCGAACCAGCGGTTTTGTTTACTGGTAGGCTCAAATTCCCATCCAACTGATTTGCCTGACTCCATCGCTAAGCGAAGCCGATCATTGGTGCGAGCCAGATCGACTTCGGCCCGTCTTCTCTTCGACCGTTGCCAGAGGAGCGCAAAGATGGCCAGCATCTGCGCGAGGATCACAAAAATGCTTACAAGGAAATACCGCTTATACAGCTGCCAGAGGCTTGTAGGTCGGTTGACCACGACGCTGCCGGGTGGCAATTTGCTCTCCTTTAACCCCCAACGCTGCATGGCAGTCCAATCGAACATGTAAACGTCTTGGCCTATTGCAAAGGGGATACCCTGCGGCTTCTCTCCATTGAGAATCCGCACAGCCATGTCCGCCGCGACACGACCATCGTCCGCCCAATTCACCAGGTCGCCACCCACGGCTCCCGCCCTGAAATCCACATCGTCCATAACAAACACCGGCGCATTCGCGGCACCAAGCACCAAGGGTACAGACTGAGCTGAATCCACGAAGCGCTCGCCTGCAGCATCTTGGCTGATTGAAGTGTGGAAGACGATCGTATTGCTCGGCAGGTGGTGTAGTTGTTCCAGCAGCGTAGGCATCGCCAGGTCGGTGAGATACGTAAAATCCAATTTCGTCTCGTAATTGCGAAAGCCCTGTTTGGCGATAGCCTCCCATCGGCGGTCAAACTCGCCCATGCCGCCCACG
>Ga0137383_10001461_pt1 | contig 14079 bp, 11 predicted proteins | sample SagtaG_19_FD_104817 | JGI IMG/M metagenome (GOLD analysis project Ga0137383, IMG submission 104817) | Vadose zone soil microbial communities from Sagehorn Ranch, Mendocino, California, USA - Sage2_R_40_16 metaG | ecosystem: Environmental > Terrestrial > Soil > Vadose zone | place: USA... | reverse complement strand
CGGGGCGGGCGGGGCGACCGGGGCGACGGCGCACCTGCATTTCAAGCCGGTGTATGGTCCGGTCGAATTCGCGCCTTCGCTTCATCTCGAGGCACCGCTCAGGATTCGCCTCGGCCTGCAACAGCGGGCCGTTACGAACCTGCACAATCACGTGGTGCGCGCAGTTCGGCGGTTCGGTGTACTGCTCGTGGCCGATCTCGCCGCGTTCTACGTCATGCGCGAGGTGGTACGGGTGGTGCGCGACTACGCCTGGTTCGGCGATAGTCTCGCCGGCCAGCTCGAGGGTATTCTGCCACACGGAATCATCAACGGTTGGCAATACGCGGTGGCTCTATTCGTCGCTCTGTTCCTGACCGGGAACTACGGCCGAGGCGATCAGCGGCGCGACCCGCGGCAGTTGCTCATCGCGTGCGCGCTCGCGACGGCGCTCCCCCTCTGGATGACGATTTGGACGCGCGGGCTCGAGGCTGTGATGATGCAGTACGCCGTGACCACGTTGCTTATGTGGGCGGGGCTCGTGGCGGAGCGGCGGGCGATCGACCGGATCGTGGTACGGTTCTTCCCGATGTACCGCAACGCCGCGGCGACGCTGTTCGTGGGTCCGGCGGAGGCGTGTCGGGACGCGATCCAGAGTCCGACGTTCGCGTTGGGGGGAGAATGCCGGCCGGTGGGGTTCGTGGATGTGCACGTTCCGGCGGCCCCCGACGCGTTGGGGCACGCGGTGGACTTCCGCACGGTGCTGCACCGGACGGGCGCCGAGGTGGTCGTGGTGGCCGGCTACATCCCCGACAACCGCTTCCGGGAGGTGGTGGCCGCGTCGCTCGAGGCGGAGTCGCAGCTGCTCTCGGTACCGCGATCGATCGCGATCGCGGGGGTGCAGCCCAATCTGGTGTGGCGGCGGGGGCAGCCGCTGATCGAGCTGACCGCGCCAAACCTCAAGGGCTGGCAGGTGTTCGTGAAGCGGTTGCTGGACATGCTAGTGGCGGGCGTCGGGCTGGTCGTTCTGACCCCGGTGCTGGCGCTAGTCGCCGCGATCGTCAAGCTCGAATCGCCGGGGCCGGTGTTCTTTACGCAGGTACGCGTAGGCCGGGGCGGTCGGCGCTTCCGCATCATCAAGTTCCGCACGATGGTGGACGGTGCCGAGCAGCGGCGCGATGAGCTGCTCTCGCGCAGTCTCTACAGCGATGGGCGTTTGTTCAAGGTGCGCGACGATCCGCGGATCACACGGCTGGGCCGCTGGCTGCGGCGCACCAGCATTGATGAGCTGCCGCAGCTCGTCAACGTGCTGCGCGGAGAGATGTCCCTGGTCGGTCCGCGGCCCCCGCTGCCGTCAGAAGTGGCGCTGTACGAAGAGCACCACTACGCGCGGTTCGACGTGAAGCCGGGCATCACGGGACCCTGGCAAGTCGCCGGGCGCAACGGCGTCACGTCGTTTGAGGAAGTCCTGGGGCTCGAGAGGAACTACATCCGCGGATGGTCCGTGTGGGCGGATGTGCGGCTGCTGGCGAAGACTATTCCCGTCGTCGTTCGGATGCGCGGAGCGTTTTAGTGGCAGGTGCTGCTTCCCGAGTCGGTAAACTTTCCTCCCGTTACAGGTACAAACACCCAGTCGTAGCTCGTAGCGTGTAGAGTCAGCTTCAGCACGCCGAAAGTCTTGTTATCGCGAACCTCGCTGTTCGGCGCGACGGCCACGATGGGCAGGTGGCTGCGGCCGCCTGTTCCCACAGTGAATTGTCGAATCCCACGCGCCGGGTCAGGAACTCCGGCTGGCGTCTGGGGCGCGAAACGCTCGTAGATGTGATCGTGCCCAGAAATCACGACGTCTGCACCTGCCGCATATAGCGCGTCCCAAGTGGCCTTCATTTCTGGGGTGGCATAGTTGCCTGAGGAAAAGAGCGGGTAGTGAAAATAGGCGAGCGTGCACAGCGCAGGATGGGCAGCTAGGTCCCCGCGAAGCCATTGTATTTGGGGGCCCGTTGCGCTGACGTCAATGGAACTGTTGATCACGATTATGTGCCAGGCCCCGTAGTCATACGAATAGAATCCCTCTCCAGGCTTTCCCGCGATGGCGCCGAAATAGGCGAAATAACCGGCTGCGTCGGGGGTTTCGTACTCGTGGTTTCCGGGCGCCGGATGCATACGGGCCTTGTGCCGGCCCCATGTGGGATTGAAGCAATTAGCGAAGGATTCCGGAGATCCGCTCGGATACGCATTATCTCCGGCAGTGAAGACAAGTCCCGGAATGTCGTCTAATAGCCTTGCAGTTGAGTCATCTGCGTATGCCGTGCAGGTAGCGATGTCCCCCGCTCCGGCGAGGATAGCGGGGCTAACCGTCACACTGGCGGCGTCTGATGCGTTCGGCACTGAAGCGTGAATATTCACATCACCCGGCTTGAGTGCCTTGACTGCGCCGTTCGCATCAATCGTCGCGACGCTAGTGTCCGCGCTTGACCACGAAACCGGTGGAGCAGCTAGAGTGTCGCCGTTATTGTCAACGACGGTTGCGTGGAATCGTGTGGTGTCTCCCTCTACGATAGCTCTGGACTTTGGCGCGACGACTATGGGTGTCACTGCGACCAACGTCTCTGAACTCGTATCCCGAACGGAGGCTCGTATCACGGCAAGCCCGAACGTGCGCCCGCGAACTAGGCCCAGTGAGTCTACGCTGGCTACCGCTGGGTCAGAGGTTGTCCAAACGACGATCGGGTCACGAAGAGTATCCCCTCGAGCGCTCAGGACGGTTGCGGTGAACCGGACTGTGTCTCGCAACAAGAGCTCGCTGACCCGGGGACTGACGATGATGCGGGTTGGAGGCATGACGGCGAGACCGGCTTCTGTCGATGCCCAACGCGTCGAAGCGCGTATCCGAGCGGCTCCGAGGTCGTTGCCGGTTACCAGACCCGAGGGATCAACCCGAGCAACCAGGGGCGAGGAACTGGTCCATACGACGTTCGTAGGGACCTGAATAGGGTTGCCCCCATCTGTGACTGTTGCGACGAACCGCAGCGTGTCGCCGCGGCCGATCGTAGCGGCGGAGGGCGTTACGGTTACACGGAAGTTCCCCACCGGCTCTGAGCTGTCCAGACAAGTGGACAGGGCTAGGGGAGTAATGATGACAGCAATGCGATAACCGGCGCGGCGCAGCGACGGAGGAGCTATGAGGCTAGGGAGGAGTCTCAAGCTATGATGTCACTGTGCCTTATGGTTGTCGGGGTCTCGCGCGGACCGAATAGTCGCGCCCCCGGTTACCCGGTGCGGGCCAATATTGCTAACTGCCCCTAAAAAACCAAATCTAGCCCAGGGGGTCCACCGGACTAGCGACGGGCGATCCAGAAAGACCCCGGCTCGGCCTCAGGAGATCGCGCTAGCATCGGACATCGGTCCGAGAGTGCCATCTTGTGATCGTGCCAGAGGTGGTTGAGGGCCAGGAGAATCTGGTAGTCACGATTGAACGACAGGAACGCCTCAAGCAGGTATTGCTCGTTCCATAGCCGTTGCCTATTCAATACCCAATCGGCCGGGTAGTCTCGAGGCGTGAATATATCATGGATGTGCACGAGCACGCCCGTGGCCAGTTGAGGAAGAACCTCCAGATACTCAAAAAGGACGTCGCCCTGTGGTCGAATCGTGTGCGACGAATCGATGACGAGGATGTCATTCTTCGCAAGACCGGTCCAGAGTTCCGTTGGGCAGCGCTCAATTCGCTCACGGACGACGGTCGCACCCGTTCGCTCGAGCCAGTCGTTTTCGAATGGCTCGACGCACAGATGGTCGCACTTGTATCGGCTGTCTTCCGCTTGGTTTGCTACGATGGCGAGTCGGGTGATTAGCGTCGAGAATCCGCCCCCTACTTCCAGTATCCTTGTTGGCTTGAAGTAGCGAACCATGCAATACAGGATCTCCGCGTCGCCAACCTCGAACATGCCGTTTGAATAGTAGAATTGTCCGTTTCCCGCGCCTTGCGAAGGAAGACGCATGAGCTCTTTTGCGTACTGGAAACGAGACAGCAGAGTAAGCTGGGCCTCGATGTTAAGATCCAGGCCCCGGAGCGGTCTGACCGCGTCGAGCGGATTCCCGAGGTCCTCCGCATACACCAGCGGCTCGTAATAGTGGTGTCTGATAGGCAACACGCCCAGGGCGTGTAGAACCCGTCTCGTGAGCGTGAGTCGGTGAAGTCCGGCTTGCCTGATTAGCGAAAACGGAAGACCACAGAGGATGGCAATTGGGAAGCAAAGAACATCAACCGCCATGAGCGCAATGGCCGGGGGGCGTTTGGGTCGCATTGTTCTCTCGATGGTTCGGATTCTCCCTTAGGAAACTGTCGGCTGCTGGTCTATATGTTCGCGCACTTACGTTACGTTCGCGGGCTTACGTTTTCTGTCCGCCGACTGCTCGACTGTCGTACGCTCACGTGCGAGTGACAATCATGACAACGCCCTAGGCCGTGCAAGAGGGCTGGCGAGTCATGCGGTCGCACCTATATTGCTTGCCGTGCTCGAGGCGCCCTGAGCGCCTGGTGGTTCCTTCCTAACGTGGTGCAGAGGCGTAGGATACCGACTTCGTCTTGGTCGGAGGTCGGCTGGAGGGTCTAAGAATCACTTCTGTGTCGGGAACAGCACTGGTGAAACCGGACGAAGCTTCTTGGCACCGCGTGCTAGAGGATCTCGGCGTTTCCGCGGGTGCGGAGTTGCTGTGGGCAAGTCCTTTGGATTGGGGCCGCCGGGTCTACAAGTGCAACGATCGCGTTTACAAGATCGTGCTTCTTGATAATCACACGACTGGTGAACTTCGCAATCGTACTCTGCGGGAGGAAGCCGACATACTTCGAGTCCTCATGGGGATCCGCGGGATACCGCACTGCCTGGAATACCATCCTCTCGGGAGGGCAGAGGTCATTGTGATGGAGCTCGTCGATGCGGTAGGTTGGGCGGCCTATCATGGCAGGTTGGCGAAGGCCTGCGTCACATTTCCTCGGCTGTTGCTGCTGCTTCTCAGGGTGTCCGCGCGTGGGATTGCTCACGGAGACGTAAAGCCCGAGAACGTGCTCATCGACCCATCCGGCGATCCCTGGCTAGTTGATTTTGACCAGGCTCATCACAGCACGCCCTTCCGAAGTCTGCTGGCGAATCTGGTCGGTTGGCGGATTAGGGGGGTCACCATCCATGGCGGAGCCGTGCAATTCATCAAGGATCTGTTGAAGTCGGTCCTCCCAAGACCCGTGCTGCGGTTCGCACAAGGCGTGAGGCATCGCTTGGGAATCGGGGCGAGTGCTAAGGTCCTTCCTCTCGGTGCCTTGCCAGGAGGATCGAGCCGAGAGCTTGCCATGCTCCACCGTGCCTGGCAGATGGCAGCGGACTCGGACGCGAACGCGCCAGGACAGGGCGTCTCGTATTACAGCATGACGTTCGAAGGCTTCCTCCTTCCGGGCGAGCGACCATGGGAGGATCGCTGGCGTCTGTTCAAGGAGGCCATTGACTGGCCCAGGGCGCGGATCTTGGAATTGGGCTGCAATCTAGGATTGCTGAGCACATTCGCGAAGCTCAACGGGGCGGAAGATGCTTTGGGGGTTGATGCCGACGGGGACATCCTGAAGGCGAATCGCTTGGTGCAGCAGGCCTTCGGGACGCACTATCGCACGCTTCAGTGCAGTTTCGACGATTCCAGATCGTGGGAAGAAGAGCTCGCGGCCTTTCGGCCAACGGTAGTAACCGCGTTGTCGGTTCTGAACTGGGTTGCGCAGAAGGATCGGTTCATGCGATTCCTCGGACGCTTTGACAAGGTGCTTTTCGAGGGTCATGAGTCTGAGGTCATAGAAAGTCGGCGACTGGAGGCCGTTGGCTTCAACCATGTCGAATTACTGGCGAAGAGCGAGCGACAACGCCCAGTGATTCTTGCGTACAGGTCTCAATAGTGCCCTCTGTTGGGCGTGCTGTTTGCGCGAGCTCGCGGTGACAGAACGCTATCACGTGAAGGACCGTCATGCAGACATACACCGGGACTTGAAGCTCTCGCACCTGGTTGGGACACTACGGATTCTTCTGCCGTCGATCGTAGTATTCGCGACCTACCCAGTTCTGTTACGCCGAGCCGGCCTCGAAGTCCTCGGCGTCTGGAGTCTCCTCTCTACCGTTGTCGGCTACACGGGGCTGCTCGACATCGGGTTCACTAGCGTGCTTACAAAGGCGATGGCAACTGGCAGCGGGGAGATGGACGTGGCGCGCCTGGCGACTTGGAGAAGGAGCGCCGTCACAAGCTACCTAGTGGGCGGTGTCGGCCTGACGATCGGTGGCTTTCTCTTAGGGAGTCACCTTGCAGCGTTCGGCGTGGCTGAGCGCTTCCGACAGGCTGTCATGATCGGGCTGGTGGGCTTGATTCTCGCGACGGTTTGCCAGCTGATGATGAAGCTCGAGCTGACCGTCTTCAAAGCTCATCATCGGACGTACGTGGAGCAGTGGGTTCTGTCCCTTGCCACAACCCTGACGTACCTCGCTGGCTTGATCGGAGCATATCTCGATCATCCTATTGAGGCGCTCGCGTTAGGAGCTCTGATTTCAAATGGTTTGCTCTACGGCTGGGTCTGGGTTGCGGCGAGGAAGACTTTTCCAGATCTGTTTCGTGGGCTAGCGTCGGCTGCTCGACCAATCCGCATGGCCGACTTCCGTGACTTGGTTCGCCACGGGAAGCATTTTTTTTCCCTTTCGCTTGTGTTCGTTATTAGAGAACCGGTTTTCCGGTTGCTCATTACCTGGATTCTCGGAGCTAGTGCCCTCGGGCTGTATGACATCGCCAACCGAACACCGATGTTCATCCGGGAACTGGGGGCGAGCGGCTCGCAGTCTCTCTTCGCGGGCTTAGCGAGGACCGATTCCTCAGTTGGACGGGCGGAGACGGAGCGGGTGCTGAGGGCCGCTCTTTTCTATCTATTCGCAATCGGAGGCACTGGACTCGCATTCTTCGCGGTGAGTCGGGACTTGGTCTTTAGCGTGTGGCTCGGGAAGAGTGCTCCCTCGGGATTGAGTCTGGCCGGCCTGCTGATGACAGTGTGGTGGGGGATCACCCTTCTCAACGTCCCGTTCTATTGGCTCCTCCAGGCGCGGGGGCTCGAAAAGCCCCTGGCAAATTCAGTATGGCTACATGCGGCGAGCGTCGTCGCTGTGGTTACGCTCGGACGCTCGTACCTTCATAGCGTGCCGACGATCCTAGCGGTCTGGATTGTGACCGGCATCGCGACCCAGTTGTACATCTACGTCTTGGCGGAGCGGGCTACCCAGCTGACGACCAAGCTTCTGTTGGATCGAGATGTTCTCGTATATCTCACCTTCTGTTTTGTTCTCGCGTGCGCTGGAGTGTGGATGCAGACTAGATGGGTCCACACGTCGCTGCTGAGCATGTTCGTGTTCGCACTGTCGTGGCTTATTGCATACGCACTCCTATGCGGTCCATCGCTGTGGAAACTCCGCCCTCGCCTCACTGCGGGTGCGACTGCGTGACCTATCCTCCGTTGTCGAAAGAGGTCGGCCGCGCGGCCGGGTCATGGTTGGCTTCGCGGCTTGCGGCACGGTTCGGCACCTACCTCATGATCGCTGGGACGTTGGTCGCCCTTATCTATATTATTGATCCGACAGGTGATTGCTGGGGTACCAATTCCGTCGCTCTGCTCAAATACCTCCCGGTTGAGATCGCGGTTATCGCACAAGGGTTTTTCTGGCTCGACGCAAGACGAGGTCAGGGAACGGGCACAAATCTGCTCCTTCTGTTGGCCTTTATGGCGATGGTTTTAGCAGGCGCCCTGATTTCACTGCTGCACGATCACGCGTCGCTGGAGGACTCCTTTCTCGGTCGGGGTATCGCCCTTCTGCCAGTGTTTCCTGCCTACGCCGTACTCTCAAGGAACTCGGAGGGACGACTTTTCCGGCGCTGGCTGCGCCTGCCGCTAGTCGCGGTTGGCCTGCTCATCACCGTTGGCTTGGCGATCTGGGCGGCGGGCATCCGCTTCGTACACCAACCCCATATCTACCACGAGGAAATATTCGTAGCGGTTTGCGCCGCCATGATCGTCTATACCTGGAAGCGCGGCACTCTTCGTCCACTCGTGATGCTACTGCTCGTGATGTCGGGGTTACTCTCGATGAAGAACACGGGCATCCTCGCCGCCGCGACCGTTGTAGTTCTACTGATCTTTTGTGTGTTGCGCACGGGTGGGTCTGCCCCGACCCTGCTGCTCAGGAGAGTTCTGCTAGCTGAACTCTCCGTCCTGACCTTAGCAGGTGCCGTCTACGTGGTTCTCTATCATCGCGATTTGCTACCTTCCGGCAGTCCTGCGGTACGTGCGTTCACGTACTCAGAGCGGGCTCTCCGCTTCGCCGACCACCCAGTCGGGGGCACGTTCTTTGTAGGCTCGCCCTTGCTCTCGCTCTTTCGCAGCGACGCCCCGAGTAACCTCTACATTCCGAGCCATTCGGATCTCCTGGACATCCTCGCCTTCGGCGGGGTGATCGGCTTTGCGTTGTTCGCGATTCCGCTGTGGCGAATGACGGTCGGTGGGTTGCGGCGATTGCGAGAGTCTGTGCGGGAACAGGATTGGTTGGCGGCATACTCAGTAGCAGTGGTCTCAGTGTTCATCACCGAGATGGCGTTTAATCCCGTGTGGAATCAACCTGCGTTGGTCTGGATCTTCTGCCTCGCCATTGCCTGTCTCGCTCGGGCGGTGGACGCTCGAGCTGGAGCATCATGAAGTTCTCGGTCATCACGGTGACACTCAACGACTTGGCGGGCCTACAAGCGACGGTGACAAGTACACTTCGCCAAGATCATGAAGAGCTGGAAGCCATCGTCATTGACGGCGGTTCGGTTGGCGGCACCAAGGAATGGCTTTCTTCCCAAGCCGATCGACGCATCCAATGGGTGTCTGAGTCAGACCGCGGCCTCTATGACGCCATGAACAAAGGTCTTGATCGCGCGCGTGGAGATTATGTGGTCTTCATGAACAGCGGGGATGTCTTCGCGGATGGCAAGGTCCTCGAGAAGGTTGCTCAGGTCGCATCTGGGCAACCTCGCCCCGATCTCGTTTATGGGGATGCCATTGATGTCACCCTCTCGGGGCGTCGGCTTTACAAACGCGCTCGGCCGTACGAAACCCTCTGGCGGGGGATGTTCACGCAACACCAAGCGATCTTGTTCTCGCGGAGCGCGATCGGCTCGTTGCGTCACCGCCTGACTTTCCGACTTTCCGGCGATTACGATTTCATCGCGCGGTTCAGCAGGCAGGCGGCTTTAGGCGGAAGACCCCTCGTAAAGAGGGTCGATATTCCGGTGTGCTGCTTTCAGCTCGGAGGAAGGAGCGAACGGGGCAGGTTGAAAGCACTGCGTGAGGATTTCGCGATTCGCCGCGACACGATGGGTCTCTGGCTCATCACGTGCGCGTGGCTGTGGACCGCACACCTTGTTCACCTTGTCTTGAAGTGGGCCACACCAAGTCTCATGCGCTTCATCCGTTATGAGGGAGCAACGTGAGACGCGCTGCCGAAGTGGGCGCTTCGGTGACGCCCCACGTCGAAATGTTCGGTCTCCAGTTCGCTGCGGTGACTTTGCGCGAGGCGGCAAGGATGCTGGTCGACGCTGCAGCCGACCGCAAGAAGGGGCTGGTGGTGACGCCGAATGTGGACCACCTGGTGATCATGAGTCGCGACGCGTCGGTCCGATCCGTATATGAGTCGGCTAGTTGGACATTTGCCGACGGAATGCCCATCGTGTGGCTGAGCCGCATTCTGCATGCACCCGGAGTTCCCGAGCGCGTTACTGGCGCTGACCTGCTGCCGCTCGTTGCCTCGCTGTCCGTGCAACGCGGCCTTCGGCTGTTCTTTTGCGGAGGAGAGACGGGCGTAGCCGAGCGCCTGGCGGCCCGACTCCAAGAGGAGACTCCCGGAGTCAACGTAGTGGGGACGTATTCGCCGCCGTTCGGCTTCGAGTCAGATCCGGATGAATCGGCTGGCATGGTAGCGCGCTTGAATCGCGCAAAACCTGACATTCTTTTTCTGGGACTCGGAACGCCAAAGCAGGAACTGTGGGCCCATCGGCACCAGTCGCAGCTCGATGTGGGGCCGATCCTTTGCTTTGGGGGCGCGTTTGATTTGACCGCCGGGTTGAAGGCTCGTGCTCCCAAGTGGCTGCGCAACGCGGGCTTGGAATGGGCATGGCGCTTGGCCTACGAGCCGCGACGTCTTTGGAGGCGCTATCTAGTACAAGACATCGCTTTCGCTGTCCTGGCTTTGAAGGAAGCATTCCGCGCTCGCCGACGGGGCTGAGGACGCGTACATAATCCACGGGGGGCGATTGTGGATCCGAATGCCTTGTCTGGCGAGTTGGAGTCCCGTCCGGTAGTCGTTCATGAAGGGGACGACGACATTCCACTCATCGCCTTTCTCAACGTCATCCTTCGATATCGTCGGGTCATCCTCCTTGCGACCGTAGCCGGCGTCGCGGCAACGGTCGTGACAGGTCTCCTGTTCGGCGGCTATCGCGCGCAGGCGGTATTTGCACCCGTCATGGGCGCACAGTCTCCTCTCGGCGATGTCGCGGGTTTGGCCGCGAAATTTGGAATCAACGTAGCCGGTGCCGTCGGGTCTCCGGTTGGGTTCTACGCCGACTTGCCTACTACGGATGGTCTCTTATCCCAACTTGCCGAGACTCGGTTTTCCTTCGCTGCCGACGCGAATGGGCAGGATACTCTCAGCGGGACGTTGGTTGTACTTCTCAAAGCGAGCGGCGACACACCAGAAGAACTCCTGCAGGATGCTGTGGATCGGTTGCAACGGAAGGTCGATGTCACTTCAGATCTTGGTGCAGGCACGGTCACAGTGAAGGTTGTCGCACCTTGGCCGGCACTGGCCGAGAAGATGACCCGGCGCGTCCTGGACTTGGTGAACGTGTTCAACGTCGAACAGCTCCAATCGCAAGCTCGGGCCGAGCGTGCCTTCATTGAAGATCGCATGCACGCTGCTCAAGGCGAGCTGGAGGACGCGGAGAACCAACTCGAGGCCTTCCTCAGACAGAACCGCACGTACCAGACATCGCCGAAACTCACGATCGAAGCCGGCCGACTACAGCGGCGTATCGACTTGCGACAGCAAACGTACACGACGCTCGTCGGTGAGTACGAGGAAGCTCGGATTCGCGAGATCCGGAACACCCCCGTGATCACCATAGTCGATCCACCGGAAGGGTCTGCTCGGGTTCGCTTCAAGGTGGTTGTGCTAGTGCTGGTTGGTCTCATGGCTGGCGCGGCGTCCGGAGTGCTTCTGGCTTTCCTGCTGGAATACTTTGCGGGGCTGCGGCGAGAGAGATCGTCCGAGTTCGAAACGCTTCAAGGGTTACTGGCCAGCGCACAAAGGGAACTACGCCTGCACCGCTTTCTTCCGAAACGCGGACCGACGGGACCTGGCGGGAGCTCCCCGGGGGACTGAGCAGCCGAGCTATGACATCGGATGTGCTTCGTACCACGCAATGGTGCGTCGGAGTCCCTCCTCAAAACCGACCTGCGCTCGAAACCCGAATTCCTGTTGGGCGCGAGTCGTGTCGAGCTTCCGCCGAGGCTGCCCGTTGGGCTGCGACGTATCCCATTTCACCTTGCCCTTGAAGCCTGTCAATCGGGCGATCAAGCCCACAAGATCTCGTATGCTGATTTCAAACGACGAACCGAGGTTGACCGGCTGGTCCTTCTCGTATCTCTCAGTAGCGAGGGCGATTCCCTCTGCGGCGTCCTCCACGTAAAGAAACTCACGCGTCGGTGACCCATCTCCCCATACGACGATCTCATTTGCACCTGCGTGGCGAGCGTCGATACACTTCTTGATCAGCGCCGGTATCACATGAGACTTCGTTGGGTCGAAGTGGTCCCGAGGGCCATACAGGTTCACGGGCAGCAAGAAGATGGACCGGAATCCGTATTGCTGTCGGTAGGCCTGGCCCTGTACGAGGAGCATCTTCTTGGCAAGTCCGTAGGGTGCGTTCGTCTCCTCTGGGTATCCGTTCCAGAGGTCGTCCTCCCTGAACGGAACCGGCGTCAACTTCGGATAGGCGCACACAGTCCCGATGGCGACAAACTTCTCGACGCCGCGTTGACGGGACACCTCCATGAGCTGTGCGCCCATCATCAGGTTGTCGTAGAAGAACTCGCCCGGTCGTTCTCGATTGGCTCCAATGCCTCCCACCACGGCAGCGAGGTGCACGACGATGTCCGGCCGCACCTCCGCGAGCAAGCGTTCTACCGCATCTGCGCGTCGGAGGTCATACTCCGCCTTACCTGGGGCGAATACCTTGGCGCCGCGACGTTCGTCGAGGTTCGCAGTAACGTAGGAGCCGAGGAAACCGTTACCCCCCGTTACTAGGATGCGTCGATTCTTCCAGAAATCAGGCATTCCAACCGTCCCGATAATCGACCGGTGCGTGTGCGCGTGGCCGAAGGGACCTCAACGAACTCCTGCGGGGTTGAGTCCCAGCGCTCTGACCAAGCACTTGTCTGGTGAGCGATCCTCGCTCAGTAATCCGAAGCCACCGTCGTACTCCCACATGGCCCACGAAAAACGATTGGCATCGGCGAGTTCGCGGACGTCCTGCAACCAGCGGCATCGGCCCGCGGTGTCGGGCCCCCGCTTGTAAACCCCGAATTCGCCCAGGAACAGTCGCTCGTGGTGCTGTGAAGCCCACTCTGCTGTCTGGGAGAAACTTTGAGCCAAGTTCTCGCGGTTCCAGCTAGCACGCGCGTAATCGAGTAGCTCACTGCGGATGGAATCCCGTAGCTGGGGCCGAGCGACGCTTCGGGTGATCGACTCGAGTGCTTTGCGAACCCCTTCTGAGTCTCCAGGATACGGCACCCCGTGCAATTCTGCGAAGTGGAGAGGGTCCGATTTCATCCAGTTCGCACCTTGGTGAGTGAACACGTATGGCTGATAGAAGTGAATCGTGTAAAGGACATTCGAGTCCGCTACTGGGACGATTCTTCGAAGACCGCTCATGCTTGACCACGCGTCACCGGTCAGGATCAGGGCGTGCTCAGGGAGCGCCCGCCGTGCGGCCGTCCACAACTGCCGCTGTATGGCGTTCCAATCCCAGCCTCGACCTCCGGTGCCGGGGTCGAACGGTTCGTTGAGGAGCTCGACGCCGAGATCGTGTGCGCTCCAGCGCTTGAGGTAGCTGCAAAACCCCTCGAGGAAGCGAACGAATCCGTTCAAGGAGTCTTTGTCGCTTAGAACCTCGCGTTCGAAGTCTTGCGTGGGGTGGATGTCAGCTATGGCGGCCAGTCCGCTACTCGTGATGAGGTCGAGAGCGCGGTGCAGCGCTTCGAGGCTGTCGTTGCTCAATACTCCCCGCGTCATCATTCGCTTAGGATCGATCGGCAAGCGCACGAACGTGAATCCCAGCGCCGCAATGAGCTGTAGATCACTCCGGCCGAATCTGTTTGGCGTGAGGCTCGTGCCTGTGAACCAACCATTTAGGTTGACGCCTCTCTGAAGCCGACTCGCGAAGGGGAGATCTCGGGACTCCGTCCGGCCCGGACCTTGGAGGACAATCAGTAAAAGGGCGGTCACGAACGATTGCATGGTGGTGTGCACTATCCGCGGGAGCCCGATCTGTGGTTAGTAAGTCTATCGCTGCAGCGTTCTGAGTCCGGGACAGCGAGACGCTCCAGCGGCGTTGTCAAAGCTTCGTCGCCACAACAATAATCGCCACGGTGCTTGCGAGGATCTGCGCGATCGCCCCGATCAGGGCCGCGTAGTTCGTCGGATTCGACGTGTCCTTGAGGGGCACCGTCACTTCCGACCCGGGCCCAGGCTTGGGATCGCTGCGAAAGAATAGAAACTTGTGCCGTGTCTCGACCTCACCATCCGCGTTGCGTACGCTGGTTCTGCCCTTGTCTGCCGTGTAGGCGAACCCACCCGCCGCGTCTATGTAGTACCCTAGGCCGGCCCCCTTCTTGTACAGCACGCTCCCCGGCGCGTTCACCGCGCCGGCCACCTTCACGCTCGGGATGTACTCGGGGATGAACAGCGAGTCGCCCGGTTGGAGAATCAGGTTGTCTCG
>Ga0137383_10001459_pt1 | contig 14091 bp, 8 predicted proteins | sample SagtaG_19_FD_104817 | JGI IMG/M metagenome (GOLD analysis project Ga0137383, IMG submission 104817) | Vadose zone soil microbial communities from Sagehorn Ranch, Mendocino, California, USA - Sage2_R_40_16 metaG | ecosystem: Environmental > Terrestrial > Soil > Vadose zone | place: USA... | reverse complement strand
GTGTCGGCGTTCGTGGTCGAGACGAATACCGCCGTGTCCCCCAGCTGGAACTTGAGCGCGCCGGTCGAGTCCCGCGGGATCGTCCCGATGTTGTTGGCGTACCACACACGCTTGAACTGCGCATCGTAGCGCCCGTCCTTGGTGAGGTCGTACAGGCTCAAGAAGAACCTGGTCGGCCGGAAGCGCTTGAAGGGGCGCCCGTTGGCGATGTCGCGCAGCATGCCGGGCAGCACGTCGTACTCCATCAAGAAGTAGAGGTGCCCGGTGTTGCCGGGGCCGGTGGTCAGGGGATCGCCGGTGTACTGCACCGACCAGATGACCTCGGCGTTGCGCTCGTTGTGGAAGTCGAATACGTCGGCGAAGTGCGGCAGCAGCTGGTAGAAGCCTGAGTTGATCACCCGCTGCGCATAGTCGGCGGCGTTGGCGAAATCCCCTGCCTGCTGCTTGGCAGCCTCGTCGGCCACGGAGTCATCAGGGACACGCAGCCGCGTCAAATACACCTTGGCCAGGAGGTGCTGGACGGCGCCCTTCGTGGCGCGCCCGTAGTCCTGCTGCACACTGGGCAGGTTCGCCTCGGCGTACTGCAGGTCGGGGATGATCACACCGTCGTACACACTGTCGACGGGGGAACGGTGTGCCTCCGTAGTGGGGTCCGTGATCTGGTGCAACGTGATGTGCAGCGGGCCGAACATCTGCACGAGGTAGAAGTAGTACAGGGCCCGGAGGAAGCGCAGCTCGCCCACCCGCTTCGCCTTGACGCTCGAATCCATGGACACGATCGACGCCTGGTCGAGCGCCGTGTTGGCGGTGTTGATCGCCCGGTAGAAGTCGTTCCAGGTGTTCGTGATGTAGTCGAGCGTCGGGTTCAGCTGGGTGGTGTAGTCGTTGACGAACTTGTAGCTGCCATCGGCGCCCTTGTAGAAGATGTCCGTGCCGAACTCGGTCAGGGTGAACCCCCGCTCCTGCGCCCAGAAGCTGCGCAGCGGCTCGTACGAGGCGTTCACGAGGGCCTGAAAGACTGCCTGGCTGCCGTACGCTCCCGGGGTCAACCCGGTGACCACGTCTTCGTTCAGGTCCACGCAACCCGGGAGGCAGGTCACCAGCACAGTTAGCAATCCGACGGTTCGCTGTTTCATCGTTCCTCCCGTGGTTAGAAGCCCACGGTCACGCCCATCATCAGCGTCGAGTAGGGGGGCGTTCCGGCGTTGGTGGCAGACTCGGGGTCGAGGCCCTGAAAGTCGGTGAACACCAGCGGATCGAGCGCCGTCATGTAGAACCGCAGGGAGCGGCCGCGGAACGGTCCGATCCCCCCGCCGGGAACGGTATAACCCAGCGTGATACTGCGGATCCGGACGAAGGAGCCGTCCTCGAATCCCAGCGCGTTGTTGTTGTCCGGATGTTCCGAATCGAGATTCGGGCGAGGATCGGTGTTGCTGGGGTTGGTCGGCGTCCAGTAGTTGACGGCAATATTGTTATAGCGGCCGGCCAGCACGTTCTGGTCCCGCCGGAACGCGTCGTCCATCGTCTGGCCCCAGCGGGCGTACCCCATAACTGTCAGGTCCAGACCCTTCCGGTCGAAGCGGCTCGTCAGGCTCCCGGTCCACTTGGGGTACGGGCTCCCCAGAATGACGCGATCGTTCGCGTCGATCTTGCCATCGTTGTTCTGGTCGACGATGCGGATGTCCCCGGGCTTGCGACCGTAGCGTTTCATTTCCACGGAGTCGGCGATCTGCCAGATGCCGCCGAACTGGTAGTCGTAGTAGACCGAGATGGGCTGGCCGATGAACCACCGATTCCCGACGTCGTCCTTGTTGGCGCCGAACAGGCTGACGATGCGGTTGCGGTTCATCGACCAGTTGAGCTGCGTGCTCCAGGCGAGGTCGTGCCAATCCCGCAGGATTTGGGTGGAGAGGGCCACCTCGACGCCGCTGTTCCGGGTCGCCCCGACGTTCTGCAAAATGCTGGAAAGGCCGTTGATGCCGGACAGCTGGCGATTCATCAGGAGGTCGCTAGTCGAGGCGCGGTAGACGTCCACGGAACCGGAGATGCGGCCAGTGCGCGTCGCGAATTCGAGCCCTACATCTGCCTGGGTCGTCCGCTCCCACGACAACGTGCTGTTGACAAAGCTGCCCGGACGGTACCCGACCGCCGGCTGGTCGCCAAACGAGTAGATGGTCCGGGTGAGCGACCCCTCGGTCTGATAGGGATTGATCGCGGTGTTGCCCGTTCGTCCGTAGCTGATCCTCAGCTTCAGGTCGGAGAAGAGCCCCATCTGTTGGACGAAGCCTTCCTCGGAGAGGCGCCACGCGAGTGCGGCCGAAGGAAACACCTGACACTTGTGTCCCGGCGCCAGGCGCGACGAGCAGTCGTCGCGGCTGGTGAGGGTGAGCAGGTAGCGGTCCTTGAACGCGTAGTTGAGGCGGGCCATGAAGGACGCCAGCGCCCATTGCGACACGTAGCTGGAGGGCGCGTCGACGCGCGCCGCCGCCCCCAAGTCGAAGTACTGGTCTTGCTCGTACGGCAACCCGATCACGGACGTGACCTGATCTTCGGTCCGCTGCGTCTGGAGGCTGTACACGAGTGTAGCGTCGATGCGGTGAGCCAGGCCCAGGCTGCGCTTGTACGTCAGGATGTTATCGAGCGTGTACGCGAGCGTGCGCTGCTGCTCGAGGGTCGCGTTGGCGGGGCTCCCCTGTTGCGCCTGAGTCTGGGAGCCCCAGAACTGCCCGCGGCGATAAAACGTCAAGTCCGCTCCGAAGTTCACCCGCCAGTTGAGCGCGGCGCTCAGGTTGTAGTCGGCGAACAGAGTCCCGAACGCGCGCGCGCGCCCCCGGTCGTCCTTCTGGTTCGCGATGTCGGAGAGCGGGTTGACGCGCTGCCCGTCAGGCGTGGGCTTGAACAGCAGGTTGCCCGCGCTGTCGTACGGCATCCCCAGCGGGTCATTCCCGAGCGCTTCGCTGTATACGCCGTCGCCCCGGCCCAGGTGTTGGTCGCTCTGGATCACCGAGGTCGAGGTGCCGACTCGCAGACGGGGATTGGGACGATGGTCGAAGTTGAACCGCACGGACCGACGCACGAAGTCCATCCCCTTGACGATACCCCGCTGATTGAGCTGGCCTCCGCTGAGCGCGAATCGGGTCTTCTCGTCACCGCCCGTAACCCGCACCTCGTTGCTCAGCTGCGTGCCCGGGTGCAGCACGAGGTCCTGCCAGTCCGTCCAGCGTCCGGCCGTTAGCGCCTGGAGGTCCTGGGGCCAGAAGAGAATCGAGTCGCCGTGCGCACAAGCAGCGACGCTCGCGGGGCACTGGTACCCCGTGTTGCTGTTTCGCGCGGCGTCGCGCTTGAACTGGGCCCACTGCGGGCCGTTCATCATCGGCATGCGGCGCAGCGCCTGCTGGGTCCCGGCGTAGGTGTCGTACGTAATGGTCGTCTTCCCGGCCTTGCCCTGCTTCGTGGTGATGAGCACCACACCGCTCGCCCCGCGCGCACCGTAGATCGCTGTCGCCGAGGCGTCCTTCAGGATCTCGATCGACTCGATGTCGTTCGGGTTCAGGTCGCCGATGCCGCCGGCCATCGGGATGCCGTCCAGCACGTACAGCGGATCGTTGGACGCCGTGAGCGAGCGCGTGCCACGGACGCGGATGCTCATGCCGTCCCCGGGGTTGTTGCCGCTGGTGACGATATCGACGCCGGGCACGCGCCCCTTGATCGCCTCGATGGCGTTGGCCTTGGGTACCGCGTGCACATCTTCGCCCGATACCGAGGCCACCGACCCGGTCACGTCTCTGCGGGCCTGCGTTCCGTAGCCGACCACCACGACTTCTTGCAGCGTGACGGCCAGCGGGGTGAGCCGGAAGTCCGCCCTGGCGGTGTCCCCGGCGGCGACGACGACGTCCGTCATCTCCATCAGGGCGTGCCCGATGAGCCGCGCGCGCAAGCGGTATGTCCCCGGCGGCACCGACGCGATGGTGTAGCGGCCGTCGGTGGCGGCATCGGCGCCGAGCTCGGTGCCCGCCACCGTCACCCGGGTGCCCGGCAGCGGTGCGCCCGTCTCCTGAGCGGTGACGAGGCCGGAGATCGTCCCGCTCGTCGGCCCCGACGGCGTGCTCGCTCGCCCGCCTCCAGCCTGAGCCAGGAGCGTACAGAGCGGCGACAGCGCGAGCAGCAGGACGAGACTGACGAGCTTGCAGCGTGAGGTGCGACCGGTCGGTGGAGATCCGACCGCAGGCGAGGCGAGGGCTGGTTGGGGCAAGCAGGGATGCCCCCAAGCGGCTTGACGGCGACGCTTCGACATGGGACCCTCCGACGGCGTGGAACCACCGGGCGGTCACGCAGGTCGCAAGGGTCGTGCCTTTCACGTGACCCGAGTCACGCGACGATTGTCCTGCGCACGAACTATTTGTCAGATATTCGTGAGCGAGCGAGGAAGGACGCACGACCTCGGATTGCGGGCGTCGCACGTTGTCCACAGAGTGTCGCGTGGACGCGATAAGTGCTGCGGGCGTTCAGCGGCGCGGCGAATCGCGCACGGCTACGGCGGCGCCTGTCCGTGCCGACCGATACACGGCTTGCGCCAGCTCGACGCTCCGGCGACCGTCGCGCCCGTCACACAGCGGTGCCGCGCCGGTGCGAATCGCGGAGACGAAGTCTTCGAGCACCCTGCGATGCCCCCGCGCGTCCGACACGACGGGCGACGTCGCGCTGGCGTTCGCCTCGCCCTCGTCCGGTGGAGGAGGCGCCCGCGGTGTGCGCAGCTCGACGGACACGACGTGGTCTGGCTCCACCACGATGGTTCCCTCCGACCCGGTGAGCTCGACGCGGCGGGGAAAGCCCGGGAACGCTGCTGTCGTGACGTCGAGCGTGCCGACGGCACCGCCCGCGAACTCGAGACACGCGACGGCCGTATCCTCCGTCTCGATGGCGTGCAGCGCGGTGCGCGTGGTGGCGTAGACACGCTCCACGTCGCCGAGCAGCCACAGCAGCAGGTCGACCGAGTGGATTCCCTGGTTCATGAGCGCTCCTCCCCCGTCCAGGGCCCACGTTCCGCGCCACCGGGAGCCGGCGTAATATTCCGGCGGGCGGTACCACTTGACGTGCGCGGACACGAGGATCGGCTTGCCGAGCGCTCCTTGCGCGATGAGCTGTTTGAGCCACTGGAGGTGAGGCGCAGTGCGGTCTTGAAAGATCACGCCCAGCTTCACCCGAGCGCGGTCGCACTCGTCGATCAGGGCGTCGATGCGCTCGGTCGTGATGTCGAGCGGTTTCTCCACCAGCACGTGCAGGCCCCGCCGCGCGGCGGCCCGTGCGTGCTCGGCGTGCAGGCCCGACGGCGTCCCGACGAGCACCATATCCAGGGGGCGGTGCGCCAGCATGTCCTCGAGATCCTGGAAGGCAGTGCCGCCGTACCGATCGGACATGCGACGCGCCTTCTCCGGGTCGCGCGCCCAGAACGCCGCGAGCTCCACGCCCGGGGTTTCTCGGGCCGCGCGGGCGTGGGTGTCGCTGATGTTGCCCCCACCGAGGATGCCGACGCGCACCGTCATGCGGTGCTCCGGCCCGACGCTGGCGCATGTCTTGCAACCGCCGACCGTTGAGAGAGGGTGCGCGAGCCCATCATGACGCAGACCTCGAACGACCCGCAACGGACGATCGACCGGCGTGAGGCGCTGCGGCGGGCGGCCCTACTGCTCGGCGGCGCCCTCTCCGCGTCCACCGTCGCCGGCGTGCTCGCCGGGTGCGAGGCGCGCCGCACGCCGGACGGCGCGTGGGCGCCCCGCGCGCTCAGCTCGGAGCAGCTGGATCTGGTCGCGACCATCGCCGAGCACATTCTGCCCGAGACCGACACCCCCGGTGCCCGCGCCGTGGGTGTGCACCGCTTCATCGACGCCATGCTCGCGGACTCCTTCCCGGACGAGGAGCGACGGCATTTTCTGGCCGGCCTCTCGGACGTCGACGCGCGGGCGCAGCGGAGCTGTGGGCGTGCCTTCCTGCGGTGCGCGACACACGAGCAACGCGCCGTGCTCGATCAACTCGATCGCGAGGCGTTCGCGGCGACGGCCTCACCCCCTGACCGGCTCCCGGAAACCCCGGGCTCGCGCCCGGGGTCAGACACTGACCCCGGACGCAAGTCCGGGGTGCCGTTCTTCCGCACGATGAAGGAGCTGACGCTCGTCGGGTACTACACGTCCGAGGCCGGCGCCACCCGCGAGCTGCGCCACGCACCGGTCCCCGGCCGCTTCGAGGGGTGCGTCCCGCTCGATCAGATCGGCCGGGCGTGGGCTGTGTGATCGAACCGTACGACGCCATCGTCGTGGGCTCCGGTATCACGGGTGGCTGGGCCGCCAAGGAGCTCTGCGAAAAGGGGCTGCGGACGCTCGTGCTCGAGCGCGGCCGCCACGTGGAACACGTCAAGGACTACGTCACCGAGTGGTGGCAGCCCTGGCAGTTCGCCCACCGCGGCCGGGGCGAGGAACAGCTCTACGAGCGCGACTACCCGATCCAGAGCAAGAACTACGCCTTTGGCGAGGCGACGCGACATTTCTTCGTGAACGATCGAGAGCACCCGTACGTCACGCCCGACGACAAGCCGTTCCGCTGGATCCGGGGCTACCAGCTCGGCGGGCGCAGCCTGATTTGGGGCCGGGCGTGCTGGCGGTGGAGCGACCTCGATTTCACGGCCAACCTGCGCGACGGCCACGGCGTCGACTGGCCGATCCGGTACAAGGATCTGGAGCCGTGGTACGCCTACGTGGAACGGTTCGTCGGCGTGAGCGGCGAGCGCTTGGGCGTGGCCCACCTGCCGGACGGCGAATTCCTGCCGCCGTGGGACCTGACGTGCGCCGAGCGCGTCGTCAAGCAGGGCATCGAGCGCGCGTTTCGCGGCCGCCACCTGACGATCACCCGCGTGGCGAACCTGACCCGGGCGCACAACGGCCGCGGCCCCTGCCAGGCACGCAACCAGTGCGCGCGCGGCTGCAGCTTCGGGGGCTACTTCTCGAGCTTGAGCGCCACGCTCCCCGCGGCCCGCAACACCGGGCGGCTGACGGTCGTCACCGATGCGATCGTCCACAGCGTCATCTATGACGAGCGGACGGACCGCGCCACGGGAGTGCGGGTGATCGACGCCAACACGAAGGCGACGACCGAGTACTCCGGGCGACTCGTCTTCCTGTGCGCCTCGACGCTCGGCACCGCGCAGATCCTGTTGAGCTCGCGGAGCGCGCGCTTCCCGACCGGGCTAGCCAACTCGAGCGGCGAGCTGGGCCACAACCTGATGGACCACATCTCGAAGGCGGGCGCGCGCGGGACCGTCCCTGCCTTGGAGGACAAGTACGTATACGGCCGGCGGCCCACAGGCAGCTACATCCCGCGGTTCCGCAACCTCGGCGTGCCGGGGGAGGCGAAGGTCGGGTTCCTGCGCGGCTATGGGATTCAGGGGGGGTCGGGGCGTCAGGGGTGGGGCCGCGGCGCCGAAGCCCCCGGACTGGGCGTCGAATTGAAGCAGCAGCTGCGCGAGCCCGGGCCGTGGGGGATCTCGCTTCAAGGGTACGGTGAGTGCCTGCCGCGCCATGAAAACTACGTCGACCTGGACCCCGAGCGAAGCGACCGGTGGGGGATCCCGCTGCCGCGGGTGCACTGCTCCTGGAGCGAGAACGAGCGCGCGATCCGGGAAGACGTGAAGACGCAAGGAGCCGAAATGCTCGAGGCCGCCGGTTGCACCAACGTCGAGACGTACGACGAGGACGGCCCGCCGGGGTTCAGCGTGCACGAGATGGGAACGGCGCGCATGGGTCGCGACCCGCGCACATCGGTCCTCAACGCGCACAACCAGGCGCACGACGTGCCCAACCTGTTCGTCCCGGACGGCGCCTGCATGGCCAGCTCGTCGTGCGTCAATCCGTCGCTCACGTACATGGCGCTGACGGCGCGGGCCGTGGACTTCGCGGTGAGCGAGCTCAAGCGCCGCAACCTGTGAGCACGCCTGCAGCGCCGCGCGCCGCGCAGGTCCGGGTGGCGGCGACGTCGTTCCTGGCGCTGTTCGCGATCGTCGGGATCGCGCTGTACGGGCTGCCGTTCTTCTACGACTTCATGGTGCGCGAGTTCGGGTGGTCGCGCGCCCAGGTCACGTCCGGGAACGCGATCTCGAAGCTCCTGGTGGGTCCGCTGTTCGGGTTCCTCGCCGGCTGGCTGGTGGACCGCTTCGGCCCGCGCCGCTTGATGGTCGCGGGAATTCTCATGGCTGGCGCCGCGCTCGTCGGGCTCGGGGCGATCCACTCGCTCGCCGGGTTTTACGTCTTCTATCTCTTCAACGCGCTCGGGAACTTCTGCGGCGGCCCGCTCCCCAACCAGGTGCTCCTGTCCCGCTGGTTCACGGCGGCGCGCGGCCGGGCGATGGGCTTCGCGTACTTGGGCATCGGGATCGGCGGCGCGATCGTGCCGTTTCTGGCGCTGTGGCTCACGCAGGAGGTGGGGTGGCACGGCGCGCTGCAAGCGCTCGGCGTATTGATCGTCCTCGCGGCCCTGCCGCTGGCGCTGGTCGTGCGCGAGTCGCCCGAAGCGCCAGCGGACAACCGGGTTTCACTCGAGCCCTCGGTCCCTGACCCCGCTTCTGTCGCTCCCGTGCTTCGCTCTCCCGCCTTCTATCTCCTCCTCGCCGGGAGCATGTGCTCGATCGCCGCGGTCGGCGGCACCAATCAGCACCTGAAGCTCTTCCTGAGCCTGGACCAGGGCTACTCCCAGGGCGCCGCGGCGCAGATCGCGTCGCTGGTGCTGGCGTCCAGCCTGGCGGGTCGACTGGGGATGGGATGGCTGGCGGACCGGATACCCAAGAAGTACGTGATGCTGCTGATCTACCTGCTCGTCGCTGCGGCGATCCCGCTGCTGTTCCTCACGCGGATGCACGGCGCGATCTACCTCTTCGCCGTGGTCTTCGGCATCGGGCTGGGTGGCGAGTACATGGTGATCCCGCTCATGGCCGCCGAGCTGTTCGGCGTGCGCGTGCTGGGGCGCGCGATGGGCGTCATCCTCACCGGCGACGGCGTCGCGGAAGCGCTCGCGCCCGTGCTGGTCGGACGGATGCACGATGTGACAGGGAGCTACGCGACCGGCTTCGCGGCCGTGATCGGCTTCGCGATCGCCGGCGCGATCGCAATCGCGTTCCTGCCCCGGCTGTCCTCACCCCCTGACCCCCTCTCCGTTCCGGAGAGGGGGGACGTGTTGAGTTCCCCCTCTCCCAAAGGGAGAGGGGGACAGGGGGTGAGGACCCCGTGAGCGCGGTCCAACCGATCGGCATCATCATGAACGGCGTGACGGGACGCATGGGCCTGAATCAGCACCTGATTCGGTCCATCTTCGCCATCCGGCAGCAGGGCGGGGTGGCGTTGCCCGACGGCCGGCGGGTGGTCCCGGACCCGATCCTGGTGGGTCGGAACGAGGCGAAGCTCGCGGAGGTCGCCCGCGCGCACGGTATCGCGCGCGTCTCGACCGATCTCGATGCGTGCCTCGCGAACCCGGCGGATTCGGTCTACTTCGATGCCACCGTGACGAGCCTCCGCGCCGACAACGTGCGGCGGGCGATCGCCGCCGGGAAGCACGTCTACTGCGAAAAGCCGCTGGCGGGCACGCTGGCCGAGGCGCTCGACCTCGCCCGTCGAGCCAGGCAGCGCGGCGTGAAGCACGGCGTAGTGCAGGACAAGCTCTTCCTGCCCGGCATCCGCAAGCTGAAGCGGCTGGTGGACCGCGGCTTCTTCGGCCGCATCCTGAGCGTGCGCGGCGAGTTCGGGTACTGGGTGTTCGAGGGGGAGGACCCGCCGGCGCAGCGCCCGTCGTGGAACTACCGCACGGAGGACGGTGGCGGCATCGTCGTCGACATGTTCGCCCACTGGCGCTATCTGCTCGACCACACGTTCGGCGCGGTGAAGGCCGTGCAATGCACCGCCACCACCCACATCCCCGAACGGGTGGACGAGCGCGGCCGGCGCTACGCCGCCACCGCGGACGACGCCGCGTACGCCACGTTCGTGCTGGCGGGTCCCGACGGCGACATCGTCGCGCAGTTCAATTCCTCGTGGGCGGTGCGCGTCTACCGTGACGACCTGTTGCAGCTCCAGGTGGACGGCACGGCGGGGAGTGCCGTTGCCGGCCTGCGGATCTGCAAGATTCAGCGCCGCGACGAGACACCACGGACCGTGTGGAACCCCGACGTGGCGAGCGCCAGCGACTACTACGCCCAGTGGCAGGACGTTCCCGACGAGGGATGGCTCGACAACGCTTTCAAGGTCGAGTGGGAGATGTTCCTGCGTCACGTCGCGGCGGACGAGCCGTTCCCGCACGACTTCGGGGAGGGCGCCAAGGGGGTGCAGCTGGCGGAGCTGGCGCTCGCGTCGTCGGCACGGCGTGGCTGGGTCGATGTTCCGGCGCTGGACGTCTCACCCGCCGCGGTAGGCGTGAGGTAATGCCGCCCACCCTCCGCCTGCCGCGCCCTGACGGCACGCTCGAACCGTACGTCATGCGTGAGGCCGTCGCCTGGCCCGCGCCCGCGGGACCGATCCACAGCCGCGTCGCGTACGCCGCGGCGCACGTCGTGTGCGACCCGCTCGCCGACAGCGATCCGCTGTCGCAGCCGCGGCTCGACTGGGAGGCCACCCTTTCCTACCGTCGGTACTTGTGGTCCCTCGGCCTGGCCGTGGCCGAAGCCATGGACACGGCGCAGCGCGGCATGGGGCTGGGCTGGCCGGCGGCGCGCGAGCTCATCCGCCGCTCGGTGGGCGAGGCTCGGGCGGCCGGAGGAATGATCGCGTGCGGCGCCGGCACCGATCACGTGCTACCGGGTGAGCGGGTGACGCTCGACGACGTCGTGCACGCCTACGAGGAGCAAGTCGGCTGGGTCGAGCGGCACGGCGGGCGGGCGATCTTGATGGCGAGCCGGGCGCTGGCGCGCGCGGCGCGCTCGCCGGACGACTACCGGCACGTGTATGGGACGGTGCTGCGGCAGGTGAGCCGGCCCGTGATCCTGCACTGGCTCGGGGACATGTTCGATCCCGAGCTCGCCGGCTATTGGGGAACGCGGGACCTGGACCAGGCGATGGAGGTGTGCCTCGAGATCATTGGCGAGCACCGCGCCCGGATCGACGGGATCAAGATTTCGCTGTTGGATGCCGAGCGCGAAGTGGCGCTGCGCGCCCGCCTTCCCGAAGGCGTACGTACGTACACCGGCGACGACTTCAACTACGACGGGTTGATCCTGGGGGACGGGCAGCGACACAGCGACGCGCTGCTCGGCATCTTCGACGCGATCGCGCCGGCCGCGTCGGCTGCGCTGCAGGCATTGGATCGGGGGGATACGGCCGGGTACCGCCGGGCGCTCGCGCCCACCGTGGCACTGTCGCGCCACGTGTTCCAGCCCCCGACCTACGCGTACAAGACGGGCGTCGTGTTCCTGGCGTATCTGAACGGCCACCAGACGCACTTTCGGATGCTTGGAGGTGCCGAGAGTTGGCGCTCCGTGCCGCATCTGGCCGAGCTGTTTCGGCTCGCCGACTGTGCCGGGCTGCTGCGCGATCCGGAGCGCGCCGCGCAGCGGATGGGGCGAGTGCTGGCGGTCGCCGGGGTTGTGTGACCGATTTGAACGCGCCGCCGGACGGACTAACCCCGGGTGGACTAACCCCGGGCGCAAGCCCGGGGTCCCCGGGGTCCCCGGGGATCGAGAGGCTCAGCTTCAACCAGATCACTGCGGACCGGGCGAGTCTCGCGGAAGCGGTCGAAGCGTGCGCCCGGCACGGCGTGCCGTACATCGGCGTGTGGCGCCACAAGCTTGCCGAGGCTGGACTCGATCGCGCCGTGCGCCTGGTCCGCGACGCCGGGCTGCGTGTGTCGAGCGTGTGCCGCGGAGGGATGTTTCCGGCGACGAGCCACGCGGAGCGGGAGGCGCGGATCGAGGACAACCGCCGGGCGGTGGACGAAGCGGCGGCGCTGGGCGCGGAGGTCCTCGTCCTGGTGTGCGGGGCGGCGCCCCCGCCCGAGAGAGACATCGCCGCGGCGCGTCGCATGGTCGCGGACGGCATCGCCCGGCTCGTCCCATACGCGACGGAGCGCGGCGTGCGTCTGGGGATCGAGCCGATGCACCCCGCGTTCGCGGCCGAGCGCTCCTGCATCACCACGTTGCGCGAGGCGCGTTGCCTGGTGGAGCGGTTCGATGCCGCGACCGTCGGCGTCGTGGCCGACGTCTATCACATCTGGTGGGACCCCGACCTCTACGAGGAGCTCGCCCGCGCCGCCGGGCGGATCGTCGGTTTCCACGTCTCCGATTGGCTGGTGCCCGTGCAAGACGTGCTGATGAACCGCGGCGTGATGGGCGACGGCGTGATCGCGCTGCGGCGGATCCGTGAGGCCGTAGACCACGCCGGGTACGCGGGCCCGATCGAGGTGGAGATCTTCAACGAGGCGGTGTGGGACACGCCGCTCGACGTGGTGTTGCCGCTGGTGAAGGAGCGTTACCTCGCATGGGTATAGCCGGCCGGCGGGATTTTCTCTCGAGGCTCGCGGTGCTGGCGGTGGCGGGCGCCCCGGCATGGAGCCCGGGCTTGACCCCGGGCTTGACCCCGGGCTTGCGCCCGGGGTCAGTACATCCTCTCACCCCCGGCTCCACCGATCGCCAGTACTGGCTGGACGTGCTGACGCGCCTGGCGCACCCGGTGCTGACGAACCTCGCGGAGGGACGGCTGCGCCAGCGGATGCCGGTGGAGATCGCGCCGGCTGGGAACCCGGAGCGGCGCGACTACACGCACCTCGAGGCGGTCGGGCGACTGCTCACCGGGATCGCGCCGTGGCTGGAGCTGGGCGGCGACGCGTCGCCCGAGGGCGAGCAGCGGCAGCGCTACGCCGACCTGGCCCGGCGGGGCCTCCGCGCCGCGACCGACCCGCGCTCGCCCGACTTCCTGAACTTCGCCCGCGGCCGACAGCCGCTCGTCGACGCGGCGTTCCTCGCGCACGCGATCGTGCGCGCGCCCCGCGAGCTGTGGCAACGACTCGATGGTGAGACGCAGCACAATGTGGTCAGCGCGCTCAAGTCGACGCGCGGCATCCGGCCGTCGCTCTCCAACTGGCTGATGTTCAGCGCGATGATCGAAACCGCGCTGAGCATGATCGGGGAGGAGTGGGACCGCGCGCCCGTGGACCATGCCCTCACTCAGCACGAGCAGTGGTACAAGGGGGACGGGGTGTACGGGGACGGGCCCTCGTTTCACTGGGACTACTACAACAGTTTCGTCATCCACCCGATGCTGCTCGACGTGCTCCGCCTGGTGGGGACGACCGCGCCGGAGTGGCAGAGACTCACCGACCCCGTGCTGCAGCGAGCGCGTCGCTACGCCGCCATTCAGGAGCGCCTGATCTCGCCCGAAGGCACGTTCCCACCGATCGGTCGCTCGCTCGCGTATCGCTTCGGCGCGTTTCAGCTGCTGGCGCAGGTGGCGCTGCGGCAACAGCTGCCTGAGGGCGTGACTCCGGCGCAGGTGCGCTGTGGATTGACAGCGGTGATACGCCGCATGATCGAGGCGCCCGGCACGTTCGACGCCCAGGGATGGCTGACCATCGGGTTCTGCGGGCACCAGCCGAGCATCGGCGAAGGCTACATCTCGACCGGGAGTGCGTACCTCTGCGCGGCCGGCCTGCTCCCGCTCGGACTGCCTGCGACGGACGAGTTCTGGTCGGCGGCCCCTGCGGACTGGACGGCCCGGAAGGCCTGGCGTGGACAGGATGTGACCCCGGACCACGCGATCTGATGCCATGATCCTATGTCTCACGCTCCTCGCGCTGCAGACGCCCGCGGCACCCGCGGCACCAGCGGCCGGGGTCGAGTGGCCCGTGTTTCTCGCGCGCCACGATTTGGTGTGGGACCGTCTCCCCGCGCGGTGGGGCGAGAGCGCGTTCATCGGCAACGGGCGCCTCGGTGCCACGATCGACGCGCCCGGCGGGGTGCTCGGATGGACCGTCAACCGCACGGACTTCGTCCACGACCAATCACGCTTCCCCATCGGGCGCGTGGTGGTGCAGACGACGGGAACGGTGCAGAGAGGCGACGCGCGCTTGACG
>Ga0137383_10001456_pt1 | contig 14098 bp, 9 predicted proteins | sample SagtaG_19_FD_104817 | JGI IMG/M metagenome (GOLD analysis project Ga0137383, IMG submission 104817) | Vadose zone soil microbial communities from Sagehorn Ranch, Mendocino, California, USA - Sage2_R_40_16 metaG | ecosystem: Environmental > Terrestrial > Soil > Vadose zone | place: USA... | reverse complement strand
TGCTCCGGGGAGCCCAGCGTCTCGTCACCTGGCATGCCGCGCCTCCCGCCACCGTGCTCCGGCATGCCGCGCCTCCTGCCCCGGGCGTGCTCCGGCCCGTCGCGTCTGCCGCCACCCAGGTTCATTAGGTATCCTTATATTTAGAATTTCTAGACAATAGCTTTCCAAGATGATAACTTCCCTAAGTGTAGACCCGGCGGAAGGTGATCCGATGAGTTCCGATGCAGAAATCCTGGCACCGCGAGAGCGCCTTGGCACCGCGGGACCAGATCCCCGGCGGTGGGCGGCGCTGGTGGTCATGCTGCTGGCCGCCTTCATGAACCTGCTCGACGTGTCGATCGTGAACATCGCGATCCCGTCGATCCAGCGCGGGCTGCACGCTAGCTACGCCGACGTGCAGTGGACGCTGGCCGGGTACGCGCTGTCCTACGCGCTGGTGCTCATCACCGGCGGCAGGCTCGGCGACACCTTCGGCCGCAAGCGGCTCTTCCTCATCGGGGTGGCCGGCTTCACGGTCATGTCCGTGCTGTGCGGCGCGGCGCAGAGCGCCGGGATGCTGATCGCGTCGCGGGTCGGGCAGGGCGCCTTGGGCGCGCTGATGATCCCGCAGCTGCTCTCGGTCATCCAGGTCAGCTTCCCGGCGGCCGAACGGATCAAGGCGCTGGCCGCGTTCGGCGTCACGGCCGGGCTCGGCACGGTGAGCGGGCCGCTCCTGGGCGGCCTGCTGACCAGCCATGACCTGTTCGGGCTGGGCTGGCGTTCGATCTTCATGATCAACGTTCCGGTGGGCGTGATCGCGGTGGCGGCGGCGGCCCGGCTGGTGCGCGAGTCCCGCGCGCCGCGCCCGCCGCGACTGGACCCGGCGGGCGTGCTGCTGCTGTCCGGCGCCCTGCTGCTACTGCTCTACCCGCTGGTGGAAGGACAGCAGGCGGGCTGGCCCGCCTGGTCCTACCTGATGCTGGCGCTGTCCGGGCCGGCGCTGGCCGTCTTCGTCGGCTACGAGCGCCGCAAGACGCGCCGGGACGGCTCGCCGCTGGTGGAGCTGCGGATGTTCGGCCAGCGCGGGTTCGCCGCCGGGATGGCCATCGCGCTGGTGTTCTTCCTCGGCGTCGCCTCGTTCGGGCTGGTGCTGACGCTGTTCCTGCAGGAGGGCCTGGGCTTCACCCCGCTGCACGCGGGCGCGACGTTCATCCCGTTCTCGCTCGGCGTGTTCGCCGCCTCGGGCGCGGCGGCCCGGCTCGAGCCGAGGTTCGGCCGCGGGGTCACGATGACGGGGGCGCTGATCATGGCGGCCGCGATGGCCGCCCTGATCGGCGTCGTGCATCACTTCGGCGCGGCCGTCTCCAGCTGGGACCTGGCTCCCGGCCTGGCCGCGGCCGGCCTCGGCCTGGGCACGGTGCTGGCGCCGCTGGCCAACGTGGTGCTGGCCGGGGTGCGGGAACAGGACGCGGGTTCGGCCTCCGGCGTGCTGAACACCGGCTTCCAGCTCGGCAACTCGATCGGGCTCGCGCTGATGGGCGTGATCTTCATCGACCGGCTCGCCATCCGGCCGGGCCAGTCGGTGCCCGGGATCTTCACCGCCGCGGTCACCCACGCGCTGTGGTACCAGGTGGGCGCGTTCGTGCTGGCCTTCCTGCTCATGTTCGCGTTGCCGCCCCGACGCGGTCACAGCACAGGCCCGGCTTCCGTCTAGAGGGCGGGGCCATTCATCACCACTACGAGGGGATCATCACCATGACAAGCACCCAGCAGTCGCCGCGGGCCCGGGGGATACCGGCCGGCCCGAACACCACGGAGGGAAACCGATGACCACGCAGAACCTGCCCGGTACCGACGCCGCCCGGCACGGCACCGGCGACGCCGACCTGACCATCATGCTGGCGGCGCACGACGCGTTCCGCCGCGACCTGACCAGGCTGGCCCGGACGGCGGCCGCGGCCGACCTGTCCGACCCGGCGAAACGCCAGTCGGTCGCGGCCGGCTGGGAGCTGTTCAAGCGCGAGCTGCACCTGCACCACACCGCCGAGGACGAGATCGTCTGGCCGGTGCTGCGGCCGCGGCTGTCACATAGCGAGCACGCCCTGTCGGTGCTGGACGCGATGGAGGAGGAGCACGAGCGCATCGACCCGCTGCTGGCCGCCGTGGACGCCGCGTTCGCCCAGCGCGCCGGGACGGGGACGCCCGGCCCGGCCGGCGCGGACGGCCAGGCGGCCGGCCCGGACGGCGCGGACGGCCAGCCGGCCGGAGCTGACGACTGGCCGGGGGAGGATCGCCTGACTGACGTCATCGACGTGCTGGCCAGCACGCTGACCAGCCACCTCGCGCACGAGGAGCGGGACGGCCTGCCGCTGATCGGCGTGGCCCTGACCGCCGCCGAATGGCGCGGCGCGGGCCGCAGGATCGCGCGCCAGAACGGCCTGGCCAGCGGGGCCGAGATGTTCGCCTGGATCCTGGACGGCGCCGGCCGCGACGAGGCCGCCACCACCCTGGGGCAGCTCCCGCCGCCCCTGCGCCTGCTCTACCGGGCCGTCTGGAAGCCCCGCTTCGAGAAAACCCAGCGCTGGTAAGGCATGTCGGCCCCTTAATCGCTTCGCCCGGGCTCGTGAGCATGCGGTGCTGCCGGGACCTGCCGCGGCGCCGCGCACCGCGCTCACGCGCACCATCAGTAACGTATGGCCAGCGACTGGCCCCACGCCGATGTGACATCGCCGTTGCTATGGCCACCTCGATGTCACATCGGCGTGGTATGACCGGGTGCGAGGCTGGTACGGGTGTGGTGGCCGTGCCTGGCGGGGCAGGTGAGGCCGGGGGCGGAGCGCGGTCGAGGCTAGCCCTCGGCCGCGCCGATGGCGGCGTCGACCTCGGCCTTGCGGGCGGCGAACTCGGCGGCGTGCTCCTGCTCGATGCGCTCGGCGATGTCCTCGTCGTCGCGCATCAGCGCCTCCAGGTCGCTGTCGGCGGCGTCGAGCACGCCGAGGTCGGCGTAGGCGCGCTGGACCTTCTCGCCCCACAGCCCGATGTCCTTCACGCACGGGACGATGCGGCTGAACAGCAGGGCGCGGAAGGCCTGCTGCACCGGCGAGTGCTCGGTGAACTCCAGGCACTCCTCGACGTCGAAGCCCATCCGCTCCCAGACCTCCTGGGCCCGGAACCGGTTCCGCATCAGGTAGCACCCCTCGACCACGAACTCCTCGCGGTCGGCCCGCTCAGCCGAGGTCAGCGAGGCGTAGTAATCCCGCAGCGCCAGCCGCCCGAACGCGACATGCCGGGCCTCGTCCTGCATCACGTACGCGAGCACCTGCTTCACCAGGGCGTTGCCGGTGATGTCGCGGTGGACCCCGAACGCCGCCAGCGCGAGCCCTTCGATCAGCACCTGCATGCCGAGGTAGGGCATGTCCCAGCGGGAATCGCTGAGCGCGTCCGCGAGCAGCCTGGCCAGGTCGGTGTTGATCGGGTAGTACAGGCCGATCTTGTCGCGGATGAACCGCTGGTACAGCTCGACGTGCCGGGCCTCGTCCATGGCCTGGGTGGCGGCGTAGAACTTGGCGTCCATGTCGGGCACCGACTCCACGATCCGCGCGGCCACCGTGAGCGCGCCCTGCTCGCCGTGCAGGAACTGGCTGAACAGCCAGGATCCCATGTGCTTGCCGAGCTCGTCACGTTCGGCCTGCGACAGCTTTTCCCACTGCCGTGACCCGTAGATGGGGACCAGTTCCTCCGAGGTCGCCATCACGTTGGCCGGGTCGACGGGCAGCTCCCAGTCGATCCGCTTGGTGGCGTCCCACTGCTTGTCCTTGCCCCGCTGGTACAGGTCGAGCAGTCGCTGCCGCCCGTCGTCGTACTCCCAGGAGAACCGCGCGGCCCCGGTCGAGGGGACGTCCCAGGTGCCCTTGTCCACCGGCGTCGTGTACAGGTCATAAGTGCTCACGGCGGCCTCCTTGGGCGGCACGGGACAGCGGCAGTCCCTGCCTCCTTACTACCGAGTAACTACAGCGAGCGCAATGCCGGGGGAGCAAAATCTACGGCTTGAACCGGTAGCCCATGCCCGACTCGGTGAGCAGGTACCTGGGCCGGGACGGCTCGGGTTCGAGCTTGCGGCGCAGCTGGGCCAGGTAAACCCGCAGGTAGTTGCTCTCCGTCTCGTACGAGGGACCCCAGACTTCCCGCAGCAGCTGCCGCTGGGTGACCAGGCGGCCGCTGTTGCGCACCAGGATCTCGAGCAGCTGCCATTCGGTGGGGGTCAGCCGGACCGCGCTGCCGTCGCTGCGGATGACCTGCTTCGCCGCCAGGTCGACGGTGAAGTCCGCCGTCGCCACCACCGGCTCGTCCGGCGCGGGCGACGCGCGGCGGACCGCGGCCCGCAGCCGGGCCAGCAGCTCGTCCATGCCGAACGGCTTGGTCACGTAGTCGTCGGCGCCCGCGTCGAGCGCGGCCACCTTCTGGCTTTCCTGCCCCCACGCGGACAGCACGATGATCGGGATCGACGTCCAGCCGCGGACGCCGTGGATCACCTCGGTGCCGTCCATGTCAGGCAGCCCGAGGTCCAGGATGATCACGTCTGGCCGGTCGCGGGCCACGGCGGCGAGCCCGGTGGTGCCGTCGACGGCGGTGCTGACGTCGTATTCGCGCGCGCTGAGGTTGATCCGCAGCGCGCGCAGGATGGACGGCTCGTCGTCGACGACGAGCACCCGCGTCATGACTCCGCGCCGAGCACGGACTTGTCCTCGCTCGCCGCCGGGAGCGTGATCCGCACCGTGAGGCCGCCGCCCGGCGTGTCCGCGGCGGTGATCCGCCCGCCCATGGCCTCGGCGAAGCCCTTGGCCACCGCGAGCCCGAGGCCCACGCCACCCGGGTAGCGGTCGCCGATCCGGGTGAACGGCTCGAAGATGCGTTCCTTCTGCTCATCGGGCACGCCCGGGCCGTGGTCCACCACCTCGAGCAGCACCGTGTCCTCGATCAGCTGGGCCTGCAGTTCGGGCGGCCGGGCGGCCGGCGAGTGCCGCAGCGCGTTGGAGAACAGGTTGGCCAGGATCCGCTCGAGCAGGCCGGGGTCGGCCAGCACCAGCGGGAAGCCGTCCGGTACCGCCATCTCCAGCCGCAGGCTGTCGTCCAGCCCGAGCAGGGCCACCGGCGCCACCTCGTCGATCGCCGTCGGGCGCAGGAACGGCTGCAGCGATCCGGTGTGCAGGCGGCTCATGTCGAGCAGGTTGCCGATGAGGGCGTCGAGCCGGTCCGCGTTCTGCTCGATCGTGGCCAGCAGGTCGGCCTCGTCGGCTTCTGACCATTCCACGTCGGTCTGCCGCAGGCTGCTGACCGAAGCCTTGATCGAGGCCAGCGGGGTACGCAGGTCATGGCTGACCGCAGCGAGCAGGGCGGTCCGCATCCGGTTGCCTTCGGCCAGCGCCTCGGCCTGGGCGGCCTGGGTGCGGAGCCGTTCCCGGTCGAGCGCGGCCGCCGCCTGGGCCGCATAGCCCGCCAGCAGCGCCGGCGTAGCCGAGGAAGCCTGCCCGGTGACCAGCAGGGTCAGGTCGCTGCGGATGTCGATGCGGGAGGCCGCCGCCAGGCTGCCCTCGACGCCGCTCGAGGCGGCCCGCACCCACCGGCCGCCGGCTCGTTCCTGCAGTTCGGCCTGGCCACCATGGGTCCGGGTGAGGTGATCGAGCACGGCCGCGGGCGAGTCGGCGCCGCCGAGAACGGTCTGCGCCAGCTCGAGCAGCGCGGCCGCCTCTTCCCTGGCCGCCGCGGCCTGGACGGCGCGCCGGGCGGCGAGGTGGACCATGCTGCTGACGGCGACCGCGACCGTCACGAAGAGCAGCAGCGCCAGCAGGTTCTTCGGCTCCTGGATGGTGAACGTGTGGATCGGCGCGGTGAAGTACCAGTTGAGCAGGAGGCTGGCCGCCACCGCGGCGAGCACGGCCGGCCAGAAGCCGCCGAGCACCGTGATCGTGACCACCGCGACGAGGTAGATGAGCAGGTCGTCGGCCAGGTCCAGGTGCGGCCGCCAGGCCGCGAGCACCGCGGTGAGCAGCGGCAGCAAGGTCGCGGCCAGCAGCACGCCCGCCAGCCGCCGGCGGGCGCCGATGGCCCCGGCCGCCGTCCCGGCCGCAGGAGCCGGCTCCCCATCAGGCTGGGCGGCCCTCTTCGGGGCCGGGCGTCCGGCGCGCATGCGCGTACCCATGCTTACCAGTGTGCGTCGTCGCCAGTACCAGCGGAACACCTGGCCGAACCCGGCGCCGGCCAGCGCGCACACGCCAAGAACAACGGCGGCGTGCGCGGCGGCCGGCCCGGTCGGCCGCAGCTGCGCGTACGGCGGGCGGGAGAAGCCCGCGGTGGTGAGCCAGCCGATGCCGGCCAGCAGCACCGACGCGACCGGCTCGGCCGCGAACGACATCCCCCCGGCGACCGCCGCGCAGGCGATCAGCACCCCGGTCGCGGGCAGGCGGCCGTGCAGTGCGGCGGCCACCGTGCCGACGGCCAGGAACATGGCGAAGCCGACCGGCAGCGCGTAGGGCGCCGGTATCGCGAGCTGTGCAGGACCGTGTCTCATCTCTTGCTATTCCAGTCCCGGTTCCGGGCGATATCAGCGGTCTTGACGGATCCTTAACGCCCAGCTCAGAAAGCTTGACGGGCCGCATACGGCGGCGGCCGGGCGGCGCGCATAGCGTCGTGACTTGATCAGCGAACCAGCGAACGAGCGCATGGAATGGAGCGGGAAACCCAGTGACGGAGCTAGGAGCCTAGTGGCTGTGCGCAGGGCGGCCAGCCTGCTCGAGCGCGGCCAGGGGGCCGCGCTCCCGGAGACCTACTGGTACTCGGTCAAGCGCCGCATGCTCGGCCCGCCGATGGTCAACGAGCAGCTCCGAACCGAACGGCTGTCCAATCCGCTCGCGCTTGGCGTGCTGTCCTGTGACGGGATCTCGTCGGCCAACTACGGCTCGGAGCTGATCCTGCACGAGCTGCTGCCGTTCTTCGGCCTGACCGCGTTCACCCTGCTGCTGCCGATGACCGGGGTGATCCTGCTCGGCGTCGCGCTGGTCGTGCTCTCCTACCGCGAGGTGGTGAGCGTCTACACCCGGGCCGGCGGCTCGTACGTGGTCGCCAGGGAGAACTTCGGCCCCCGGGTTGCCCAGGTGGCCGCGGTCGCGCTGATGGTCGACTACATCGTGACCGTGGCCGTGCAGACGGCGGCAGGCAGCCAGGCGGTGCTGTCCACCTTTCCCGTCCTCGGCCGTCCTCTCGGCGACAAGACCACCCTGCTGATCATCGCGGTCGGCTCGACCCTGATCATGTGCTACGTCAACCTGCGCGGCGTGCGGGAGAGCGGCCGGACGTTCGCCCTGCCGACCTACCTGTTCTCCGGATCGGTCGCCCTGATGATCGTGGTCGGCCTGGCCCGGGAGGCGTTCGGCGGCGGGCTGTCGCACGTCACGTGGCAATCCGGGACCGTGTCGGTCCAGCACCATGCGAGCGGGCTGCTCACCTTCGCCGCCGTCTACACGCTGGCGAAAGCGTACGCGAACGGCGGTTCCTCGCTCACCGGGATCGAGGCCGTCTCGAACGCGGTCAGCGCGCTGCGCCCGCCGGAGGGCCGCAACGCCCGGCATCTGCTGGTAATCCAGGGCACGATCGTGGGCGCGCTGATCGCCGGGATCTCCTGGCTTGCCTACCTCACCCACGCGGTTCCGTACGTGAGCGGCGTCCCGACCGTGCTGTCCCAGGAAGCCAAGCTCATCTTCGGCAACACGCTCGGAGGCCAGGTCCTCTTCTACGTTCTGCAGATCGGCGCGGCTTCCATCCTGTTCACCGGCGGCAACACCAGCTTCAGCGGGTTCCCGTTCCTGGCCAGCTTCGTCGCCGAGGACTCGTTCCTGCCCCGCTGGCTGAGCAAGCGGGGGCACCGGCTGGTGTTCTCCAACGGCATCGTGGTGCTCACCGTGCTGGCGCTGTCCCTGCTGCTCGCCGTGGGCGCCAACACCAACAACCTGGTCCCGTTCTACGCGATCGGCGTGTTCACCGGCTTTTCCATGGCCGGCTTCGGCATGGTGCGCTACCACCTGCGGCAGCGGGAGCAGGGCTGGCGGCGCAGGCTGATCATCAACCTCACCGGCGGGATCTACACCGCGCTGGTGGTGCTGATCTTCGCGATCGTGAAGTTCACCGAGGGTGCCTGGCTGGTGGTCGTGGTCTTCCCGATCGGGGTGTTCGCGTTCATCCGGCTCAACCGGGAGTACCGCACCGAGGCCCGGGTGCTGGAGAGCATCGGCGAGCGCCGGGCGTCCGGGGTGCCGCAGAACCCGCCGAACTACACCCGCCGGGTGGTCATCGTGTTCGTGGACGACTTCGACCTGTCCACCATCGCCGCGCTGCGGTACGCGAAGAGCCTGCGGCCCACCACGGTGCGTGCCGTGCACTTCGCCATCGACAGCGAGCAGGCCGAGCGGCTGCGCGCGGCGTGGCTGCCGGATCGCAGCGTGTCGCTCGAGTTCGTGGACTGCCCGGACCGCAGGCTGACCCGGTGCGCCGCCGATCTGGTCAGCCACGAGGCGGAGGTGCCGGGCACGCAGGTGACCGCGATCCTGCCCAGGCGCAGCTTCTCGCCGCTGCTCGGCAGGCTCCTGCACGACCGCACGGCGGACAAGATCGCCGGCGTGGTGAGCCGGGTGCCGAACGCCGCGGCCACCATCATCCCGTTCGACGTGCAAAACCGGCTGCGTGTGCTGGAGGAACGCCAGGCCGTGCGCGAAGGAACCTCGCCGGCCGGCCTGACACCGGTGCCGGGACCGGCCGTCGGTGGCGTGACGGCCGGACGAAAGGGCCCGCCGGCGGCGGCCACGGCCGCCACGCCGGGAGAAGGGATGCCCGAGCCGCTGCCCGGCGCCGGCGGATACGACCGGCCCGTGCCGCCCCCGGGCGTTACCCCCATCGGCTCCATTCATCAGCCGGGCCGGGTCACCGTCGAGGGCCGCGTCCGCGTCGTCGAGATCCGGTCCGTGGAACGGAACTCCGTGCTGGCCTGCGAGATCTCTGATTCCACCGGGGACCTCACCGCCCTGTTCTACGGCCGTTCCCGCATTCCGGGGCTGATGTGCGGAGCCAGGGTCCGGTTCCGCGGTCCGGTCGGCATCAAGGACGGCCACCCGGTCATGGCTAACCCCGCGTACGAGCTCATCGTCCCGCCGTCGACGGGTCAGCCCGGCGGGGGGTGAATAAACGGGCCGAACGAGCGGGTTCGTGCGCCGGCCAGCACCCGGGGCTACACCGCGGGGAAGATCAGCTCGTAGGCGGGATTGATCATGACCGGGTGACCGTCCTTGATGCCGACCGAGCCCTTGAAGCGGACCCGGGCGCCGCACACGATGCCGGGGATGTGCGAGCGGCCGTAGAACAGGGCGGTGAGCGAGCCGGTCCCGTCGGATATCTCGGAGGCCAGCACCGAATTTCGCTCGACCGGCCTGATCTCCACCACCCGGATGCGGCCCTCGACGGTGACCCGGCCCGGTTTGGTCAGCGAGCCGATCGTCGTGACGCCGGGCGCCGCCGACGGCGCGTCGCCCGCCTGGCCGGCCTGCGCCGCGCGCTTGCCGTTGGCGTCGCCCGGCCCCTTCTTCCTGAGCAGGCCGCGGGCCTTCGCCGCCGACTCCGACAGCGGTGCCTGGGCATCCGGCGTCTTCCCGTCCGGCTGTGCTCCGTCTGGCTTTGCTCCGTCTGGCGGCGCGGCGTCCAGGCCGGCGGCCTTCGCGGCGTGGCGTTCCTGGAGCACCCGGACCCGGCTCTCGACATCGTAGGGAATGATGGTGGCCGCGGACCGCGGGATGCGGTTCACCACCGCGGCGATCTTGTCCGCGGTGCGGTCGTGCAGCAGCCGCCCGAGCAGCGCGGAGTAGCTGCGCCGGGGCAGCACGACGGTCACGTGCGTCCCGGGGTCGCTGACTTCCCGCTCGACCAGTTCGGCCGCCGCCCGGGTCAGCCTGCGGTCTGAGACGTCGACGAAGTCCAGGGGGACGCCGCGGTCGGCGCGGGTCCATTTCTCCCTCAGCTTGTCGGCCCGGACGCTGTCGATGACGAAGTGCACCGCGCGGATGCTGGTGGGCCGCATGCTCCGCGCGTATCGTAGCGCGGCCAGGGTGGCCAGGTCGAAGCCGTCCACGAAGACGAAGGTGGTGCGGCGGCTGTAGTGCGGGGGAGGCGGCGGCTGGTTCTCGCTGATCGTCTCGAGCACCTCGGACTCGGCCGTGTACTCGCGGTTCATCCTGATCAGCGCCGGAACCAGGACGGCGAACAGGACGACGACCACCCACGCGCCCTCGGTGAACTTCACCACCGCGAAGATGCCCACCACGATCGCGGTCATCAAGCCGGCCGAGAAGTTGATGATCATCCGCCGCCGCCAGCCCGGCGTCCGGTGCCTGCTGTGGTACCTGGCCATGCCGAAGCCGGCCATCGAGAAGGCGGTGAACACGCCGATGGCGTAGAGCGGGACCAGGTTGTTGACGTCCGCGTCCTTGATGATCAGCAGCGCCGCGGACGTGATGGTCAGCAGGATGATGGCGTTGGAGAACACGAGCCGGTGCCCGCGCTTGAGCAGCCACCTGGGCAGGTACGAATCGCCCGCCACGTAACTGGTCAGGAACGGGAAGCCGTTGAAGCTGGTGTTGCCGCCGGTGTACAGGATGAGCATGGTCGCAGCCTGGACCAGATAGAAAAGAGCCTGCCCCACGAAGGTATGCCCGAAGACGAGCTTGGCCTCCTGGGCCAGCACGGTCGGATAGCCAAGCCTGTACGGCGTGGCGTGCGTGGCGTGCGCCAGCCAGGAGATGCCCGCCACTAGGGCGCCGAGGATCGCACCCTCGGCCATGAGCACCTGGCGCGCGTTCCGGCCCTCGGGCGGCCGGAACGCGCCCACGGCGTCCGAGACCGCCTCGATGCCGGTCAGCGACGCGCCGCCGTTGGCGAACGCGCGGAGCAGGGTGAAGATCATCACGCCCGTGATCAGCCCGGCCGAGCCGGAGCCGAGACCGTAGGTGCCGGGCAGCGCGTGTGGGTACTGCGGCAGGTTTCCGAACGCCTCGCGGATCAGCCCGACGATGATCATCAAGATGACCGAGCCCGCGAACAGGTAGGTCGGCACCGCGAAGGCCCGGCCCGCCTCCTTGAGGCCCCGCAGGTTCCCCAGGCACATGAGCAGGACCACGCCGACGCAGATCTCGAGCTTGTACGGGCCGATCCCAGGGAAGGCGGACGCCACGGCGGCCGTACCCGCCGCGACCTGGACCGCGACGGTCACCACGTAGTCGATGAGCAGCGCGACCGCGCACACCTGGGCGATGCGCGGCCCGAAGTTCTCCCGCGCCACCACGTACGATCCGCCGGGCCTGATGTAGACCATGACGATCTCGCGGTAGGACAGCAGCACGAGCACCATGACGAACAAGATGACCAGGGTCATGGGCAGGATCAGGCTGAACGCGGCCACGCCCATCGCGGGCACCAGCACGATGAGGATCTCCTCGGTGCCGTAGGCCGACGAGGAGATGCCGTCCGGTGACAGCACGCCAAGCGCGAGCGGCTTGGACAGCCGCTGCTCTCCAAGGTCCTGGTTGACCAGTGGCGGTCCGAGCAGTCGGCGTTTGGTCTGGTACCAGAATGTGTCGGGCAGGCCGTCGCTTCTCTCGAGCAAGCCTGCTGCCTTCCGCGTGGCCACCTGATCTGCGCCTTTCATCCGGTCTATACGCTTTTGGCGCGCCAGAGACTTCATACCACCACAACCAGTGTGGTCGTAACCAGCGGCCCGCGGATAGCGGGGTCCGGGCCGTCGCGGCCTGCCTGGGAGAGAACTACCCGCATACCGCGTGTTCACCCGCTCGCTTGTGCCAGGGGTGCGGCGGGCTGTTTACTCAAAGCACCGCTCTGATCACTCAACGTAGGCTAATCTCACGCTTCGAGTCTAGAAAAATTCGTAGCGTTAGAAGGGTCCATTCATGTCCGAACGTTACTGGCAGCGACCCGCGCTGGCCACCACCGCACTGGCCTTGCTGGGCGCCGCCACCGTCGGCTGCGGTAACTCGGCCAGCACCAGCGCGGCCACCGCGACACAGACGGCTGGGGTGGCCGCCACCACCGGGCCTAAGAGCTTCACCGCCGCCCAGCTGAAGCGCGCGCTGCTGATCAAGGTGGGCGGGGCGCGCCCGGCCGCGCCCGCCGAAGCCGGCGCCTACGGGACCCTGCCGGACGTGCGGACGAGCAAGCAGACCATGCATGGCGTCAAGGTCACCCCGCCCAAGTGCGCCCAGGCCACGGTGACCGGTTTCAACTCGGCTGCGTTCGCCCACGCCCCCGCGTCGGTGGTGACCTTCCGGGTCGGCCGCGATGGCGTGTCCGAGGTGCTCGTCGCGGCGACGCCGCACGTCGCGACGACGGCGCTCGGCAACAAGCTGCCGGCCGGCTGCGCGCACTACACCGCGACGGTGGACGGCAAGACCTTCCGCTATTCGGTGAAGGAAACCGCGTTCTCCGGCCTCGCCAACCAGGCCCGGGCGCTGAACGTCAAGGCCGCGGGCTACGCCGTGGTCGACGTCTGGTCAGTGGTCTACCGGGGCGACGGGTTCGTCGGGGCGGTCACCATTGTCGGCCCCGACGCTTCGGCGGCGGGCGCGAAGAACCTGGCCAGGCAGGCTTACGCATACGCCGCCCAGTCCCTGTCCTAGTTTGACCGCTGGTGCAGACTGGTGGCATGACTGACGCGTCACCACGTTTCCGTTCGGTACTTGACGGCTTTCCCGCGTATAAGCCGGGCCGGACTCCGGTCAGCTCGGCCGGCAAGACGCACAAGCTCTCATCGAACGAATCTCCTCATCCGCCGCTGCCCTCGGTAGTGGACGTCATCGCCGAGGCGGCGCGATCGGTCAACCGGTACCCGGACAACGGCGCGGAGGTCCTGATCCAGGCCATCGCGGCCAAGTTCGGGGTCCCGCCGCAGCACGTCGCGGTCGGGTGCGGTTCGGTCGGAGTCGCCCAGCAGCTCCTCGAGGCGGTCGGTGAGCCCGGCGCCGAGGTGATCTACGCGTGGCGTTCCTTCGAGGCGTACCCGACGCTGTCCGATCTGGCCGCGGCGGAATCGGTCCGGGTTCCGCTGCGCGGGGAAACCCACGACCTGGCCGCGATGGCGGCCGCGATCACCCCGCACACCAGGCTGATCTTCGTCTGCAACCCGAACAACCCGACCGGCACCGTGGTGCACGCCGCCGGCCTCGAGGCGTTCCTCGACCAGGTGCCCGCCGACTGCCTGGTCGTGCTCGACGAGGCCTACCGGGAGTACATCCGCGACGAGGCCGTGCCCGACGGCACGGACCTCTACCGGAACCGGCCGAACGTCGCGGTCCTGCGCACCTTCTCCAAGGCGTACGGCCTGGCCGGGCTGCGGACCGGGTTCCTGATTGCGCACGAGCCCGTCGCGGCCGCGGTTCGGATGACCATGCTGCCGTTCAGTGTGAACAGCATCGCGCAGGCCGCCGCGGTGGCGTCGCTGGCTGCGGAGGACGAGCTGTTCGAGCGCGTCGAGCTCACGGTCAAGGAGCGGACCAGGGTGCGCGAGGCACTGGTCGCTGACGGCTGGGCCGTTCCCCCCACCGAGGCCAACTTCGTCTGGTTGCGGCTGGGTGAGCACACCATGGGCTTCGCCGCGGCCTGCGAGGCGCGGGGCATCGCGGTCAGGCCGTTCGCCGGAGAAGGCGCCCGGATCAGCATTGGCGACGCCGAGGCCAACGACGCCTTCCTGGCCGTGGCCCGCGCCTTCCCCCTAGGGCGTGGCGGCGGCTAGGGCGCGGTCGTCGGGGGAGAAGTCCTGGCCGGAGTCGGCGGGCGGGTGGGCCAGGTGCCAGCGCACCGATACTCCGATGGTCTCGGCCACCTCGCTCGGCCGCCAGCCCAGCACGGTCACCGCCTTGCGGCTGTCGACCAGGAAGTGCTGGGCCATGCTCCTGGTCGATTCCATGTCCTCCGGCACGAGCTGCTCGGGCACCGTGACCAGCGAGGCCTCAGAACCGGCCGCCGCCACAATGGCAAGCGCGTAGTCCCGCACCGTGCCGGTGGTCAGGTCGCC
>Ga0137383_10001441_pt1 | contig 14154 bp, 15 predicted proteins | sample SagtaG_19_FD_104817 | JGI IMG/M metagenome (GOLD analysis project Ga0137383, IMG submission 104817) | Vadose zone soil microbial communities from Sagehorn Ranch, Mendocino, California, USA - Sage2_R_40_16 metaG | ecosystem: Environmental > Terrestrial > Soil > Vadose zone | place: USA... | reverse complement strand
GGGATCCATTTGGGCAGATCAGCGCTGCCGATGTAGCAAATCCGGGGTATGGAGAAGTCACCGTCGTCAACCCAGGCCCTGGGGGAGGCACTTCCAACATTGCGCAATTTCAAATCCTCTATCAGCCGACAAGTGTCAACCAGACCACAAACGACATGGTGTGGGATCCATTGAATCAGCTTTTCTACGTCTCTGTTCCCAGTTCGGCCAGTACGAACGCCAACAGTGTCTGCATCCTGAATCCCGCGACCTATGCAATCACGAGATGCATTGGCGGAAGTGAGCCAAATGTGCTGGCCATATCGGATGACAGCCAATTTCTATACGTCGGAATGGATGGCACCAACACAGTGCAGCGATACATTCTGCCGGCCCTGACTCCCGACATCGACTTTTCCGTAGGAACGGATCCTTACGACGGACCATACTTCGCGCTCGACATCCAAGTCGCTCCCGGTACACCGCACACCATTGCGGTATCCAGGGGAATTAAGAACCTGGAACCCGATACCGAGGGTGGAATCGCAATCTATGATGACGGCGTGCAGCGGCCGACGATTGCCCAAGGTTGGGGACCAACTACCGACAGTTATGATGCAATTCAGTGGGGATCCGACAGTACGCAGTTGTATGCTGTCAACAATTCTGGCGGCGGGGATTTCTATGCGCTGACCGTGAATTCCCTAGGAGTTACCCTGGTACAGGATTACGGCGGAGTTTTTTGGAATCCTGGTCGAATTCATTTTAATAAGGCGAATGGGCTTATTTATTCGGACGACGGTTTTCACGCCATCGACCCATCGACCGGTTTGCCCACCGGAATTTTCGAAGTGGGCGGTGGCTGGCCGATGGCTGCCGATTCTACGCTCAACACGGTGTTCATCCTGGCACAATACGTTTGGCAAGGAAACTCGAACTACACCATCGATCTCTTTGATATGACCCACTATGTTCGTACCGGGCAAATTCCTTTTCCCACGAGTGCCCAGCTTGGGTTTAATCCGGTGGGGCGCTTCCTTCGCTGGGGAACCAACGGTCTGGCAGTGAATTTCAAAGGGGGAGGAAATATCTATTTTCTTTCGGGACCTTTTGTAAATCCCGGAGCGTCCGCGCCGGGTCATTTGAGCAAGGAGTCGGAATAGGATCCTGAAGACTCGGCTTACGCCGCTTGCCCGGGCGTCAGCGCTACCAGCGGGTCTTGCGCTCTGGTCTACGGTCGGAGGCTTGCCCAAAATGCGTAACTTGATTGTCCTTGTCGCGTTTGCGATGCTCGCGTGGTCTCAAGGGCCCGCAGTAGTCCCAGCAAAGCCTTCTTTACCAGTGCCTCGATTGGACAAAGGCGTGGTTGAAGGCAACACTTATAAGAATGCTTCTGTTGGCATCGAACTCACCCTTGACCCCAAGCTTAAGTTTACGCGACCCGAGTTAACAGGAAAACCCGGCACTGTCCCCTTGTCCGTGACAGTTTCCGCGTGGGGAAAATTCAGATTGTACACAGCCAGAGAGGGAACGACGTTTCTTGCGACCGCCTTGGCCTATTATCCCGATGATCAGCGTTCAGCCGATGCTTGCATGCGAAGGGTGATCCAAGCGAATCAGGGGAACGGCTGGAAACTTGTACAGGGCAGTGGAGAAGGTGAGTTGGGAGGGATTTTGTTCGCACGTACAGATTTCCTCAAGGTCTTCAAGGAAGGCAAGGAAGGCACGGCCTATGAGGCTGCCTTCGTGAAGGCATGCAACACCCAAGCGTTGATATTTGTTTTCGCTGGCGCTAATCAAGATGCAGTAAATAAGCTAATTGCTGCAACTGGATTGAAGCTCGACTTGGCTCGTTCCGAGTGTAGACTCAACTCTACCACCGCCACTCAGGAATGATCCTCACCGTCCCGCTTTGGCACAGTGCGTAACATCGGCTATCACTCACGATCCCACAGACGCATCCTTACTTTGAAAAGGGAGCATGCGCCTCTGCACCTCTGATGAAATCCAAGCATCCGCATATCGCTGCCAAGTTGGGTTTGTCGCCGATTTCCGTTTACAGGTCCTAAAAACGACACCACCTCGGAGCATTTTAGAAATTGCGAGGTTTCGTTCCCCTTGCGGATGGGGGATGCTCCAGACCTTGTGGTTGTGAGTGTAATCGGACTTAGTTGCAGCAATCGCATTTGTTCTATTCTTTCAAAAGCTCCACTCTAAGTGTCGCAGACTGCGCGATGTTTAGAATGGGGCACCCTCACAAGAATGAGACACTTCGAGTGCTAATTTTCAGACGGCTGTTCGGCGTGGTCGATGACGAGCACCTGCACGGGTTCAGCTTGCGGTTGCAGTTTCAGGCCGAGCTGCTCTTGAAGGGCTGTCAAGAGCGACGGGCCGTTGGAATCGGCGGCCGGTTCCGGAGCAACCAGTTCACCCGATTGCTTTAAATTCTCTTCTTCCGACGGATCGGGTGTCCAGTGAAGGTTGAAGGCGTAATTGCCCTTGAGGCCTGTCTTATCCACGACCGGACGGCCCAGGCGAGCCGATAACTGCGCGGCCAACAATTCCAAGGGAGCGCCTGAGGAAGTAAGTTCGCCACGGCCAAGATGCATCATGCGCGGCTCGTTCGCTGAAGGCTGGAGCTTCGCGCCATTCTCATCGATCACCAGATCGTAAGCCGGGAGAGTCTGAGCCTCGGAGTGTGTCACCAGCTTGAATCGGTTCGCCAGCAAGGACTTCAGCATGGTTTGATCGTCGAAGTTCTTGCCATTGGAAACCTGCTGATGCATGGCGGCAACGAACGAGGGATCGAGTTTGGCTCGATATCGAATTTCGTTTTGTTAAGGAAGTCGTGAGGACCGGAGATTTGCGCGGCTTGAACGTGGTACGCCAGTTGAATGAGCCTTTCCAGAGTGACTCCGTTGGCGACAAAGCTGCCGTCCATGATAGAGATCATCATCTTTGTCCGGTTGTCTCCGTTCGCAATTGCGGAAGGCTTGATCGAGACGGAAGAGTATATCGGCGTTGAAGGGGTTGGAGTTTCAGTCTGCTCCTCAGCGCGGCTGGGCGTGGCATTGAACAAGCCGAAGGTGACGGGAAGAGCAATCGCCAGCGCGGCGGCCACGGTCAGCAGGAGTTTGCGAGCCAAGCCCAGGTTGTACAAGATGCGATCGTTCATAATGTGGACCATCCTTTTCTTAAGATCTGCGCCGGTGACGCCAGAAACACACGGTAACGGCGACCCCAGACAGAATTCGCAAACTTTTAAAATGCTTTCAGCATAGACTTGACGATCGCTGCCAAAAGCGACGACTTCTTCGTCACACGCGCGCTCGCGTTCCTCGACCAGGCGGGCTCCCAGCCACCATACGAGCGGATAGAACCAGAAAGCGGCCTCGACCAGCATGTGCAGCGCAGCGGAGAGATTGTCGCGACGGCGCACGTGCCAGACCTCGTGCGCAAGGATGGCTTCGAGGTGGGCCTCGTCAAGTCGTTTGGAAATGCCATCGGGCCAGATGAGAGTCGGCCGGGCGATTCCGAAAATCCCCGGCTCGAGGGGAGCGCGCGACAAGAGCAGCTGGATGGGATCGCGGACTCCGCCGATCCGTTCGACGCGGCGCAGGGCCTGCACCTCACGGCCGTCGTGCAAAGGGATTGAGGATTTCATCGCGGAAGAAATCCGGAACCAGCGCACAGTCCGAACAAGCATAACTGCAAGAAGACCACACAGCCATAGGACGGCCACGAACGGAAGGAAGTGCGTAAGACTCGAGGACGCGATCGAAGGATTGGGCGTGGACGAAACGCGGATAGCCGACTGCGAAAATGGCTGGCCGATTTGGTCGATGGCGAAGTAGAGCCCGGGGCTGACGGGTTGCGCCGAATGCCGCACCCAGGTGAGACGCTGGCCGAGTTCGACCAACAGCGAGAAGGGAACGAGGAATTTCAGCGATGCAGCCAACCACAGCCAATAGCGAGAGCGCGCGTGATGTTTTCGCAAAGCCAGAGTCAGCAGCCCGGCCATCAGGGCGACGAGCGTGGACTGCCAGAGATGGTTGCCGAGGCCAGGAGCGACGGCACTCCACGCGGACGTTACATATTTTTCAATCATTGTGATTTATCCTTTCGCTCGAGCTTGCGAAGATTTTTCTCGGCTTCCTGGACGTCGGCAAGGGTGAGACGCCCGGACTCAATAAGGTGCGCCATGACGGGCTGCGTGCGTCCGCCAAATAACGCGAGCAGTTCGTCAATGAGCTTGCTCTGGGCGGCGTTGCGCGAGACCGCGGCCTCGAAGATATGAAAGTTTCCGACCTTTTTCACGCGGCGAACCGCCTTCTTGCTCTCCAAGCGGTAAACCGTGGTCTGAATCGTGGTGTAGGCGGGGCGATCTCTTTCCGGAAAATCTTCCTGAATTTCGCGGATGGAGGCGCTACCGCGGGTCCACAGCGTTTCCATGATCTGAAGCTCCAGCTTGGTGAGTTTCGGACTGGGCATCTTGGCTCCTATCGACGTGTGCGATATTACTACATTGATAGTAGATGTCAAGAAAAATTTGGAGAAATTTTGAGGCATCGTTTCGAGGTGGCTGCCGGATCGAACAGCTTCCAGTTTTGCATGTTGCGTTTGACTGGGTATGACTGTCTTTGTTGGGTCAGTGGCCCCGATTTCCAGCACAAGCGTGGTCGCGAAAAACGATAAAACTTACCGGCAGTTTTTTATTCGATCCCTCGGGGAACTTGTCACACGGCTCGCGCCGAGGAAGGAACTCAAAACGCCGTCCCTGCCTCGGACTCCTTCCCGTCTTTACCGTGCCCCTGCCCTTTCTCCTAATCGGAGCTCGAGTGCCGACCATGCGCACTCGCCTCTGGTAGCCGCCTGGCGCGACTTCGGATGTGGCCGGGTGCACTCGTCCTTACCATCGACAAGGCCCACTCAATTGTCTCCACCGAGTGAGCCAATCCTACTTCCGTCCGAACTCATGCGTTTAGGCCGCTTCCGCCGAACACGCTGAACGAGCTCGTACTACTTCCGACCTTCCAACGTGCAGCGGTACAGCCGTCGGCTGGTCTTCCTTCCCCAGGGTCGAAAACGTGGGCTAAACCGTTGAAAACACGTAATGGCCTACTCTCGTTTTCATCAATTTTCGCGGGCCGCAGGCCCTAGATGACACATTCGTTTCACGGCGAAGTCTGCAGGTGCGGTCGGCTCCTACTGTCAATCCCGCTTGTGCAGCTCTGCGCGGCTCATACCCCAAAATCGCGCCGTGCTCGCTTCCGCGGCCTTAGGCTCCGCTCCGCTCCGGAGATTGACAGCGCCTCCCTGCGCTCCTTCCCTCGCCAATTATGAAACGAATGTTTTTTATTGGCCTGTAAAGGCCCAATTTCCGCCACGGGAGGCACATCCAAAATGTCCGCGCACCCGCCAATGCCACTAAGCAGTCCAGCCGAGTTCGATTCCTTGTTTGAACCCTTCGTGGACGCAGATGTAGCAGCCCGGTTCCTTTCACTCTCCCGCAAACACATCCTCAAGCTGGCGATTCATGGCGTGATCCCAGCGCACCCGCTCGGCCCCGGACAGCGCAAGACGTGGCGCTTCCTGCTGAGTGAACTTCGCGACTGGTTGCTCACCAACGCAAACAGTCATGGCGCAAATGCCGACGGCAGCCGTACAATCGGCGCTGGCAGCTCCCGCAAAGGAGGCCGTTAAATGGCATACCAGCGGGGGAGTTTGAAAAGGGTAAAAACCAAGAAAGGTTGGATTTGGGTGCTGCGTTACCGAATCAACGGTGCGGAGCAGACTCCTCTGGTAGTGGGTCTGGTCGATGACTTCCCTACCGAGGACGAGGCATCGCTTGAAGCGGATCGGCTGGGTCTGCGGGTCAGGATTAACTGCGGGGTTCCGCAAGGTGGTCGGATGAAGTATTGCGAGCTTGCGGAATATTACCTCAAGGTTGAATTCGATCCTGAAGTCACTGCCAGTCCGAAGTCGGAGAACACGAAGCCCATTCTTGAGCACTACGTTCGCGACTTCCTGATTGCCCAGTGGGGCGACCAGATCGCAGAGAACATCGAGCCCCTTGAAATCCAGAAGTGGTTCAATGCCCTGCACAACAAGAAAGGGTACGGGTGGACTACTGTCTCGAAGATTCGGGGCATCATGAACCGAATCTTTCAGATCGGGATCATCCACAAGAAGGTCACGAAGAATCCGGTGGAGGGGCTGGCGACCAGCACCAAAACCACCTACAAGGCGATCAAGATCACTCCGGCTCAGATGCTCCTAATCCTGCGCTCTGTGATGGGGAACATGCTGCACTTCACTCTGGTGTTTTTGGTGGCAGCGACGGCGCTTCGGAGTTCGGAAGTGCTCTCGCTCCGCTGGGCTGACATCCTCTGGGAAGAGCGGAAGATCAGAATCGTCAAGTCGTGGAAGAAACCGGGAGTGGACGGGGCCCCGAAGACACCCTCTTCGGAACGCGACGCACCGATGGGCAGGGTGTTAACCCACTACTTGCGCGAATGGCACAAGCAAACGCCCTACGCCAAGCCCACGGACTTCGTGTTTCCGTCGATGAAGGAGAGCGGCAGGGTGCCGATCTGTGCATCAGTATTTTGCGCCGATCACTTACGACCTGCGGCGAAAGCTGCAAGCGTGATCATCCCCGATGGGCATCGGTGGGGTCTGCATAACCTACGCCACAGCCTGTCGAATTGGCTTGTCAACAAGGCTAAAGAGAACCCGAAGACGGTGCAAGGAATCTTGGGGCACTCGCGGATTCAAACCACGCTCGATCTGTATACGGATGAAGACCTCGACGAAATGATCGCGGCTCAAGAAAAGTTCATAGACGCGGTCGGATTCGAAAGGGAGACCGTCCAATGAGGGTGTGGGTAAAATTGTGGGTAGGAGTTTTGAAGCCCATTCCACCCATTCCTTCCAACTTACTGAAAAGAATGGCGGGGACGACGGGACTCGAACCCGCGGCCTCTGCCGTGACAGGGCAGCGTTCTAACCAACTGAACTACGTCCCCACTCGCCAAATCAACGAGATGCGAAATAACCAGTGTTTATGCGGCTTTGCACAAATTGCATATATTGCGCAGATTGCCCAAAGCGACCCGGATTGCTCGTATTTCGGTCTGAACCGCCCATAAACCGCCCATAAACTTCGGCGATTCCATGCTCTTGTGCTGTGTGCAAAACGCCGCGCACAGACCGCTCCGGGCGATCCAGATTGGCGACAATCTGGGCACAACCGCGAACAAAACTTGAGCAGATCTTTGGCACAGAACTATCGTAACAGCTTCCCACAGAACACGAAAGGGTTCGAGGCACCAATCGCCTCCTGGGATGCGCAGTTGATGTGACCCAGCTAAAGAGGCTGTGGGTTCTGATGTGATTGGCACGCAGGCATGTCATCTTGTCAGCCACAAATCCATTGACAGCGCACCCCTTCCCTTGACGACGATGACCAGAAGAAGTGACAGGACCAATACAAAATACTCAATTCCTTCTCCCTTTTTTGCTCCAAACCAATTCAGTGTCCACCCATCCGGCAAGTAGCCTATGAGGGCACCGGTGAAGATGATGAACAGCCCACCGGCCGCGATTCTCCCTAAAAAGCCGGCAATAAGCGCAATACTTCCGAACGACTGCTCGATGATAATGAGCCAGGCAATAGATTTAGGAACGTTCCTCGTTGTGAGCTGTTCAAGAGAGGCCTTGATTCCTGGGGAGCCAAATCCCGGGCGCAGAGAGGCACACAACAAAACTCAGCCTTTGCGGTCATGCCGATCCCCCTTCATCGATCTGAGCGTGCGCTCAGGAAGGCACAGTGCGGTCACAGGCAACAATGACTAGGAGCCCGGCACAGGCGAACCAGAATCTATAGAGAATCATGTGCGCAACCGAAACCTGCCGGAGCGCAATTTTCCCGAACACGAACCCGGTGCCCCAAAGGCATCCGGCCATTGCCAGCGCGAGGAACGCCAGTCGCCGTAACACGTGGTCTTCATGCGGCAGGGACTTCGACATTGGTAACGACTCGCAACGATACAGCCCATTACTACTTTGTTCGACTGCACTAGGGGCGGGAGTATTCCATGTAGTGCGCCGTCTCGTCCGCGATCTCCTTGCCGAACATCTGTTCAACTACGTAAAAGGCCATATCGATTCCAGCTGAGATTCCAGCGGAAGTGATGACGCCGTCATCAACGACACGCGCCGAACGCTCGACGTGAATGCTGGCCTGGAGAGAATCACTGATCTGCTGTAACAGATCGAGCGCGCCCCAGTGCGTCGTGGCTCGCTTGCCATTGAGCAGACCGGCTCTCGCGAGAAGCAGCGAACCGGTGCATATGCTACTGACTCGTTTCGCTTGAGCTGCGGTCGCGCGGATCCAATCGAGTGTTGCTCTTGCCGCCAGAAGCGTCCGCGTGCCGACGCCGCCAGGGATGACAAGCAGTTCGATGGGCGGAGCCGCTTCAAAACAGAAGTGCGGTACGATCCTAAGGCCGCCTGTAGCGGTGATGGGTTTGTCAGACTTGGAAACGGTGAAAACGCATAGGGGGGCGCTGATTTCTGAGCGACGAGCTTCAATCCCGGGAGTGAGCCGCGTCCGCGAAAAGACTTCAAACGGCCCAGCGAAGTCGAGAAGCTCGACCATGTCGAAAATCAGGATACCGACATTCACTTTCCGCATTGCTTATTGTCCTAGGATGCGCACCGCTTCCCGGGCTTATATCAGGGCAGAATCGCAGAGCTTATTGATCGCGATAAATTCAAATCGAACAATCGCAACTGGGCAAATCATCGGACCTATCGCTCAGAGCAGAATGCGCAACGTCTGGGTCAGGTGCAACTTCACCCGGCGCTGGTGCTCGACCCGATCGACGATGCGCCATGCCGTCCACAGCCCCGCCCTCCGGGGTTCGCGCTTTGGGGTCCTCCTCGCGGTGCGGCCGTAGAGCTTCTGAACCCAAATGCGGTTCGGCGTCCAGCACCTCCGCCCATCCGTAACTCAGGCGGGCGCGGATGTGATTTCGTACACGTAAGAGTCTCTTCCTGCGGTGTCGGGCCTTGAGCCGACACGAATGCTCCCTAGTTTCTCGATCGCCTTTTGCGAACGTACGTTCTGCGAGCCTATGAGAAAAACCACGCGTTTCACGAATCGAAAGGCGTGCCGCAACATGAGCTGTTTTATCTCTCTGTTGTACTTGCGGCCCCAGTGCGATCGCGCCAAGAACGTCCATCCGATTTCCACTTCGCGCGCTTGTGCGTTGTAGGCGTGGAACCGGGACGATCCAATGATTCTGCCATCTTTACAATCGAGAACCGCTAATGCGCCGCGTGACGTTAATGACTCAAGGAAGAAGGTGCTGAATACGTCGGGCGTATAGCGATCCCGAATCAGGTGCTGTTCCCAAATCAGCAGGTCGGACGCGACCGCGAACAGATCATCCGCGTCATCGGGACGAAGGGGCCTAAGTTCTACAAGCGCCCCTTTGAACGTGGGCTGAAAATCAAACGGCATCTTCTCAAAACCCCTTTCAGAAGCTCATAGTAATATTGGTCGTGATTGCAGTTTGTACAGAAATCCAAACGCTTGCTGTGAGTGACGCGTTTCTTTAGAGCAGCTTCACATATTGATAGAGAGGCATGCCGAAGAAATCGGACACTTGGCCTGACGGACGAAACCCGTGCTTCTCGTAAAAACGGACAGCCCGCTGCAGTGGTTCTGTCGTATCAAGGGTGACACGTTCGCATTGATTCTTGCGAAGCTCCGTCTCGGCGGCACCCAACAGTGCTCTCGCCACTCCGGAACCTTGCCATTCAGGCAGTACAGCCATTCCGCGCAGGTGTCCTTCGCGGTCGGAGATTTTGTGGTAACCGATGGTGCCGACTGCCTTGCCTTCACGAAATGCCACCAACACGCACATTACGGAGAGTCGCTGCTGTACAGACTCCGTTGTGAGGACCGTGTCACGGAAAGCTTCGCTCGTGTATTGATTGCGATACGGCTCAAACGCGGTTGCCAGGCAAGCCAAGATCGCATCTCCGTCTTTCGGCTTGGCTTTGCGGATGAGAAGGACAGGCATCTTCGCTTCCGAGTCGGAAGCATTGTCTTCTGCCGTTGGCCGACAGCAAGTGCTGCTGCCGCTCGGCGCATACTCCTCGAATTCGAACCGTAACTCATTAGTTGGCCGAAAGCCTAAGTCCTCGTACAGGGGACGGCCAAATTGGCTCGCATGAAGGCTGACATTATGGAAGCCCTGCTCTCGAAGCCACCTCATCATGGTGGTCATCAGAGTCCGTGCGATACCGCGGCGCCGGAATACGCGCTCGGTGTACATATTCAGAATCGTAGCTCTTCGAGGCTCGGGAACAGAAGTAAGCCCGGGCCATCGCGAAATGACGATCCCTCCGCCTGCAACTATCTCGCCATCATCAGTCTCTGCAAGCCAACCGCGGTACGAGCCGTCTCCAATGGCCGACTCGAAGTATGTCTTCGACGATGCCTCCATTGCATCAAGCGCGGCAGGATCGCGATAGCCCATGTCCTCGAACATTCGACGGCGCTGACGTAGAACATGCACTAGGTCGAACAGCATTGCTTCGCGGATTGTGACTACGTTGCCCATGCAGACAGCTGCCATCTCCCCGTATCTGAAGACACTATGTAGCAAAGTGGTTCCATCGCAAGGGCCATTTTGATTTACTATGTAGAGCCATTGTGACGAGTTCCAATGACTAAACATGCGCCTCACATTGTCCTCGCCGGAGTCGACCTGGAACGTCGCGCGACTACTTCGCTGGTGGAGCAGCTCTATTCGGGTTTGCGCCGAGCCATCTTGTCGGGACAGCTTCGGCCAGGTACTCGATTGCCCTCGACCAGGGCATTCGCGACTGACAACAATATTTCTCGCAATACGGTTGTGTCAGCATTCGAGCAGTTGCTGATGGAGGGCTATCTCGAAGCGAAAGTTGGAGCAGGTACGTGCGTTGCCTCTTCATTGCCGGACGAGATACTCACCGCGGGAAACTCAGCCGAACCATCGGTTCCTCTTTCTTCTCGATCCATTAGACTGTCGCGGCGAGGTGACGTTCTTGCACGCGAGCGCGTTCGCCTGCTCACCGTCCAAGGAACCGCCAAGCCTTTCGCGTCAGGACATCCCGATGTTGCTGCATTTCCGATCAAGATTTGGGCACGGCTAACTGCGCGACGGTGGCGCCAGCGATCTGAGGGCTTGCTAACGTACGGGGATCCTGCCGGGTACCTGCCCCTCAGGCAGGCTATCGCGTCGTACATCCGTACAGCGCGCGCCGTTCGCTGCGGAGAGGAACAAGTCATTGTCGTGAGTGGGTCCCAACAAGCCATCGATCTCATTACACGCTTACTCACTGATCCCGGCGACTCTGCACTGGTTGAAGATCCCGGGTACCCCGGAGCGCGTGCAGCATTGCGAGCTGCCGGCGCGTCGCTGATTCGCTTACCAGTCGACTCGGAGGGAGCCAACATTCAGCAGGTGCGAGAAGAGAGTTCGCGAATTCGCCTCGCTATTGTCACTCCGTCGCATCAGTACCCACTCGGGGTGACCATGACACTACCTCGACGCCTTGCGCTGATTCAATGGGCACGCCAGCAGCGTGCTTGGATCCTGGAGGACGACTACGACAGCGATTATCGCTACCGAGGCAGACCGTTGCCTTCGTTGCAGGGGCTGGACGGCACAGGGCGGGTCATATACATGGGCAGCTTCAGCAAGACAATCTTCCCCTCTTTGCGGCTCGGGTTCGTGGTACTTCCCGATGCGCTGGTCGAGCCGTTTCGTCGTGCGCGGGCCGTCGTCGACGGCCACTCCCCAACGCCGTACCAAGCTGTGCTGGCCGACTTCATATCCGAAGGCCACTTCGCCCGGCACATTCGGCGAATGAGAACCCTGTACGAGCAACGTCAGATGGCGCTGGTTGAGACAACACGTCGTGAACTGGCGGGTTTGCTGGAGGTCGATGTAAGCGAAGGTGGTATGCACTTGATTGGATGGCTTCCCCACGGAGCGAATGATGCCCACGTGTCACGTGCCGTCAGATCGTGCGGTGTCTACGCTTCGCCTCTTTCCGCATGTGCAATCGGAAACATTAAGCGGGGAGGTTTATTGCTTGGGTATGCCGGTTTTGAGTCCTCTCAGATTCGCAAAGGTGTAAAGACACTTAGGGCCGCACTAGAGCACGCCCTCCGATGACCGCCCCAGCTGGCATGACAAAGTGCATAGCTAGGCTCTAGGCTCTGTGGCAGAGAATGGTCTTGGCCCTACGTTGCGATATTCAGAGGGTGCGATTCTGCTCCGTAATCCACAACGCACGCAAAGCGACCGCGCACTGTTCGAGCAGACGTTCTGTTGCGTGGTCAAACGCACTTACCTTTTCGCTCTCGACGTCAATCGTGCCAAGGATGTGTTTGCCCGCATCGTCTAAAATCGGAACGATAATTTCAGATCTTGTATTACTGAGCGCCGTCAAATAGTCGATATCATTCGTAACCTCGCTGACATTGACCGTCCTTTTCATCCTGATTGCTCTCGAAGTGAGACCTTTCGTGACCGGAAACGTCGGGTGTGCCGGCACCAGCTCCGCTCCACGCTATGTTCGAGACTGTTCCCTTCGCCAGATTTACATCGTAGATTCCGACCCACCGATATGGTCCGGAGGCACAAATTGCATCCGCTACGTATCTCGCTTTCTCTTCCCGAGTGCTAGCCAACGCTAGAATGGTTTTTCAAATGTGCTCATAACTTCGCTCTCTAACATGACGAGCCTCGCTTTGGCCGCCGGCCTGGGCTCAGTACGATACCGAATTCTTAAGGACTTCTCTGGCTCTTTAGCGTTGGGCGACGCTGTAGAGCCGGCTCCACGCTCGACAAAGCGAGAAGCTCTTCGCGAGTGGCGTCAAACGGCGGGTAGATGATCTCCCGGTTGATCCGTCGCTTGACAGCCTTTGCCTCCGCTCCAGTGAGCTCCACTGTCCGTTCCCAGCCCCGCGTGAAGACCGCTCCGGAACGGCCGAGATCCAAACAAGTGACGTATGGCGGCTGTACGTAAGGAATCGTAGGAACCCCGATGAGGTCGCGGGCGGCGTTCTCGCCGGCGAACCGTCCGAGCTGGAGTGCATGCTGGCATGACTGCAGCACTAGGTGGCCATCGCCGCCATCAACTGCCGCCGCGTCGCCAGCAACAAATATGGCCGCTGATGCGGGAGTGCGCAGCGAACGGTCGACTACGATGCGGCCCAGCCTGTCACGCTCACCTGGAATGTTACGAGCGAACTCTGCCGCCGCCATGCCGGTTGTGAGGACGACGGCATCGGCGGAGATGATCTGCCCATCGGAGAGGAGGACGCTATCCCGCGCCAGCGCTATCACGGACACAGCTAGACGCAGCTCGACGCGTGCCTCGGCTAGGGCGGCTTCGATCACCGGACGTGGACCTGCGCCTAGTTCACGACCAACGACATCAGCAGCATCAAAAGGCAGGATGCGGGCGTGTTCGGCGGCCCCTGGTGCACCGTGGTGCGCAATACGGTCCCGGAGCTCCAGTGTGAGTTCAACGCCGGTGAACCCAGCACCAACAACTGCAAGGGTCGGAGCACCGCTATTACGCGTGATTTCGGCGAGCCGCTTGTCGAAGGAGATTGCTTCCGCGACCGTATCGATCGAGTACGCCTCGTCCGCGCCCGGGAGCAACGGTCGACGCAAAGCGCTGCCCGTCGCGACGACCACGCGTCCGTATTCCAGCTCCTTCTTGTGATCGAGCACGAGCTTGCGCGCTATGTGATCGAGCGCGGTAGCCTCACCGGGCACGAACTCAATACCAATCTTCTGCAGGATCGGGGAAAGATCGATCTGTAAGCTCTCGGGGTTCGCTTCGTAGAGACGGGGACGCATCTGCAGTGTCGCCTGGCGTGACACCATCACAACATCGAACTCCGCGGGCGCCACGCGCCGGGCGGCAACCGCCGCCCAGAAACCAGCGAACCCGCCACCCACGACAACGATTCGGCTACTCACCTCTCTCCTCTCTCTTTTTGGACACCTGATCGCCACTCACGCCGAATTTACCGCACGACCCGGCCACGCGCCTTCCCAGCGCGATCTCGGCTCGCCGTAGCTTTGGCCGTTGACG
>Ga0137383_10001437_pt1 | contig 14160 bp, 16 predicted proteins | sample SagtaG_19_FD_104817 | JGI IMG/M metagenome (GOLD analysis project Ga0137383, IMG submission 104817) | Vadose zone soil microbial communities from Sagehorn Ranch, Mendocino, California, USA - Sage2_R_40_16 metaG | ecosystem: Environmental > Terrestrial > Soil > Vadose zone | place: USA... | reverse complement strand
GGCCATTTCGTCATCATTGACAGGCCTGACGTTGTCATAGATGCGATTCGCCAAGTGGTGCAGTCGGTTCACAATAGCGCGAAGCTTTGAGACACCGCTCCAACGCAGGGGGAGTGCCTGGAATCTTCGCCGGCTACCTGCCCGCTCGCAAGGCCTCCTCCATCGACCCCATGATCGCCCTACGAACCGAATGATGTAGTGCAGGGTGAAGCACTGCGGCCTCCTCTTTGAAGGAAGAAACGGAGAGGCTCCTAAACCTCACAGCGAAGCTCATGGGGAGTGCGGTTTACCCTGAGTCAGGCGAGGGCAGTCTTGCGACTGTTAAACTTTCCTTTAATTCCTTTTCCTTTAAACAAAACCGCGCGTCCAGACCAAGTCCTGATTAGCGTTCGCGGAGATGTGAACTCACCCGCGAAGCTGTCTGGTCATATGGACGAGAACCCCACTACTCGGGAGTTGAGAATCTTTTCCCCCAACTACTTCTATAAGATTAGTATTAGCGATGACTGCCGACTTCAGGCAGCCACGACAGAAGGACAGTTTGTGACTCTCCGCAAATATTCCAAACATCTACCGTGGGCATTGCCAGCGATATTATAGTATTCCGCTTTGACTTTGCTGACATGCAATGGATGTTCAGCCACGAACCGCTGTTGTCGGAACTATTACATCCCTGCTCGCTAGGCTCATACCATCTGATTAATCCAGTCCATGTGAAGTACTGGGAGGTACTTTTCCGGTTTCCCCACTACCAGGCAAATTGGATTACTTCCGACTTGCCCTCAACCGACAAGAAATCGCTGGGCTGTAGTTTTGAGCGTTATCGCCTGATTTCGCCAGCTACATGCACCGTGTTTTGTGTGAGAATTCTAGAATGTTCAAGATTCGGGTGATCCTGTTTCTTTTGATAATCGTCTGCGGAAGAGCGCGGGCACTGGATGAATTTGAAGGGGTCAAATGCGAAGCCGATATCCCCAAGTCTCTGGTTGGGAAACGCTACAAAAATGAACGGGTGGTGGTTCTCGAAGAACGGCGCAAAGATTTGGGTCTTAAGGATTTGGGTGGAATAGAGATTTCTGATCGCTTGTTCCTGATTTCTTGGCAAATCTGCGGAAGCGAGTACGAACTACTCCTGAATACGAAAAGTCGGCTTATCCGTGACGTTCTTCCATTCCCTGCTCATTCGGCGGCCTCGCCCCAGTTCATCGGCACCTGTCAAGATGATGGAAAGGAAATCCCCGAGGCCGTTGTGGCAGTGCTGAATAACAGCGGGACTCAACGCGAGAGATGAAAAACTGGCCAAGACTATGCTCAAGGCCTTTGCCGCATGGAAGATAGACGAGACCAAGGAGAAGTTTGCTAAGCAATCGACGGAAAACCTCAAGTGCCCATTAGGCGGAATCGTCACGCTGGATGGCGGTCCCTAAGACACTCATGGCAGAATCAACAATGGATTCTATGCAGTGAGTTGGCGAAAAATCGCGATAGCCCCACGATCAGGTTCTCACTGGACGCAATCGTCGGCAACTCGGAAACGGTCAATCAATCGCCAGGTCCTTCTGGTAACGAGCCTACTCGTAGATGTGAAAATCGGTCCGAAACCACTTCTCCGCGAACGCCACTACTCGGGAGCTGGCCCCCGACAACGGCAGATTGCGTGTCGTAGCGGAATTTCCCGGCGCGTAATGTACTCCATCGCGTCACCGCATGCATGTTCTACATTGTGGGAAGTCGCATCGCTTTTCCGTCCATTGATACGATGATTTCGATCGAGTAATCACCAGCAACGCCACCATCGGGGAGCCACAAAAAGTTCCAGCAGGGGGCTCTGTCCTTATCGGCGCTAGGCTTGTCACCGTACAGAGAAAAGTTTGCTTGAGATAACCAGTGCGAAGAAGTGTCTATATGTTCCTTGACGATATAGGCTTCCGCAATCTTGAGAGCGTCCTGCAGGGACAACTTGGTTTAGATGAGCGACTTCCCAGTGGCAGATCAGCTGTCTTTTGAACTGTAACTAAAGGGCTCACAGGCTTTTTTTCAGTCCTGCGGCCCATATTCGGAAAGCCGAAAAGCACTGCAACTAGAACTACGGTGACCGTTTTCACAGGGCCCCTCCCGCAGGTGTCCCAAATTCCCACCACGCACGAAATACCTCCAAAGAGCGATGATACGCTCGGAAAGCGTCTCTGGTACGCCGCGAATTTCTCCAATCGAGTGTTTACGTAAACGGGCCTAGAACCCGGCCTTTTTTGATAGCGCCTGATTTACAGCGATCCCGTCCACAAGCCACCAAGGTTGTCGCATTCTCATGGGCCAGCCGTCGGGAGGCGGCCGACCATGGGGAGCAAAAGCAAGAAACGGAAACTGGCTCGGCGGAAAACCAAGCTCGGCCTTCCAGATCTGGATCATGCCAAAGCCGCCGTGCTTGCTAGCCTGCATTCGCCGGAATCGCAGCGCAGCTATCGGCATGCGATTGATGAGTTCGTTGGCTGGTATTGTTCAGAGCCTCGCTTGTCCTTCAACAAGACGGTTGTCACGCGTTACCGGATTCACCTCGAAGATCGCCGGCTGGCCCCGGGAACCACGAATGTGAGACTCGCGGCGGTGCGCAGACTGGCCGACGAGGCGGCTGATGCCGGCTTGCTGAGCCCCGAACTTGCGGCTGGTATTCGCCGGGTAAAGGGATCCAAGAGATTGGGGGTTAGATTGGGGAATTGGTTAACCGCGGAACAGGCCCGCTCTCTTTGGCAGCTCCCGAACGCCGGAACGCTAAAAAGCAAGCGGGATCGAGCGATTCTGGCGGTTTTACTTGGCTGCGGGCTTCGTCGTCGAGAACTGTCCGACCTTACGCTCGACCATCTCCAGCGTCGCGAAGAGCACTGGGCCATCATTGATCTCGTCGGAAAGGGGCGTCACATTCGGACCGTCCCCGCTCCTGATTGGGTAAAACGAACGATCGACGATTGGCTAACAGAAGCTGGTGTCACAAACGGCAGACTGTTCCGGCGTGTTTGTCGAGCAGGCAAAGCTTGGGGCGAGGGAATAACAGAAAAGGTAGTCTGGCATGTCGTGAAGGAGTACGCCGCGAAGTTTGGAGTGTCGAAACTCGCACTCCATGATCTCAGGAGGTCGTGTGCCCGGCTCTGCCATGAGGCGGGTGGAGAGTTAGAACAAATTCAGTTCCTGCTGGGGCATGTGTCCGTGCAGACCACTGAAAAATATCTTGGCTGCAAACAGCGGCTCCGCGGAGCAGTGAACGACCGGATAGGGATTGAGCCAGACTCCCGAAATCCAGTTATCACTCCCAGCCAGACCACTTTCTGATCGGTCTGTCGATTTCCACGATCTGCGCCATTTGTCCGCGAACGCGACTACACGTCAACTTGAACGTGGATGAGATTTTGGCGAGCCATAACCAACCCCTTTCCATTCCGTAAAAGTAAGCCAGCTTCGCATATATCCAAATCTCTTATTTGTGCTAGACTCCGTACAGGAGATAGAGTATGCGAATTGGAATGGTTTCTGCTCTCTCTGTCTTACTCCCCTTGATTTACTCTCCACGTCCAGCAGCAGGTCAGTTCAATCCCGCCAGTCCTCAGTCCGTCCGCCAGGACGAATCTAAACCGGCGGGCGGAGGGTTGTGGGGGAAGCAAGTGTCATCAACGCCGGAGCAAGCACTGGACTCAACACTGGCGACGTTGAAGGAAGGGCGCGCTTCACAGAGTCATCTAAGCCAGGGGCTTGCGCACGTAATGATGAGACTGGCAGAGGACAATCCCCGCGAACTGTGGCCCGTTTTAGTGAGCTTTACGGACAAACTCACCCGAGAGTTGACCGGCAGGCAACTGAACAATGCCCAGATAACACCGATGCGGGAGTGCCTGATCGAAGTGATGCGCAGAACAGGAACGAGCAACGCTGGTTTGGCAAGCCGTCTCCACCAAACGTTGATCGGTATTGGCATCGGCTCTGAGAAGACGCAACTCATTGTTAGGGACTTCATCGCGCTTAGAGAGGCCGTCCAAGGGCCAGACGATTCCCCCCTCGTGAAGTAAACCCGCGCTGAACGCGAGAATCTGCCTTTTGGGTACGCTGAGTCCTGATTAACGCACTCTAACCGTCCAAGTACGTATCAGTACTCAGCTTTTGCCTTCGATTCGGTATGAGGCGGCTCGGCTATCAGGTCTCGACCCGCGAACCGTGGAACAAAAAGCAGCCGATAATGATTAGCAAGGATGCGGCACCGATCATTTCGTTTCCGATGAAGAACCCCACCATCGGAACAGTGAATACAGCCTGAATCAACACAGCGAAGCCGCAGATCAGGGCGATAGGCTTGCCCAAACGCGCTTCCCCGAACGTGACGACCAGCACAATCAGTGCAAGGACGATCCAACTCCACGCCATCGAGAGAAAGGCAATCTCGAAAACAGATTGCAGGGCAATCGGCAGATTCGACCCATGCACCGCCGGGGCGGAGAAGTTTAGATATGCGAGGCAATGCAAGGTGGCAGCCACAAGCAGCACAACGCAACCCAACGTTACCAATGTGCGCGACACCGTACGGCGAGCAATCATCTGATTCGGCATTTCATCGTCAGGAAGACGAGTGGAGGATGCCTTAAGAGCGCGACTGCGTCAATGGTGGCCCCGGCAAGTGGGCGATAAACAGCGTTCCCGTCCGCATGGAATCCGCCGCGAAAGGGAGCCTCGTCAAATGGACAGGAACCCCACTTCCCAGGCACTACATGCGAGTGGCCCGTGACTCCGCCACTGCCAGCACCAAGAGGCGGAGCCCGCTAGAAGATAAATAGCTTGTTTACGACACTACGACGCCCAAGTACTGAACTGGTCCAGAACGCTCCAGACTCCATTCACCTTCCGCATCAGGATGTAACCTCCACCGCCACATAAATCACCGGCGCGGAAGCAGCCGTGGTCGATGTACAAGATCGCCTCTGTTTTGCTGAAATTGAGTCCGGGCTGGGAGACCTCGAAGTAACCCATATTGTTGGGGAAGCGAACCGTCAAATTCGAATTGGTCTAGTTAGCTCAGCGCGATATCGCCGCTACAAAGTCCTCCTGATATCGCGGTTTGCGCGTAGTTGCTGTAAACTTCTGGCTAATCCAGCAAAAAGTTTTCACGCCGATGGCAACCGCGGTACTTGAAGATTTGCAATCCGGTATTGCTCCGCATGCCTAGCCGCAGGATACGGTTCGGCGCTCTTCTCTTGGTGTCTACGAATCGCCACTGCTCAGCAGGCCGCTGTCGGGCGGTCACCTATTTATGTAGAAACAGCCATCTCGGCTGCCTCACTATTTCTTGGGCAGCGAAGTGCTGTAAGCCCACTTCGGGACCATCAGCTGCGCCTGCGCCGGATCGACCGCTGCCAGTTCTACCTCGCCATTCGGTACTTGCGACGTTGCGCTTCGTGCCAGCGACGTCGGAGTCGGTTGTGTCCGGAAGTAATACACTTTGCCTTTCTCCGCCATGAATGTAATCGCGGAGGCGTTGTTATCGCGTCGCGATTTCAAGGAAGACTGCTGGCTCGTGCACAGCCGGTGCTCGCCAGGATTCACCGAAAAATACGTATAGGACTTGTGTTCATAGGCTCCGACCCACGCGCCATCCACACCCACGCGCGTAATCAGGCCCCCAATATGGATCGCCGTGTTGTCCAGTTCCGAATCTCCAAACACATACACCAATGCCTTGCCGGATTCCGGCGTCCCGGTGGGATGCAAGTGTGCATGCCGTTGGACTTCAAACTTAGCCTGGTCGGGACCACACCCCGCCTGCATTTGCGGCGATGAATTATCCTGAGCCCATACCGTCGTTGCGAATATGACCACGCCCAGCGCTAGCTTCTTATTCATAGACCCCTCCCCGCATGCTACCTTCACCGACCTAGGCGCAGGATACCGAAGCGGACTGTGGCATACATGAAAGCGCGATCATTTGGCTTTCGTTTTCGATAAAGACGATCTGTGCCTTGCCCTCTGCTGGCCCGGCAAGCGCGGCTTGGTTCTTTTCTGTTTTGACACGGAATTTGACGTTGTCGGCACCGCAGGAATCCGGCAAGGTGGCAGCCCCGGACTGCCCAGCACAGGCAAGAGATACACAGAGAAAAAATGCCCGAAGAGTCAGCTTCAAAGGGATTCTCCTGAACATAGGACGCGCCAGCGACCGTTGACGTTACGCAAAACGGGTCCCATGCCGCATGGGACGAGTACATTCAGAAGAATGAGCTGAGTCATAACACCTGGTAAACAAATCAGGCAAGTTCAACGGAAAAGACGAGCCACACTTGCTTTTGAAACGGTTCCAAGCCATGCTCCACGGATTCGGGGGATTTGGAGGCGGATCGCGGTCGATTTGTTTGACTTGTCGAAAGCCAGTTGGGACAGTAAACAGACCGGGGTCTAAAGGACTTTCGACGAGTTGTGTCACACGCATCTCCTGGACGGAAGTTCGGTCTTTTTTGTGCCGTCGGAGAGCGTCATGGCTTCCTTCGTAGTTATCTTCTGCTCAATCGCGAAGCCCGTCTCAGGCTCTCCCTTGTCTACGAATTCCCGCTTCTCGATTGGCGCATTCCCTGCTGTCAGAAACGCATGTACATGGGCAGGCTTACCCAAGGGCCTCTTCCGGGCGCAAGAGATACTGGTATCAAAGTCGATATACCACCCGTCCTTCACCATCTCCTGAGCGATGGATTTTGAGCCTTCAAGGGGAATTTGCTTTTCTGTCGTGATGACGTGCCTTGCCGTATGACCAAAGAATTCCTTCCGCTCACCCGTGTCCAGCGTCGTAGTCTCAATCCGCAAAGTGGGTTTGTCGGAGGCGACAAATTGCAGTGGTTTCAGCCCTAGAGCTTCTGCTTGTGCTTTGCTCAACGGCTTAGGAGGATAAGGAGCCGCTTGGTATTCCCCGGCGTCGAGATTTAGCTCAAACTCCTGCCCCAGGTCGCAACGGATAATGACCGCAAGCCGTGGGCCATATCGCACATCTGTGGACCCATCCCATCGTCGCTTCGACCCACCCGTCGAATTTCGGTACTCTATTCGACCACGGTCCTGGTCGCGGTATTCAACCCGATCGCTCGGCATGCCCTCAATCGCGTAACGAAAAGCAATCTTCAAACCAGACGAACTCGGAGGCTGAAGCAACGGAAGCCCCAAAAGTAACAACCAAGGAGTGAAGATGCGCATGGGCAGACCTTCCCGTCCACTTGCTCGGAACTTTCAGCATTATAGCCAATTTGAGTCCAAGCCAGTCGTTCGGAAGTGGGAACAAAACGGCCCAACCCCCGAACCGGATTACCACCGAGGTTCGTGCTAGCCGCAACCTTTCCGATTTCGCCACTTATCGTCCGCTTGGGTCTGAATCGGGTACACGGACGATTTATTCGTGTCTCAGCGCGACCATCGGATCGACGCGCATCGCCCGCCGCGCCGGGAGGAAACACGCCGCGAGGGCGACGACGCCAAGGAGCAGGGCAACGGCGGCAAACGTTAGGGGATCAAACGGGTGAACACCGTAGAGAAGGCTGGCGAGATAGCGCGTTGCGCCGAGCGACGCCAGGATGCCGAGGGTGACGCCAGCGGCGGACAGCACCACTCCTTGGCTCACGATTAGCCGCAAAACGTCAGACGGCCGCGCGCCAAGCGCCATGCGCACTCCGATCTCCCGCGTGCGCCGCGCGACTTCGTACGAGAGCAAACCGTACAGACCAATGCATGCGAGTAAGAGCGAAAGTCCACCAAAGAAACTCGATAAGCGCGCAATCAAGCGCTCTTGGAAAAGCGAGCCTTCAATCTGCGCAGATTGAGTCTTAACGTCGAAAAGGGGTAGGTTGTTGTCCAGTTGGCTCACAATGCTGCGGACCGCAGGAATAATCGTTTCGGGGTTTGCGGTTGTTCGAACCTCAAACGTCGCGCTGCCTTCTTTTTGCGGCACGTAAACCGTTGGTGAAATTTCACTCCGCAGGGTTTGATATTTTGCGTCGCCAACGATACCGACGATCTCGCAGCTTGGGTACTTATCTCCGAGACCACTGATGCTTCGGCCAAGCGGAGTCTGCTCTTTGAAGAACTGACGGGCAAATGCTTCGTTGACGACCGTGGGACACCAGGTGGATCCGCGTGCTGAATTGAAATCGTTTGGGCTCAGGGTCCGTCCAGCGAGCACGGGAATATGCAACGTCTCGAAAAACTTCGGCCCGACTTGCAACGCGTCTGTCATGTGCTGTGTGTCCTGCGCGTCCCCTTCGATCTTGAAACTTGATGACCAAATGTCGCCACTCAACAAAGGGTCGAACGAGTAGCTGGCTAAAAGCACGCCGGGCAGGCCTTCGAGGCGTTGCTGCAGTTGAGAATAGAGGCCATAAATTTGCGCATCTGTATACCCGTTGAGGGTCGGATCGATTGAAAAGAGCAGAACATTCTGCGTATCAAAGCCGGGGTTGATGCTTTTTAGATTTTCGAGTGTGCGCACCAGCAAACCAGCGCCCGATAGTGCCAGAATAGCGAGCGCTACCTGAGCGACCACGAGGCCGCTACCTAGATTCAGCCATTGCCTAGTTGATGCGCCGGTCGCAAGCGCCGCAGGACTTTCTTTGAGCGCAGGCGTCAAATCCAGGCGCATGCCACGAAACGCGGGCGCGAGGCCGAACAAAATTCCCGTGAAAACGGAAGCCGCCACAGTGAACACGAGAACTCGCAGATCCAGTTGTGCAGCCAAATGCGACGGCCATAATCCTCCGCGAGACATGAACGCCACAAGCGACTGTACGCTCCAGTAGGCAAGCAGAATTCCTGATGTGCCGCCAGCCAAAGAGAGGAGCAGGCTTTCGGTGAGCAATTGCCGCGCAATTCTCGCCCGCCCCGCGCCCAGGGCTAGCCGCACTGCCAGTTCTCTCTGTCGTGTAGCGGACCGCGCCAGCATCAGCCCGGCAACATTGGCGCACGCAACCAGTAAGACCAAGGCGACCGCAGTCATTAGAATTGTTATAATAGGGGCGTGGAAAAGCGATCGTGCAGTCCCGTGATGACCTGCGCCGCAGGGATGAGAATCAGCCGCGGCGCATCTTCGGACTTGAAGAATTTCTTGGTCGTGTCCAGGACATCGTTGCGGAAGAAGGCGTCGGCGGCCGCTTGTGCCCTATTTAAGGGAATCTCTGGCTTGAGGCGTGCAATAAGATAGACCCACCAGTTGTCGTCGCCTGCCCGGAGCGACGGTTTGTCGCCGCCCATAGTTCCATTCAAGTTTTCTCCAAGTAGCGGCTGGAGCGATAAAGGGAGCCACATCGGGCGAGCTGTGGCCGGATCCAAGCTAGGGAATCCTTTCGCCGCGACGCCCACAATCGTCACGGGGACATTGTTCAGCCATACTGTTCTTCCAACAGCTGCGGGATCGCCACCAAAGGCGCTCTGCCAGAAACCGTAAGAAAGGACCGCGGCGGGCGGCGCTCCTGGCACGTCGTCGGCAGGACCGAACGTCCGTCCTAGTGCTGCCCCGACTCCAAGCGCGTCAAAAAACTCTCCAGAGACCAGTTCTCCGTGCACAAACCTGGCCGGACCATTGCCTCTCAGGTTGAGCCCCACGTCGCCGCCTAAGGCAGTGACGCTGGAGAATGCGCCCTGGAGCGCCCGAAATTGGTGGAACATTGGATAGGAAAACGAGCAGCCGTGCTCGCCAGTTGGGCCCGTGTTCGATGAGTGGCAGGACATGTAGCTGTAATATCCCTTGGTGTTCGGGGAATTGTGGGCGGTCCATTGGAAGACCACGAGCCGCTGCGGGTCGCGCGCCGAGAGCGAACGAAGCAAGACTGCGTCAATCAGGCTGAAAATGGCAGTGTTCGTGCCAATGCCGAGGGCGAGGGTAAGAACAGCGACGACGGTGAACCCCGGCGACTTTGCCAGCAGCCGCAAGCCATAGCGCAAATCCTGCCAAAGCGTCTGCACGGGTACACTCCCTGAAAGATCTACTCAGAGCCGCCAACGAATGCGGGCCGTGATCCCTACGGATTATAGATGCCCATGATTATCGGCACCGCGAGAGCCGTAATCCTTGTTAGCTCTCCGCTTAATAACACCAAGTTGTGGGCCGCATCCAGTCGGATTCTAGCGGGCGCTCCGAAGGTCGGCAAGCCTGGTAAACAGCGTTCCCATCAATGTGGAATTCGCCAAAACCACTTGGGCGGTTTCGCCACAAATGAGGCACTTGAACGCGTGGGTTACCTTAACTGATGAAACTCCTGACCTTGCTATGTATCATGCGACTGCGGCTGCCTTGCGTTAGAGTCATTAAATTGGCTGAATCGGGAGTACTCGATGGATTCGGGAATTCACCTTTCGTTCCGGTACTCAGAGCTAGACTACGTCCGAGCGATGCGTACACATTACGCTTCGCGCCTAAGACTTAAACTCGATACCGTCGTAGTCGTAGCGGCGGCTTTGCTGGGCGTCTACTTGTGGCAGTCGCCAGATTCACGCGGGTGGGGAATCGGGTTAGTTTGCCTTTCCGCGCTATTCGTTCTGATGCTAGTCGCAGCCTGTGGCATCATACCCAGGCTAGTTTTCCGTCGTGAGCCCAAGTTTCGGGATGAGTATTCACTTACGTTTTCACCGGACGGTATCCATTTCCGCACAGCTCACATCAATTCCGAACTCGAATGGAGCATGTATACACGCGCCCTCGTCGGTCCGCACTCATTTGTCCTCTATTATGGTACCCATTCATTTACGGTGATTCCGAAGCGTGTGTTCGAAACTAGCGAACAGTTGGCCGCATTCGAACACTTGGTCTCAGATAAAATTCCAGGAATATCCAAGAAAAGTTCAGAGACTCTAAATTAGTCAACGACATTGAATCACTTGGACGTATAACAGCGTACTCGTCAATGTGAATTCAGCCGAACGAGCGAGAAGTCCGGATGCGGGAAACGAAGGTTAGTGAAGGTTGTTTCCGTTCTCAACTCTACGAAGCCCGTTTGGGCCCGGCTGATCGACCCCCGGCTCGGAGGCATGGGTCGATGGTCCGCTCCTGCTCTACAGTCGACCAGCGATCGCTTGAGATCCAGGATTCCGACAGATAAAAACTAACCTCGAAGTGGACGAGGTGCGTATCGGGTGCAAAGACTAGGGTCGCCGGTGGATAAATTATGCAATGTCTCGAAACTCGGTTGCACCTCGGACCAGGCTGGAGGAGAATGGCGCTGTCCTTCGATTGGATTTTCCACCCGCGTTCCGAGCGCCCAGAGAAAGGAACTGCCGTATATGAAGCTCTCGTTCAGCTTAGCATGTGTTTTCCTGACCGCATCCATAGCTGCCGCACGGGGAGACAAAGCAGCCAGCCCGCCGCCGCTGATCGACCGTGATGTAATCTTCGGCAACCCAGAAATCGCGGCGGCCGAGCTTTCTCCCGACGGCAAGTTCGTCGCTTTTCTGAAACCCTGGAAAGACACTCGGAATGTTTATGTAAAGGCTGTCGGTGAGCCATTCAGTAACGCCCGGCTACTTACTACGGAGACCAAGCGACCAGTCGCCGGCTATTTGTGGACGCGCGACAGCAAGTACATCCTTTATGCCAAGGATAACGACGGAGATGAGAACTTCAATGTCTATGCGGTCGATCCTTCGGCCAAACCCGCACCAGGCGCGGATGCGCCGCCCTCTCGCGACCTGACCGGCCTGAAAGGTGTCCGGGTGATATTGTACGAGGTGCCGAAGAGCGACCCGGATATCGTCTACATCGGGCTAAATGACCGGGATAAGGCATGGCACGACCTTTATAAGCTGAAGATTTCCACCGGAACGAAAACGCTGATTCGCAAGAACACCGAGCGAATTACTGGCTGGGTGTTTGATATGAAGGGGCAGCTGCGTCTAGTGACGCGCAGCGCGGAAAACGGCGACACGGAGATGCTCCGAGTCGATGCGGATGGATTCACGAAGGTCTATTCCTGCTCAGTCTTTGAGACATGTGGACCACTGCACTTTCAGCCGGGAGATCAGCGCATCTACATGCAAACTAACCAAGGATGCCGAACTGATCTCGTTAGTGCTGTTCGATCCGCAGACCGGCAAGACAGAAATGGTGGAATCGGACCCGCTGGGGAAAGTCGATTTTGGTGGGGCTCTGTTCTCCGAATCGACTGATGAATTGGTGGAAACCTGGTACTTCGCGGACCGCGTAAAAACCTACTACAAAGACAAGGCGTATGGCGGGGACGTCCACTGGATTGAGCAGCAATTCCCGGACCAGGAAATCAGGCTGGTTTCCCGCACCAAGGACGAGCGGTTTTGGCTAGCGACAGCAGTAAGCGACACAGAGCCCGGCCAGACATTGCTGTTCGACCGCAAGACACATGCGCTGACGCCACAATTCAAAATCCGGCAGAAACTCCCACGTGCGGACCTGGCGCAGATGAAGTCCGTCACCTACAAATCTTCCGACGGTTTGGAAATTCCTGCGTATCTCACGCTTCCGAAGGGAGTCCCGGCAAAGAATCTGCCCGCTCTGATCATTCCCCACGGCGGTCCCTGGGGCCGCGACCTATGGGGATACAACCCATTGGCGCAGTTCTTTGCCAATCGGGGCTACGCGGTGCTGATGCCCAACTTCCGGGGCTCGACGGGATATGGCCGGAAGTTTTTGGATGCGGGCAACCTGGAGTGGGGTCGCAAAATGCAGGACGATTTGACCTGGGGCGTGAAGTATCTGGTTTCCGAAGGCATCGCCGATCCCAAACGCGTTGGTATTCTCGGCGGTTCGTATGGCGGCTATGCCACATTGGCCGGGGTCGCCTTCACTCCCGACGTGTATACGGCGGCAGTGGACATCGTCGGACCATCGAATCTGATCACGCTGCTGGATTCGATTCCCCCTTACTGGGAGTCCATCCGCAAGTTGTTTTACGTGCGCATGGGCGACCCGAATACGCCGCAAGGCAAAGCACTACTGATGGAAGAATCGCCCTTGAATTCCGCCAACAAGATCAAGACGCCTCTGCTGGTGGCCCAGGGAGCTAATGATCCTCGGGTTAGCCGACGCGAAGCTGAACAGATCGTCATTGCGTTGCGCGACCGCGGCTTCCCGGTGGGGTACCTGCTCGCTCCAGATGAAGGGCACGGTTTTGCTCGGCCGGTCAACAATCTGGCACTGTTCATGGAATCGGAGAAGTTCCTTGCGCAGCACCTGGGAGGAAGGTATCAAGAGGGCGGCACAGCGGAGGTGGTTGCGCGCCTGAAGGAAATCACGGTGGACCCGAAAACGGTTGTCCTTGCAAAGAAAATCGATGCCGGTACCATCGGCGCCCCCAAGCCGGCCGTCGACCTGCAGGCGGGCACGTACAACTATCAGGTGAAGATTGAGGCAGGCGGTCAGCAGATGAACCTCAAGATTTCTACAGCGATCCAGGATGGCGCGGACTCCTGGACCGCAAGGAATCAGTTGGACACCCCACAAGGCACCGCAACTGATACGGCAACGCTTGAGAAAGGAAGCCTCGTTCTGCTGAAGAGAAGCGTCAAGCAGGGCCCAGTCGTCATCGACCTTAATTTTGCCGGGAATAAGGCCTCGGGCAAGATGAGCATGAACGGACAAGATCAGCCGATAGCGGTCGATCTGGGCGGCCCGCTGTTTGCGGATGCTGCCGGTGCGGACCAGGTCATCGCCTGTCTGCCGCTTGCGGAAGGCTACATCACGACATTCCGCAACTTCGATGTCCAGACGCAGAAGGTGAAATTGTTGCAGCTGACTGTTGCCGGAAAAGAAGAGATCACGGTGCCTGCCGGTAAGTTCGATACGCTTCGCGTCGAGATTTCCTCTGCGGATGGAGGCTCGGACAAGAAGACCGTTTGGATTGCTAAGCAAACTCACAAAGTAGTGAAGGTCAGCGCGGTCGTGGCTTCTATGGGCGGAGCTGTGATGACTCAGGAGCTGGTGCAGTAGACGAATGAGCGACGTCTAGCACCACCAATATTGTTCTGGGGCGGTTGGAGGAAATGCGTCGCCGCGGAGAGCTGCAACCGACCTGATCTCCTCGAACCCCGTTTCTGGATAACTTCCGTGTAGCCGATTATTACCGCCCAGCACCTCCTTTGGTCTTTTAAGAACCGCGCTTTGTCGGTCAGCCAGAAATGAGGGGAGCCGAGTAT
>Ga0137383_10001435_pt1 | contig 14167 bp, 12 predicted proteins | sample SagtaG_19_FD_104817 | JGI IMG/M metagenome (GOLD analysis project Ga0137383, IMG submission 104817) | Vadose zone soil microbial communities from Sagehorn Ranch, Mendocino, California, USA - Sage2_R_40_16 metaG | ecosystem: Environmental > Terrestrial > Soil > Vadose zone | place: USA... | reverse complement strand
TCCTCGAACCAGAAGACGAAGTCATCCGCGGTGAACGGCTTGCCATCGCTCCACTTCATCCCGCGGCGCAGGTGCAGGACGAGGGTGCGCCCGCCGTCCTGCATCTCGTAGCCCTTGGCGATGTTGGGCGTGCCTTTGTCGCCCGTGTAGTCCCAGAACAGCAGGTGGTCGGGGCCCGAGCAGCAGCGATAGCCGTTCCAGAAATCAGCAGGCCCCGTGAAGCCCCCGCGCCACGTGCCACCGTACTTGCCGATCTCGTGCACCGGCTTGATGATCAGCGGATCCTGCCCGACGCGCTCCGCGACGGGCGGCAGCTTGCCCGCCTTGACCAGCGCCGCGAGCTGCGGCGCCTCCTTGAGCTGCTTGGGAAGCTTCGCAGGGTCGGTGACGACCTCCGGCCCCTCGAGCTTTCCGATCAAGGAGCTCTTGGAGGCGACCTGTGCCAGGGCCCCCGCCGCGACCAGACAGACGAGAGCCCCCACCACGAAGGTGACGGTGAATCGGGACCGGAGCGTGCGCCGGTGCTTCGCCATTGAATGCTTCCCCTTTCATGCGTGCTCTGGCCGAGGAGCTCGTGCTTTCAGCCAGGCCATCGTTGGCCCACTGCGCCCCTCTTGACGGCGGTCTTGTCCTTCCCCGCGAGATCGACGGCCCGAGGCCTTGGCGCGCCGGGCCCCGATTATCGGGATATTCCGTCGCCAAGTCCAGGCTCCTGAGGAGCGGTGGGGCGGGCGGGGGAAGGCGGCTCGGGGGGAGGATGCTGGACGACGATGACGTTCGCGGCGAGGAGCGGCTAGGGTCCTCCAAGAGGGCTGTCTGAATACCGAATCACTCCGGCTTGCGCACGGTCAGGACCGGGCAGGGGGCAAGCCTGATCACGCGATCCGCCACGCTCCCAAGGAGCACGCGGCTCATGCCCCCGCGCCCGTGCGTGCCCATGACCACGAGGTCGGCGTGCTCAGTGGTAGCCAGCTCCACGATCTGCTCGGCAGGCGCGCCCGTGCGTATGATCGGACGCACGGTGGCGCCCTTCTTTCTGGCGCCGGCGGCCCACTTCTCGAGCTCCTCCTCGACCCACTTCCGGGCCTTTTCGAACACCTGCCACGTCGCGTCAGGAGTGAGGGGCGGCTCGCCGTAGAGAGGTGGCTCGACGAAGACATGGGCGAGCACCACCTCGGAATCCAGCGCGGAGGCCAGGCCTTGGGCCAGGGCCCAGGCCTTCTCGGCGTAGTCGGAGAAGTCGGTCGGGACGACGATGCGATGGAAGACCTTGGAAGCCATGTACTCCCTGGAGTGCAACGGAAGTGCCATCGGGCAGTCGCGAGGATTCAAGGGTTTGCGTGAAATGCGGTCTTCCTTACGTGGGAATTCTTCACCTGGGTCGGTCGGTGCATCCCTCGGCCCCGTCGAGGTGACGTTCGTGGCAGAATGAGGCGCTTGCTTGCCCATCCCAGCCACAGGAGAGAGACCATGGCCCTGATCAAACCCACGTTCACGCAGGTCGCCACGGGGCTGCGCTTCCCCGAGGGCCCGGTGGCCATGCCCGATGGGTCCGTCATCCTCGTGGAGATCGAGCGCCGAACGCTCTCCCGCGTCACCCCGGACGGCAAGGTCCGCGTGGTGGCGCAGCTCGGGGGAGGTCCGAACGGCGCCGCCATGGGGCCGGGTGGGAAGATCTACGTCACCAACAACGGCGGCCTCAAGTTCGTGGAGCGGCCGGGCAAGCTCTTTCCCGTCGGGCAAGCCGATGACTATGCCACGGGCAGCATCCAGGTCGTCGATCCCGAGAGCGGAAAGTTCGACACGCTCTACGACGCGTGCGACGGGCGGAAGCTCTGCGGCCCGAATGACCTCGTCTTCGACCGCGCGGGCGGCTTCTGGTTCACCGACCTTGGCAAGACGCGCGAGCGCGACGCGGACCGGGGCGCCGTCTACTACGCCAGGGCCGACGGCTCCATGATTCGCGAGGCGATCTTCCCCCTCGAGCGGCCGAACGGCATCGGACTCTCGCCCGACGAGAAGACCCTCTACGTGGTGGAGACGCCCACCGCGCGCTGCTGGTCCTTCCGTCTGTCCGGGGCGGGTCAGATCGAGTCGGCCAACGGACCCTACCGTGGCGAGAAGGGCGTGGTCGTGGCCGGCCTCGGCGGCTACCAGATGTTCGACTCGCTCGCCGTGGACAGTGCCGGCCACATCTGCGTGGCGACGCTGATCACGGGCGCGGTCAGCGACATCTGGCCGGACGGCAGCCGCGTCGATCAGTACACGCTCCCCGACATGATGGTCACCAACGTGTGCTTCGGCGGCCGCGATCTGAAGACCGCGTACGCCACGCTGTCGATGGGCGGGACGCTCGTGTCCTTCGAGTGGCCGCGCCCCGGCCTCGCGCTGAACCACCTCAACACCGGCGGGTAGAATGAGAGGGTGCTGACCGCGGCCGACATCGGGCGATTCATCAGTGACGGGTACGTCGCGGTGCGGGGCGCGATCCCCACCGACGTGATCAGCGGCTGCCAGGACGTGTTGTGGATGGATCTCGCGACTCGCGGCGTCGGTCGCACCGATCGATCGACGTGGACTGCGCCCGTGATCCGACTCAACTGTCCGGAGGGTGGACCCTTTGTCGCGGCGGGCACGGCGCAGGCATTGTGGGAGGCGTACGACCAGCTGCTCGGCGAGGGTACGTGGTGGAAGCGCCAGGGGCTGGGCGGCACCATCCCCGTGCGCTTTCCGAGCGAAGCCGATCCGGGCGACGCGGGCTGGCACATCGACGGGAGCTTCGACGGGCCCGACGGCAGCTACTGGGTCAACGTCTGGAGCAAGATGCGCGGCCTGCTCGTGCTCGTCCTGCTCACCGATGTGGACGAGCGGAGCGCGCCCACGCGGATCCTCAAAGGCTCACACCTCGACGTGCCCCGCGCGCTGGCCGCGGCGGGCGAAGGTGGCCTCAGCTTCGGGCAGGTGGCGCCTCGTCTGCCTGCGTCGACCTTCAAACGTGAGCAGGTGCTCGCCGAGGGCAAGGGCGGCGACGTCTACATCTGTCACCCTTTCCTCGTGCATGCGGCCTCCTGGCCCCATCGGGGAGCGCACGCGCGAATGATCGCTCAGCCTGGCATGGGCATCCCGCGCCCTTTGCCCTCAGAGAGGGGACCGATATCTGCCCGGTCGAGACCGCGATCCTTCTCGGCCTTCGTGACACGCCGGCGGCCAGGTCGTGATCAGGCGGGCGCGGCGCCCTGGGTGTTGACGTAGAGGGCGTAGAGGGACTGGCTGGCCGCCATGAAGAGCCGGTTGCGCTTCGGGCCGCCGAAGCAGAGATTGCCGCAGACCTCGGGCAGACGGATGCGGCCGATGAGCTTTCCCTCGGGCGTCCACACGGTCACCCCGCTATAGCCGAGGCCGCGCCCGCCGGGGTTGCCGTTGCTCGAGACCCAGAGGTTGCCGTAGACGTCGGCGCGGACGCCATCCGGCCCGCACTTGATGCCGTCGATCATGAAGTCGGCGAAGAGCTTCTGGCTGGAGAGCTTGTTGTTGCCGGCCACGTCGAACACGTGCATGTCGCGGTTGCCGCCGGCGTGGGCGTCGCCCGGGCCGCGGCCGGTGCTGATCACGTACAGCTTCTTGTAGTCGGGAGAGAAGGCCAGCCCGTTGGGATTGGGGATCTGATCCTGACCGATCACGAGGTCGAGCTTTCCGCTCGGATCGGCGCGGTACACGCTGTTCGGAAGCTCGCGCTTCATGTTGCCGATCTCGGGGGGCTGGCCCAGCCGCGGCTTGAGGCGGCCCGCCGCGTTGCTCGGCCCGCCGGCGGCGTCCGGCGCTCCCTCGTACAGCTGGCCCCCGTAGGGGGATCGGTGAACCAGTAGCTGCCGTCCGGATGCGCGACGATGTCGTTGGGAGAGTTCAGTCGTTTGCCGTTGTACGAGTCCGCGATGATCGTCACCGAGCCGTCGTGCTCGTAGCGGACCACGCGCCGCGTGAGGTGCTCGCAGGAGAGCTGGCGCCCCTGGAAGTCGAAGGTGTTGCCGTTGGTGTTGTTCGACGGGCTGCGGAAAACCGAGACCCGGCCGTCGTCCTCCGTCCAGCGGAGCTGCCGGTTGTTGGGAATGTCGCTCCACACCAGATACCGCCCCTGACCGCTCCAGGCCGGTCCCTCCGACCAGAGCGCCCCCGTCCACAGACGCAGGATCGGGGTGTTTCCCTGCCGGAGGCCGTTGAACGCGGGATCGACGGTGATGACGTCAGGATCGACGTACGTGGTCGGTGGGGCGCCGCGGCCGAAATCGCGCGGGGGCGTGGTCACCGTGCTGGACGGCGTGGCGGGCCCGGGCGGGGGCGCCTGCGCGAGCGCAGCTCGTGGCGTCAAGGTCGCGGCCCCGGCGATCACGCCCATGCCGCCGATGAACCCTCGCCGCGAGATCGGATTCGTGCGCTCCAGGCTGCGTGTCTCCGTTGACATGGGTGCCTCCACGGGTGAGGGTTCGGAGGGGTTCGAGCGGCGGACATGTTGGATTGTGAGACCTGACCCCGGCTGACCCGGGCAGCCTAGCACACACGCGGGCGCTCAGACGTGCGGCGGGGCGCATCATCGCTACCGGTAGAACCGGCTCATCTCACGCAGGGCGGCCCGCAGGCTTTCCTGGGGAAGCGTGGGATGGCGGACGAGACGATAGTTCTCGTCGCGAATCTCGTAGCCGCCAGCGAGAACGACGGTCACCTGCGCGGGCTCGACCACGGCGTAGTCGGTGTAGTCGGTCGCGATGAGCCAGTCCCACTGCCTGTCCGTGAAGAGACCGTGGCCGCTCGCATAGTCGGTTGGCGGATTCGCGCAGCCAAACAGCCCGGTGAGCAGAGTCGGCGCCACGTCGAAGTGGGACGTGCGACGGTCAACCCGGCCCGCTGGCCGTCCCGGCCAACGGATCACCAGGGGGGTCTGCAGCTGGGAGCGGGTGAAGCCCGTGCCGTGGCCATCGAAGCCGAGCCCGTACTCGTCGAACTGCATGCCGTGATCGGACGTGACGATGACCACGGTGCGGTCGAGCAGCTTGCGGCGGTCGAGATCGTCGAGCACCTGGCCGACCAGGGAGTCCACGTAGTGGACGGCGCTCAAATACTTGGCGTGCAGGCGCCGCGGTTTCGAGGCTCCCGGTGGAACCGGAACCGGCACGGGGTAGTTCTGGGGGGCTCGATTCCGACGGCCGCGTCGTAGTAGAGAAACCCGAAGAAGGCTCGGGACGGGTCACGGCCGCCGAACCAGGCGAACCACTCCTCGGTCAAGGTTCTGTCCTTCCCGCTCCGCCCGGGATAGGGCGATACCGTCTCGCGGCGCAGGTTGGGGATGCGCGCGAGGGCCGTCCGATCGAGCCCGACGACCTTGCTGTACACCGGCGCGCTCGCGAACACACCGAGCTGATAGCCGTGCTGTCGAAAGAGATCCATGAGCACCGGCGGCTGATCGAAATTGGCAAAGGCGTGCCAGTAGGTCGCGGGAAGGCCATAGAAGAGGGAGAACATCCCGGGTCGCGACACGTTCCCGCCGCTGAAGTGTTGGTCGAACTGGACCGCGCCCGACGCGAACGCAGTGAGCCTGGGAGCGGCCATGGAAGTCAGTGCGTCGGCGCGCATGCCATCGATCACCACGAGCAGGACGTTGAGGAGGGGAGGATGCGGCTCGCACCGAAGAGGAGCCAGCGGGTAGTGCAGCTCGCCTTCGGCCAGCCGGCCGCGCGCGGGGACGAGGCGGTGCTGGCCACGCGGAGCTCGGAGCTTCGCGAGGGTCCGCGGCTCCTGGAACGGGAAATAGAGCGGCAGATATCGGGTGAACGAGGTGACGGGCACGTAGAAGTACGCGTGGGCGATCATGTGGATGAGATGGCTGGCAAGGAAGCAGGCTGCGAGGCCCAGAACGAGGGTCCGGCCCCTTCGAGGCCACGCGGGGGCCACGGTGCGCTTCCAGACCCAGCCCGCCAGCATGGCCTCGATGGCCAGCCCCACGAGGAAGTAGAGAGCGAGAAACGCCCAGGTCTCCGGCGCGAGCAAGCTCGCGGTCAGGACACCGAGATGATAGCGGTTTTCGGCGAAGACCAAGGTGTCGAGGAGGAGAAGGCTGACCCCGGCGCTGGCCAGGAAGACGCCCAGAGGCAGGACCAGTCGCGGGCGCGGGATCAGCGCGATCACGGGAACCATCAGCAGGAACACGAGGCAGGCGAGGGCCGAGAAGTGACCGACGTAGGCGATGATGACGTAGATCCATGCGAACGAGGGCCCGAGTGCGAAGTAGTACCAGAGATAGCGCAGTCCGACGACGGCCATGAGCGCGCCATTGACGATGGCGAACCAGCTCCCCCAGCGGAGCAGCCGTCTTCGTGCGCTCACGGCCATTACGGCCGCTTCAGCTTCAGGTCCTCCAGCGGCGCGGAGTACGCGTAGCTCCGGATCAGGTTGATGCCCGGCTCCTCGACGCGCGGGCCCACGCCCCAGATGAAGGCCAGCTCGTAGATCGGGATGTGGGTCAGCCGGTCGTGGAGGATCTGCTGGATCTGGTGGATCAGCGCCTCGCGCTTCTTCACGTCCGTCTCGCGGGCCTGGCGCTGGAAGAGGTCCTCCACGTCGGGCATGACCCCCGAGGAATAGATGCCGTTCTTGCTGATGTAGGCATCGAGTCGCGTGGCCGCGTTGCCGCCCGCCCCCGTGATGCCGACGATCACGTTCTTGAGCTTCTTCTCCCGCCACGCCGTGGTCATGGCCGCGCGCTCCATGGTCCGGATCCGCGTCCGGATGCCGACGGCCCCGAGATACTGGGCGAGCGCCTCGCCCATGGAGAAGTAGGGCGGCCACGGGTAGAGATCGCCGGCATCGAAGCCGTTGGGATAGCCGGCCTCGGCGAGGAGGCGCTTGGCCTTGGCGGGATCGAAGGCGTCCGGCTCGAAGAAGCGCGAGAACTCCAGGGGGCGAGGGATGAGCGATCCCGTGGGCTTCGAGAAGCCGAGCGTCTCGGCCTGATTGAGGGCCTGCCGGTCGATGGCGTGACTGGCGGCCTGGCGCACGCGCCGGTCGTGCCAGGGCGACTTCGGATCCCACTGATCCGGGAGGTCCAGCCAGAAGGTCCCTTGTGATTCTTTCGGAGCCACGAGCTTGAACCCCGGCGTACGCTGGATGTCCTCGGCCACGGGGCCGGTGAGCAGGTAGGCGATGTCCACCTCGCCCTTCTTGAGGGCGGCGGCGCGCGTGGTCTCCTCCGGCATGCTGCGGTAGACGAGGCGCTTGATGTTGGGGACTTTTCGCCAGTACCCCTCGTAGGCCTCCATCACCAGCTCGACGCCGGGATCGAAGCTGACGAACTTGTACGGCCCGGCGCCGATGGGCGCCCGCTTGAAGCCGTCCTCGCCCACCTTCTCGACGTAGGCCTTGGGCACGATCCAGCCGGACCCGGTGGCCGACGTCCCGTAGAACGTCATGAAGTCCGGCCACGGCTCCTTCAAGACGAAGCGGACCCGGCCGGGGTCGACGATCTGCACCTCGCGCACGCGCTCCTTGAGGAGCTTCGCCCCCGCGCCCTTGTACCGCTCGAAGGAGAACTTGACGTCGGCGGCGGTCACCGGCTCGCCGTTGTGGAACTTCACGCCTTTCCGGAGGACGAACTCGTAGGTGATCCCGTCCTTCGACTGCGTCCACGACTCGGCAAGGCTCGGGGTGTTGATGTTGCCCGGCATGGGCTTCACGAGGGCGTCGTGGAGGGCATACAGCACCATGAAAGGCGTGATGATCCCCTCGGTCTCGGCGGGGTCGAGCCAGCGGGAGGCCAGGGTGATGTGGACGCCCCATGTCATGGTGCCTTCCGGGGCCGCCGTGGCCGAGCGGGCGAGGCCGAAGAGCAGGGTGGCGGCGAGAAGGGCGACGAGCACGCGCGAGATGAATGACCTCATGGATCCCTCACAACTACCGGTATCGGGGAGCACGGACATGTTGGAATGTGAGACCTGACCCCCGGCTATGCCTTGATCCCGAGGAGCCGGGACGCCGTCCCGCCCAGCATGGCCACGCGCTCCGCGTCGCTCAGGCCCGGCGTGGCGAGGACGAGATCCACGGCGGTCTTCGTCCACGGGTAGGGATAGTCCGTGCCCACCACGAGCTGGCTCGAGCCCACCTCGGCGGCGAGGTGGCGCATCGCTTCGGGCGTGAACATGATGTTGTCGTAGTACAGCTGCCTGAGATACTCCGTGGGCTTCTTCTTGAGTGGCCCGTCCTTGGGGCCGGGGCACCGATCGGGGAAGGTCAGGCAGCCCTGATCGGAGCGCCCCGCGTACGAGGGGAGGTAGCCGCCGCCGTGCGCGGCGCAGATCTTGAGCCCGGGGAAGCGATCGAGCGTTCCCTCGAAGATCAGGTGCGAGAGCGCGATGGTCGTCTCGAGCGGGTTGCCGATCACGTTCGCCAGCAGGCCGTTGCCCTTGAGCCGGCTCGCCAGCGGCTCCGCGGCCCCTGCTCCCTGGGGATGGATGAAGACGAGGATGCCGAGCTGCTCGGCCTTGGCCCAGAACGGGTGAAACTTCGGGTCGCTCAGCTCCTCCTCGTTGACGCTCCCGCCGATGGCAGCCCCGCGCAGCCCGTACTTCTTGACTCCTTCCTCCAGCTGCTCGGCCGCGAGGTCCGGGTGCTGGAGAGCGACCGAGGCGAAGGCCACGAAGCGCTCGGGGTTCGCCGCGCACGCCTCGGCGAGCTTCTCGTTCTGGGTCCGGATGAGCTGGCGCGCGAGATCGCGGTCCGCCCTGTACCAGTAGGGATTGATGCTGAGCGCCTCCACGTCGATGCCCTGCTCGTCCATCGCGCGGAGGCGATCCGAGGCGTTCTGGGCCACGTGCAAGAGGGGCGGCAGCGACGAGCCCGGCGCCCCGATCTTCAAGCCCATCAGGGCCATCGCCTCGGGCACCGCGCAGTGCGCGTGCACGTCGACCACCTTCACACGGCGGCCGTTGACCACCACCTCACGGCGGCGCGCCTGCGCCTGGGCGGGGGCCGCGCCCAGCAGCCCGCACCCGACGAAGGCGATGCCGGCCGCGGCGCCGGCGGCATCCTGGACGAACTCCCGGCGAGTGTTCATGGGCTCCTCCGTTGGTGTCGCGGGGGGCGGAGCGCTGCTCATGACGCCGGAAGCCTATCACACACGTCGCGGCCCACGCGGGGCCTGACCCCGCCCTCAGGTGAAGGTGAGGGGCTCGATGGAGAGCTCGCCGCGGGCGAACCGCTCCAGGGCGAGGGGCGCGATGTCCACGGTGGTCGCCCGCCCGTCCAGGATCACCTCTGACATGAGCTGGCCCGCGACGAGGCCGTGCATGAAGCCGTGGCCGCTGAAGCCCGCGATCACGTGCAGGCCGGCCACCTCCGGCGCGGCGCCGATGATCCCGGTCTGGTCCGGCGTCATCTCGTAGAGGCCCGCCCAGCCCCGCAGGAGGGAGGCATCGGCGAGGGGAGGCACGCGATGCACCACGCGCTCGACCAGCGGCGTGGTCAGGCTCCAGTCCACGTCAGTGCGAAACGATCCCGCCTCCTCCTTGCGCCCGATGCCGAGGAGCAGCCCTGCCCCCTCGCGCCGCACGGAGATCCCCTGGTGCGGATCGATGATGAAGGGAGTGGTCTCGGGGATCCGGTCGAAGGGGAAGGGCGCGGTGATAAACTTCGAGCGACGAAGCGGCGCGACGGGAATATCCACTCCGGCGAGCCGACCGACGGCGGCGGACCACGCGCCGGTAGCGATCACCACGATGGGGGCCTCGAAGCGTGCGTCGCGCGTGGCCACACCCGACACGCGACCGGCCGTGCGCTCGATGGCAATGACCTCGTGGCCGGTGTGGATCTCGACTCCCCGCGCACGGGCCCGCGCGGCAATCGCCGTCGTCACGAGGTAGGGATCGGCATAGCCGTCGCGCGGCGACCAGGTCGCGCCACGCAGGTCTTCGGTGTGCAGATACGGGAAGCGGCGCGCCACCTCCCCCGGGGACAGGAGCTCGACCTCCACGCCCAGGCTGCGCTGCAGGGAGACGTTGCGCTCGGCCTGCGCGAGCTGCCCTTCGGTCGTGACCAGGATCAAGTAGCCGTGCTGGCGAAACGACGGATCGACGCCGAACTCGCTCTCGAAGCGCTCGAAGGTCTCGATCCCGGCCAGCGTGAGCTCGATGCCGACCCGGTTGGCGTACTGGTGCCGGATCCCCCCGCTCGCCAGGGCCGTCGACCCGGAACAGACGTCGTCGCGCTCGAGCACGACGATCCGGCCGGCCCGGCGCCGGGCGAGGTGATAGGCCGTGCTGACGCCCATGATGCCGGCGCCGATCACCACGACATCCGCGCGCGTGCTCACGGGAACCGGGCTGCGCCGGTAGTCAGCGGATGGCTACGTGCTGAGGCTCGAGGAAGAATCCTCGTGGCCAAACTCTTCCAGCACCGCGATCTGCTCGTTGATGACCGCCAGCATCTCGAGGATGTCGCCCGTGAACCAGTCGCATCCGCTGAGCAAGAGCACATCGAGTGCGGAAGCGAGTCCCAGACGGCGACGCTGTCAACCGAGAAGTTATCCACTTATCCCCAGAAATCGACTGAGATTTTTCGGAGTGAGTTCGGCACGTTAGGCCAGGGATCATTCGGCCGCGGTTGCCGGAGCCTTGTGCAGGTGCCCGTCCTTCATGATCGCAAGGAGCGCGTCCTGGCTCTGCAGCCGCTTGATGTCAGCGAGAGGGTCACCGTCCACGAGCAAGAGGTCGGCGAGATAGCCGGGCTTGACCTGGCCCAGCTCGTCGGGGCGACCCATGATCTCGCCGCCCAGCCGGGTGGCCGCCACGAGCGTCTCCATGGGCGTGAAGCCGAGCACGTCGACGAAGAGGAGGAGGTCGCGCGCGTACGTGCCGTGTGGATTCCACGCGAAGCCGTAGTCGCCTCCCGGGAGAACGCGGATGCCCCGCTTCCGCATCTGGCCCATGGTGTCCACGGAGACCTCCAGCTCGTGCAGGAGGCCATGCTCACGGGCCTTCTCGGGGGTGAAGCCCCACTCGCTGGCCGCGTAGCAGGCCTGGTAGGTGAGGCCCAGGGCAGGGACGACGAAGCACCACTCGCGGTTGGCCTCGAGCAGGTCGAGCGCCTCCTCGTCGGCGAAGTTGGCGTGATAGATGATGCCGAGGCCGTGCCGCACGCACATCTTGACGGACTCCGCGCTCCGGGCATGGGCGCAGACGCGCACGCCGGCGGCGCGGGCGATCTCCATGGCCGCCGCCATCTCGGCGTCGGTCATGACCGCGCGCTGGGAGCGGCTGTTGCGGGGCCCCGTGTCGCCCGACACGTTCAGCTTCAGCAGATCCGTCCGCTCGCGGACGAGCAGGCGGCAGGCCTTGCGGATCTCGTCGGGCCCGTCGGCGACCCAGGCGAAGGTCGGCGTCTCGAGGTGGGGGAGATGGAGGGCGTTGTCGTCGCCGAGCCCGCCCGTGACCGTGATCTCCGGGCCGTTGGCGAGGTAGCGCGGGCCGGGGATACGGCCGGCGTCGATCTCGTTCCGGATCACGATGTCGAGCCGCGGCTTGGCGGCCGCCCCCGACAGCACGCTCGTGTAGCCACAGTCGAGCATGGTCCGGGCGTTGCGCATGGTCACGAGGACGTGCTCCTCGGGCGGCAGGCGCGTGAAGTCCGCGTTCGAGGCGGCGTCGGGGTAGCTGACGTGGCCATGCGGCTCCACGAGCCCGGGCATCAGCGTCGCGCCGGCGCCGTCGATGACCCGCGCGCCGCCCCGCGGCAGCCCTCCACCCCGCTGCACGGAGGCGATGCGCTGTCCCTCCACGAGCACGTCGCCGGCAAACGGCGCCGCCCCGCTCCCGTCGAGAATCATCGCGTTGGTGATCAGGGTCCTGTCCATGGCCTCCTCCTCGGCCCCCACGATAGCACGCGCTCCAGTGGTAGGATGTCGCCCGACGCTGCCACGTAACCGAAGGGTCACCCGAGCCACGAGGAGACATTTGCCATGCAGTACGGAGTCGTGTTTCCGCAGATCGAGTTCGGCAACGACGTCCAGGCCATCAAGGACTACGCGCAGACGGCCGAGGGGCTCGGCTATGACTACCTGCTCGTCTACGACCACGTGCTGGGGGCGCATCCCGATCGTGAGCCGAAGCTGACGGGGCCCTACACGTACGAGCACCCCTTTCACGAGCCCATGGTGTTCTTCGGGTTCCTCGCCGCGATCACCACGAGGCTCGAGCTGGTCACCGGCATCCTCATCCTTCCCCAGCGCCAGACCGCTCTCGTGGCCAAGCAGACCGCGGAGGTCGACGTCCTGAGCGGCGGGCGCCTGCGCCTCGGGATCGGCATCGGCTGGAACTACGTCGAGTACGACGCGCTCGGAGAGGATTTCCGGACGCGCGGCCGCCGCGTCGAGGAGCAGATCGAGGTGCTGCGCAAGCTCTGGACGCAGCCGCTCGTCACCCACAAGAGCGCGGAGCACGTCATCGACAACGCCGGGATCAACCCGCTGCCCGTCCGACGACCCATCCCGATCTGGTTCGGCGGCGCGGCCGAGCCCGTGCTCAGGCGGGCCGCGCGCATCGGAGACGGCTGGATGCCGGCGGGCAGGCCTCCCGACGATCGCATGAAGGGCTACGTCGACCAGCTCCAGGGCTACCTGGCGGCGGCCGGTCGCGATCGCAAGCAGTTCGGCATCGACCCCTGGATCAGCATCCAGGGACTCGGCAAGGACGAGTGGCGCCGGCGCGTCGAGGCGTGGCGCGCCCTGGGCGCCAGCCACGTTGCGGTGGACACGATGCGCGCCGGGTTCACCTCGCCCAAGGCCCACATCGACGCGATCCGCTCTTTCCGCGAGGTGCTGAGCTAGTGCTTCGGTTCGGGGTGACCATCCCGAACAACTGGGGCATCGCCGACCCGCGACAGGTCCTCGCCATGGGGCCACTCGCCGAGGCACTCGGCTACGACTCCGTGTGGGTCATGGACCATCTGCTGAACAGCGGTTACATCCGGGAACGCCTCGACGACAGTCCGTACTATCATCCGCTGGCCACGCTCTCGTACCTGGCGGCGACCACGCGACGCGTCTCCCTGGGCACCTCCGTGCTGGTCCTGCCCTACCACAACCCCGTCGAGCTCGCGAAGTACGCCGCGAGCCTGGACCAGATGTCAGGCGGTCGGGTGATCCTGGGCGTGGGCGTGGGGGCCATGACGGAGGAGTTCGAGTCTCTGGGGATCCCCTTCAACCAGCGCGGCGCCCTCACGAACGAGAGCATGGCGATCATGCGAGAGCTGTGGACCAGCCCCGATCCCCGCTACAAGAGCGAGCGCTGGAATCTGAGCGGCTTCAAGTTCGCCCCCAAGCCCGCGCAGAAGCCCGCGATCCCTCTGTGGGTCGGCGGGTCGAGTCCGGGAGCGCTGCGACGCGCTGCCACGATGGGTGACGGATGGCATCCCAGCGGCATGTCCCCGGACGAGTTCGCCGCGGGACGGAAGGAAGTGCGGAGGCTCGCCGCCGCGGCGGGCCGCGACCCGGACTCTCTGGCAATGTCCATCCGGGTGGAAGTGGAAGTGGGCGGTCGGGCGTCGAGCCCGCGAGCGGCGAGCCGCGCGCGTCTCGTCGGCGAGGACGTTCAGGCGATGATTACCGGCATCCGAGCGTACCAGGGCGCGGGCGTGGAGCATATCGTGCTGGCCTTGAACTCGGGCGAGCTGGCGCGCATCACGGCGCTGATGGTGGACATCGCCGAGAAGGTCATGCCCGAGTGCCGTCGGCCTCAGGGCTCGTGAGGGAAGCCCCGGCCATCGCCCGAAACGCACAGGAGGTCCGGCCTCCGTAACAGCTCCCGGCGCGGTATGCTGTGCCCGCGATGTTCCCGTATCGCGACGAGAACGAAACTCAGCGGACTCCTTTCGTCAATATCGCCGTCATCGTCCTGAACGTCCTCGTGTGGCTCCTCGTGGAGGGGGCCGGTGCCTCGGGGGCGGTGGCGCGGGCGGTCTGCGACCTCGGGCTGATCCCCGGCGAGCTGACCGGCATGGTGCCGCCCGGCACGCGGTTCCCCATGGGCGAGGGTCTCGTCTGCCTCACCGACCCCGGCCGGCAGATCTCCCACGTCTTCACGTCGATGTTCCTGCACGGCTCCTGGATGCACCTGATCGGCAACATGTGGTT
>Ga0137383_10001432_pt1 | contig 14174 bp, 4 predicted proteins | sample SagtaG_19_FD_104817 | JGI IMG/M metagenome (GOLD analysis project Ga0137383, IMG submission 104817) | Vadose zone soil microbial communities from Sagehorn Ranch, Mendocino, California, USA - Sage2_R_40_16 metaG | ecosystem: Environmental > Terrestrial > Soil > Vadose zone | place: USA... | reverse complement strand
TAGACCGCGAAGGCGTGCTGCGAGTACACCGCCGCCCGTCCCGGGGCGAGAAAGGCGCCGGCCGCGAGCTCGAGCAGGTCGTTCGAGCCGTTGCCGACGACGATGCACTCCTGCGGAATGCCGTAGCGGCGCGAAAGCGCGGCCTTGAGCTCGAAGGCGTTCCCGTCCGGATAGCGCGCGAGCTCCGCGAGTGCTCTCTTGATCGCGGCCTTCGCCTTGGGCGAGACGCCGAACGGGTTCTCGTTCGAGGCGAGCTTGACGATCTTTCTCTCGTCCAGCCCCATCTCGCGGGCGAGCTCGGAGATCGGCTTGCCCGGCTGGTACGGCGCGATGGCGCGGACGTACGAAAGAGACTGCTCGCAAAGACCCATGGAGCGGCCCTAGAGAACGGCGGCCGGATAGCTGCCGAAGACCTTCACGAACGGCGCCTTGTCGCGCAGCTCGGCGACCGCCTTTGCCACCTTTACGTCCTGTTGATGGCCTTCGATGTCGACGTAGAAGTAGTACTCCCACTGCCCGGTGCGCGCGGGACGGGATTCCAGCCGCGTCATGCTCACGCCGTTCGCGGCAAACGGCGCGATCAGCTCGTGCACCGCGCCCGGCCGGTTGTGCGCGCTCATGACGAGCGAGGTGCGGTCCGCACCCGAGGGACCGGCGTCGTGGGAACCCAGCACCAGGAACCGCGTCCGGTTCTTGGGATCGTCCTCGATCGAGCGCGCGAGGAGCTTGAGCCCGTAGCGCGCCGCGGCGATCTCCGGGCCGATCGCGGCCGCGCCCGCCTCTTTCGCCGCGACGCGCGCGGCCTCGGCGTTGCTCGCGAGCGGAACGCGCCGGGCGCCCGGCAGGTTCTGCGAGAGCCAGCCGTGGCACTGGGCGAGCGACTGCGGGTGCGAATAGACCTTGCGTATCGACTTCATCGAAGGTCGCTTCGCCATCAGGTTCTGCTGCACGCGCAGCACCACCTCGGCGCAGATCTTGAGCGGCGTCGCGAGCAAGAGGTCGAGCGTGCGGCCGATTGCGCCGTCGGTGGAGTTTTCCACGGGGACGACCGCGTATTGCGCGGTCCCGGTCTCGGCGGCGCGGAACACTTCGTCGATCGAGCCGCACGGCAGTGTCTCGACGTTCGCGCCGAACTGCTTGGCCAGCGCCATCTCGCTGAAAGTGCCCGCCGGCCCGAGGTAGGCGACGGAAGGCGGCTGCTCGAGCGCGCGGCAGGCCGAGATGATCTCGGCGAAGAGCCGAACGAGCGCGTCGCTCGCGAGCGGCCCGCGGTTGGCGAGCGCGATGCGGCGCAGAACCTCGGCCTCGCGCTCGGGGCGGTAGGCGCCGCCGTCCGCCTTCAGTTTGCCGATGGCGGCGGCGTGGTTTGCACGCTCGTTCAGCAGCGCGGCGATTTTTTCGTCGAGCGCGTCGATCGCGGCGCGGTGCTGGGCGATGTCGTCGGCCATGGCGTTCAGGACGAAGGCAGATAGCGCACCGCGAGCACGCCCCTGATGCGCGCGAGGTCCTCGACGAGTCCCTTGTTCACCGGGCTGTCCACGTCGACCAGCGTGTAGGCCATCTCGCCCTTGGAGCGGTTCACCATGTTGTGGATGTTCAAGCCCGCCTTGGCCATGGCGCTCGAGATCTGGCCCACCATGTTGGGAACGTTGGCGTTGGCGATGGCGACGCGGTACGGCGACTCGCGCCCCATTACGACGTCGGGAAAGTTGACCGCGTTCTGGATGTTGCCGTGCTCGAGGTGGTCGCGCACCTGGTCCACCACCATGACGGCGCTGTTTTCCTCGGCCTCGCGGGTGGAAGCGCCCAGGTGCGGGAGCGCGATCACCGCGGGGTTCTCGCACAGCGGCTGCGCCGGGAAGTCGGTCACGTAGTATTTGAGCTTCCTCGAGGCGAGCGCCGCGGCGATGGCCCTGGCGTCGACGATCTCCTCGCGCGAGAAGTTGAGAAGGATCGAGCCTGCGTGCATCAGCTCGAGGTTTTTCGCGCTGATCAGGTGCCGCGTCACCGGAAGGAGCGGCACGTGCAGCGTGACGAACTGGCTCGCCTTCAAGATTTCTTCGATCGAGTGCGCCTTCTTCACCTGCGCGGGCAGGCTCCACGCGGCGTCGACCGTGATCTCGGGGTCGTAGCCGAGAACGTTCATGCCGAGCTTGATCGCCGCGTCGGCGACGAGGCTGCCGATCTTGCCCAGGCCGATCACGCCGAGGGTCTGCTGCGGCAGCTCGATCCCGGCGAACTGCTTCTTCTCCGCCTCGACGCGCTTCGCGAGCGTGTCGTCGTCGCAGTTGAGCGAGTGTACGAACCGGACCGCCGGAACCAGATTGCGGGCGGCCATCAGCATCCCGGCGAGCACCAGCTCCTTCACCGCGTTGGCGTTCGCGCCGGGGGCGTTGAAAACGGGCACGCCGCGCCCGCTCATGTCTTTCACGGGAATGTTGTTCGTGCCGGCGCCGGCACGGCCGATCGCGCGCACAGTATCGGCGATCTTCATCGCGTTCATGTCGTGCGAGCGCACGAGGATCGCGTCGGGGTGCGCAGCATCCTTGGAGACCCTGTACCCCTTCTCCGGAAAGCGCTTCAGCCCGACCTGCGAGATCTGGTTGAGCACCAGGATTTCGAATTTTTTCGTGGCCATGCCGGAATCATAAACTACCGAGGGGTGGTGCGGGATTCATCGTTCGCCAGGGAGACTCGCTACGCCGGTTCCCTAGGCGCGCACCACAGGAGCTGCCGTCGGCCACCGGGGTCGCTCGAGTTAGGGCTCGCAATTATTCCGAGACAGCTCTCGCGGGTCTCAAGGATTCCCAAATATCAGGAACCACTCAATAGCGGCTGAACATGCCACGACGACAATCCCGCTTCCTACTAGACCAAGTTGGTGACTTCGCGCACGCTCCGATATCCCCGCTTCGAGCACGGAATCGGTTGGATCGAGTGGATTCACAAATACCTCTACCGTATTTCCGGCAGCAAATTTCTCATTGAAACGCTTTGCGTCAAGAAAACTGCGCACATTTTCATCGGAACGCAGCAATCTGAACCGATTGGACTTATAGGTCCGCCCGTCTAGTGAATAGCTGTATGAGATCTGGATTCTCGAAACTTGCTCGTCTTCCATGCGATCAAAGACTTTCTCGATCCTGGATGCCAGAATCTGCCCGGGGCCTCTGTCCCAATCCCAGCTTGCCTTCGCCTTGTGCAGGTGCGCGAGCCCGAAGAATAGCAAGCCAAATCCCGCCAATAGTAGGAGAAGAAGCGCGCCGCTCTTGAGGGGGATGGCCGCCAGAATCGCCAGCAGCGACACCAAGAAGATCGTCAACGCGACGGGAAAGCCGGTTGATTTCATTTGCTGGCGCATCCTTCCGCGAGAAATGGTGAATCTAAGCCATGCAACCTTTGCTCAAACGTATTTCTGGCGGTCGGTTAGTTTGGAGGTCGACAACTGGGATTAGGCTTCACTACAGCGAATAGCAAGATAATCGCGATGACACTTGCGAGAATTCCGATCATCACTTGAACGGGAACCAGATCATAGCTAAACGTGATTCCACGCCGTCGCAATGAGAGCATTGCAGTAACAGCGATTCCGTCGCTTCTACGGGAGAGATTGCACTTATCCGGCTGTCTAGACTTGTGGAGCCACCTCTCTCCGCAAGAAAATAGAACAAGCTATCCGAATAACAGAAATCTCACCACCTCGCATTCGGTGGTTTGCCGGCCCGAGGTGTGGAACCGCCGGGGCGAATACGCACGATGAAACCCACGCAGGCAAACAAGGGAACCAATATGAGCCCCCAATAACTTCCCGTAAACCAGAATGCTGCCGCGCTCAATAGGACTCCTAGAAAGATGCCCCAAAACATTCCTTTGCTACCAGCACGCGGCCACGCGTCAGTAGATTCTACTGGTGGAATTAGCTTCACCTTATGCTCGGCCTTCTAATCCAGAGCAAGTTTCGGCCAGAACTCTATTCCACGCCACAGATGACGAATGCCGCGCTGGCCGTGACGGCAAACCATATCCCCGACAGAGCGTTCATAAGGAGCGACCCTCCCGGTTGAGCGAAGTGGAACAAATCCCAGATGGCACTGAATACTATGCTCATCGACCATACACACACAGTAGCGTATCCGTTCATGGCTGCGATCCCAGCGATGATCAAAGGAAGGGCCAATTGCAAGCCTACCGAAAATATCGCCAGTCCGAACGGTCCGAGAGCCATTAACGCCGCCAAGTTAACCAACAACAGCGCTAGGATGATGATTCCAGTAAGAATCAGAATTGCTCCGTTCGCGCCGCCAGCAATCTTGTACGCTCCCGCGCCCGTATCAGGATCGATAATTACGTACCCACTCCCCGTCCACCCACTGACCGTGATATCAGCCTGATGTAGTGTTACTTCCTTGCCCGACGCAAGCGCGTTCGCAATCTCTGATTTCACGTCGGCGCTGATCGTCAGTTGCGAAAGAATTGTTGAATGGAAAGCTTGGTTCGCCTGGTTCAAAGTATAGATCCTCTGCCCCTGCGCCGCTGCAATGCCAAGCGCCTTCACTGCGCTCACGGCTTGTGGGCAGGCCGGTTTGCTAGGGTCAGGGTTGGGAGTCCCCAGCGCGTTGCACGCGCTCGCGTCGATGAACAATTCCTCCGGCACCGCGTGCTCTACTGCGCTACCCGCCGCCCCTACCTGCCTCATATAGTCGATTTTCTTCGCGCGATCGTAATCCTTTGCTTCGACCTGGTGAAGAATCCGGTCCACATCCATGGTTACGCCGGGGAAGGTCACCCTCCGGACGATGCCAAAGAAGAAGTGCGGCTGCGCGGTCGCTGTAAAGGCACCGTAACTCGGCAGGCGGTAGTCGACTATGCTGCCCGAGGCTCTGGCCGTTAGCTGGTCCGATCCGTCTGCACTAGCGAAATAACTCAATATGCCCACGTACAGCAGGTCGCCCGTAAGCTCCTCTTTGGTTAGATTCTGCATCGGTGTGGAATTTGTCGGGTTCTGTCGGAACTGATCGAGCTTTGCCTTGGTGGCTTCGAGTTTAGACTTCATAGCCACAAACTGAGCTACACTAGTTCCCTGCAAATTCAGCGCGATAGCGTGGTACTCTCCGGCCACCGGTTGATTCGGCTCGCCTTCCTCCCAGCTTTGACTAGCCGGACTGAATATCGCCGTTGTCTGGACGAGCATCTGGCCCATGGTGGTGCTCGTCGTGCTTTGGTTGACAAGCTGGCCATCCACGCGAATTTCGGCGTTCACGTGGATCAGATAACCCGGCACGCTGCTTGGCAATTCGCTAAGCTGGATCGGCGTGCCGTCGGTGTGGGGCTGGGGTAGGAAGCTATTAATGAGATCAAGGTCGGCCTGGGCGGCAGGGACGAAGGAGATACTTATTTTCTTACCTGCCAGCATTGCCGTCGATTGGCCGATGCTCGCGTACTCAGTTACTTGGTATGCGTCGGTGAGGGCGGTGCGGTATTTCCACTGCAGGTTTGCTGGCACGGCGGCGAATTTCGCACCCGTTGCGATCCTGATGTAGGGAAGTGTTCCGAGGAGAATCGGCCGGTTCTCCGGAACAACGGTCTGAGTGCCAAGAACATCACCTAGCGTTGCGGTGGGTTTTTGCGAGTTGACGTAGTTAGTTGCTTGAGTCAGGTAGTTGGTCTGCGCCTGCTGTACCTGCGCCTGATTGACGTTCTGAACCCACCCTTCAGCTTCGTTTACTGACGTCCCTTGCCGAATCTGGGTGATAAGGCCGTCTACATCGAACGGAACATTGGTCGCAATGTTCATCCCTTGCGTGAACTGATACTGCTTGAAACTGGCGTCCAGCGGCACCCAGGTGTTGGGGTTCTTGTTGACTGCCCCCCGGCTCGGGACGTAGTCCACGAACGCCTCCACCCACACGTGTTCCAACCGGATCGCCTTGACCTGCCCGCCTTGTGCGACCCCGATATTCGGTATCCCACCCTGCCCCATCAGGTTCATCGCTGCCTGCGGAACCGTGACCCCGCCCACCCAGTTCATCGCCTTGTCCGCGGGCACTTCGATCGTGCCGTACACGTAACGCGCCGGAACGTTGGCCGCACGCAGCAATGCAATCAACAGGCTCGCGGTGTCGAACGAGTTGCCGCGCTTCGTTTGCAGGGTCATGTCCGAGCCCTGGATGGAGCCGTAGCTCGGGATGAACTGGATGTTGTTTCGCACCCAGTTGTAGATGGGAACAGGCTTGTTGCCCAGTGACGCCGCGAGGTCTCTAATAGCCTGCGTGATCTGCACGTCCTCGGTCGCTGCGAGGTCTGCGGCGTTCGGCGTTGCCGGAAGTACCGTGGTGGGCAAGCTGATGCCGGAGAGGCTCCCCGCCTGCGCCACTTTCACCGTCTCGCCGAACAAGCGGCTGGTCTTGAACTGCGCCGGGCTTGTGTAAGGCGCCCGGGTAACGGGTTTCGGTGAACCCCACGGAAGGTTGTTCGGGTCGGTGGGCGTGTGGGTCTTCTGGTTCGGATACTTCGCCATGAATTCGCCCAGGCTCGAAAGCGCTCCCGCCAGACTGCCTTTGCCGTCGTCGGCGGTTTCGACTGCGGCCATCAGGGAAGTGAACTCCGCCTTGCGGCGCTCGTACTCCGCCACCGCGGCTTCATGCCGCGCGAGGATCTCGGCCGGAAGGTTCTTGTCGCGGATGTGTTTTTCCGTTTCCTTGAAGCCTTTGCTCACCTCGCCTTCGAGGCTTTTCAGCTCCTTGTACTTCCCGCGCAGCGCTTTCACCTTCGCCGTCACGTCGATCCCGGGCAGCGGCTTCGCGCGCTCGGACTCCAGGCGCATCTTCGGCCCTACCGCCTGCAGCACCTTCTCGCCGGGCTTGCCGGCGGCGGTCCGCTCGGTAGCCCTGAGCCTGTGCGGCATCGCCGCCTGCGGCACCACTTCCTTCAGGATCTCGTGGATCTCATTGAGCGTCCGCGAGAAGCGCTCCTCGCCTGTCGTGGAGCTTGCCTGCGCGCGCTTCGGCGCCGACGGCAGCTGCGCCGCCGCCGTCAGCGGCTGCAGCGTGAGCGCGGTGAAGGTGATTAAAACAACACCGGCTATCGGTCGCAGCGCCTTCGATCTGAACACGGTCTCTCCTCTTCCTCTAGGGCTGCGCGATGAACCAGCGCGCTTCGGCTTCCTGCAAGAGCCGGTCGACCTCGACACGTTGCGCGCTCACGTCCACGCTCGTGATCTTCAAAAGGTGCTCGGCGGCGTCGATGAGCTGCCCGATCGCCTGCTCGGATGCGCCCGAGGTCATTGAAGCTTGCGCCGCGCGGATGCTCGAGACCGCATGGTCGCGATCGGACTTGTCGCTGCTCGCGGTGATGTTGAGCGCCGCCAACTCCGCCGCCACGCGCGGCGCGACGGTGTCGGCCGATTCGACCGCCAGCGTCACGAAGCTCGTGAAGGGCGAGGGCAGACCGGTGCTCAAGTCGACCGAAAGACTCGCGCTAAAGCTCCCCGTGACGGCCGGCAGGCGCAGGCCGATGTCGAGATTCTGCGTCGCGCCCCTCTCGAGCGTGAAGGTCCACACAGGGCGGCCGGTGGTCACGTCGGCGTCCGCCTTGGGCGCCGTGCCGAGCACGGTTGCCCCGGCCGGCGGCGTGAAGGTGGCTATCAGGTTCGCACGGATGCCCAGGTTGGTGACCCGGGCGCGAAGCACCGTGTAGCTGCGCGCTTCCGACACGGCCGCGGGCGCGGGCGCCACCCAGCCGATCGCCGCCGAGACGAGATCGTTCTGGGCGCCCGAGGGCTGCGTCATCAGCGTGGCCACGAGGTTGTACGCGAAGAGAATCCCGCGTCCCACGCCGTACTGGTTGGTGACGATGGCCGGCCGGGTGGGCGAGGCCGCGAACACGGCCTGCGCCGCGCCCGTGGTGAGGTCGAGCTGCAGCGGACGGCCGAAGCTGCCGAGCGTTCCCGTCGCAAAGATCGGCCCGTTCACGTTTATCGCCGGGCTGGTTACCCCCAGCTTGCCGTGCACGTTGGTGCCGGCGATCGCGTCGAGGCCGTGGTTGCGCTCGTCGTGCACCGCGTCGAGGATCAGGGCATCGCCGCGGAACACGGCCTCGCGCACTTCCTCGGTGAGGCTGTTGTCGAGCTTCAGGCCGCCGCCCGTGATCCAGTAGGTGTTGTACTGGCTGCTGCGGAAGGCGCGCGTGAAATCGTCGTCCGTGGTAGTGATGCGGTAGTTGACCCCCAGGCCGGTCAGATAGGACGCGAGGAAGGCGCTTTTCTGGATGACGCAAGCCTGCTTCGCCGTATCCTCCTGCTCGGCGTCGTGGTCTCCGTCCGCGTCGTTGTCTCCGTACTTGCACGACAGCAGGACGAGTACGCGCGCCTGCTTGAGGGCCGTGAGCGCCACGTCGAGCTGCACCGGCGGCGCGATGATGGAGAAGCTGTCCTGGGCGAGCGTCTTCGCGACTCCGCCGACCGTGGCGCGCAGCGTCGCCGTGTAGCCCGTTCCCACCGCTCCGGTCGCCGGCCAGCTGAACGCCTTCTGATAGGTTCCCGAGAGCGCGATATTGGCGCTGTCGGCGAACTGCGCCGCCACCTGCTGCGTGGCCGTATTGACTACGGTCACCGAGAGCGGGAGGCCCGCAATGGCGCCAAAGCCCACGTTGGTCACGGCGAGGCTGAGGGTGACAGGGTTCCCCTGCGGTACCTGTTTCGGGAGCGCCGCGAGCGTGCCGGTGACGCGCGTCACCGGCGGCGCGATCACGAACGCCTCCTGCGCCAGGGTGAGGGTCGCTGTGCCGACCGTCGCCGCGAGCACCGCCACGTACGTTCCGCCCACCGCAGCGCTGGCGGGCCAGCCGAAAGAGAGCGGCGCCGTCTGCGCTCGCGCAATGGCGAGCGTCGCCGGGAATTCCGCGAGCACCTGCTGCGCCGCGGGATCGACGACCATGATTTTCACCTGCAGCGCCGGGATGTCGGCGTTACCGAGGTTGTTGACCGCAGCGCTGAAGGCGATCGGATCGCCGAAGGGAACGGGTTTGGGCATGGCGCTCAAGGTGCCGGTGAGACCGCTGCCCGTCGCCGCGCTGGAGAGCACCGTGAAGCTCGTGCTGCTTGTTGCGAGCACCGTCCCGCCCGCATCGCGTACGCTCAAAGCCCCTGCATAGCTGCCCGCCAGGGCAAACCCGAGCGGCAGCGAGTAGCTGTAGTCCTTGAGGGTCGCTTGCGGAAGCTGCGCGATCTGCTCCGAACGCGTAAAGCGCACGCTGCCGTCCGGACTGGTGACCGTGGTCACTACCGTCAGGATATCCAGCGGCTGGTTCTGCGTGAGATTGCTCACCCGGCTCGCCACCAGCACCGTCTCGGACGGCAGGTAGGAGAGCTTGTCCGCGCTGATGTGGCCGGAAACCAGATTCGCCGTGTCGGAAACGATGTTGAAGTTCGAGCGCGCGGTTCCGACGAATGCGCTCGCGGAGTCATACAGCGTCGCGAGCACGTAATAGCCGGCGCCCGCCAGCGTGCCGCCGGTGTTCCAGACAGGGGTCAGGTTTGCCGAGGCACCTGCCGCGACGGTAGAGAACGGTAAGGTGCCGACCGTGGTGACAAGGTTGTTGTCGGCGGCGAAGATCTGGAACTTCACCGAACCGCCCAAAAGACCTCCATCCGTGTTCGTGACCTGGCCCGTGATATTGACGGGCGCGCTGGCGCCGTAGGTCGTCCTGTCCGTCGCAAGGCCCAGCTGGAGGAACGCCGAGGCGGTCACGCGGGGGACGTTGATCGGCGCGTCGACGTTGCCGCCGGTGAAGCTGTTCTTGAACGTGAGGTGCGCGTCGGTGGACACCGCGCGCACTTCGTTGACCACCATGTCGGCAAGCGACAAGTCGTAGTTGATCTCCTGCCCGGACGAGGTCACGCCCGTGAGCTTCCAGATGTACGTGCGGGTGCCGTCCGGATTGACCGTGGAGGTCGCCGGCGCCTTGTCCGGGCTGCTCATCGTGACGTTGGAGGCGAACGTCGCCGAGACATCCGTATCGATGCCGCCCAGGCGATCGAGCACGATGGGCAGCCAGATCGACACCCAGGTTGTCGCCGCGAGGTGCGTGGTCAGGATGTTGTTCTCGCTGAACCACGTCCCGTCCGCCTGCTGGCGGCTCAACAACAATTTCACCGCGTCCTGTACGATCGGATCCGACGGCGAGGGATTCAGGTAATCGAGCGCCACGCCGACCTGAGCCGTGACCAGGGAATCACTGCCGTAACCTGTAAACCAGCCCCAGCCGCCGTCCGCATTGACGCGCGAGCGCAACAGCGTGGCGACCGTGTTCATCTTGGCTTGCAGAGTGTCGGCGGCCGGCTGGCCCTCGTAATAGCCTCGGGCCGCGCCCAATCCGATCAAGCGCTGCGCAAGGCTCAGGTTGTTGTTCGAGTCGGTATTGCCGTCCTGCAGCAGCCAATTCACGCCCCGGGCAATCGACGCGTCCATGGCGCTAAGGGCAGCGGCGCTGTTGATCGGCGTCTTGGTGACCCGGTAGAGCGTGCCGTTCCCATCTCCTAGCACGATGCGGCCATCGGGGGTAACCGCCAGGCCCGGCAAGTACGTATAGGTCAAGCGCTCGCCCTGCCACTCGCTGTTGTAGGCGTAGAGCCCCATCGTGGTCGTCAAAATCCAACCGCTGCCGTTCGCCTGCAATCGGTTCGGGTTGCCGCCCGTCCATCCCACGACGATGTCGTAGCTCTTGTCGGGGTGATAGCAGATGATATTGAAGCCGTTGTAGTTGCCTACCACCAAGTCGCCCGCGGGCGTGGCCACGATCGACCAGGGGTTGACCAGCGCTCCGCCGACGATATAGTCGGTCACGGCTCCGGCTGGTGTGATTTGGGAGATCTTGTTGTCCCAATAGGAGGCCATGTACAGATTGCCGTCCTGCCCCATGGCCAGCCCGGTCCCGGAGCGCGCGGTGATGAGGGTTTTCGAGCCGTCCGGCTCACGCCGATACAGTCCCCCAAAGGAGGCGATGTAGGGCGTGCCGTCGGGGGCGAAGAATACGGCAGTGGGATTGGTGAACCCGGTCGCCCAGAGTTGCGCCGAACCGTCCGGCTGGACCCGAAAGACCTGTCCGCCGAAGTAGCTGGAAACGTAAATGTTTCCGGCCGCATCGCTCGCCAAATCGTAGGTGTTGCCGATGCCGCTCACGGCCCACGGCGTCGCGACATAATTCACCGCGCTGCCCGCGGGCGCCTGGCTCAGCGTATCGTGAATCTCGATCAGGTTCTTGACGTTGAACGCGGTGTTGGCGACCTGGGTGCTCCACCAACCGGAAACGTGGTCGGCGTTCCAGGCACCGGCGCCGTCTTGCACGCTCTCGAGGTACTGGGCGCCTTTCACCAGCGTCGAGACAATTTCGTTTTTCTTGTGCCAGGCGTTGAGCGCCCACATCCCCAGCATGCTCTGGGTCATCTGGTAGCCGCCGAAGCCGTCGATGGCGCCGTTGCTCTGCTGATATTCGACTAGGGCGTTGAAGATGGTGTTGCGGTTGTTCGCGTTATAGGTGGTGAGCTTGCGGGTGAGCTCGCCGCCCACGAGCGCCTGCGATTGCACGTGACAGCGCAGGCAACGGCTTTCAATGGTCTCCGACGCGGCGACGGCATCGTTATACGTGACCGCCTTCTGGACCGCCGTCTTGATGAGCGGCACCAGCGGATCGCTGATCGTGCCGCTGGTCACGTCCTGTCCGGTTATCGTGATGTTGGCGCGCACGGTTTGCGTGCCGGCCGGGACCACCAGCTTGTTGGTGGTGTATTGGGCCGAGCCGGCATCGCCTACGTAGAGCGATGCGGTGATCTTGCCTTCGGCGGGGATGGGCGACGTGAGCTCGATTCGGAAATTGCCGCCCGCGGCGGGGGCCCAGTCGTCGAAGGGCAGCGTATCGAGCTCCGAGACCACCAGGATGCGGCCGGCGACCGTCTGCGCGTGCGCGATGGCATTCGTTTGCGTGTCGATGACGCTCAAGGTGTAGCCCTGCGGCGGCAGCTGGGTGTTGCCGTTGTTCTGAAGCGTGGCAGTGAGCTTGACGGGGGTGTTGGTGCCAGCGCGCAGCACCGGCGGATTGGCGATGATCGAGCCGGCGAAGTGCGTCTGCGGCACGACCGAGGCGGCCGCCGGCCTCTCCGACAGCACCGAGCCCTGCGGCGTCGCCTGGGTGATCGAGCCCGGAGCGACCAGACGCATCAGCAATTGATAGCGACCCGGAGCAAAGCGCCCGCTGTTCCAGACAAAGCGCACCGGGCGGGATTCGCTCGCGTTGAGCTGGATCTGGCCGATCGGCGCGCCGCCGGCGTCGAACGCCGCTCCCGTGCCGACGACCGAGCCGGCGGTGCCGTTCGCGCCGTCAAGGTCGATGACTTGCAGCCGCAGCACCACCGCGGCGCTCGACGAGCCGGTATTGGTGATCGATGCGGACACGGTGACGTCGGCGTTTGCGCCCACGCTCGCCGGGCTGACGCTCGGATCGCCGATGGCGAACGACCCGCTCCCCGCGAACAGCGCGAAATTCTGGACGACGTCGCTCGGCCGCGGCACCTGCAGGCTGATGAGCTGCGATTGGTACCCGGTCGCGGAAGCGCGCAGATCGAAGCTGCTGCCGGTCAACCTGCTGAACGCATACGCGCCGTCCGTGCCGGTCGTAACCGAAGCTCCTCCCAGTACCTGCAGGGTTGCCCCGCCGAGCGGCGAGCCGTTCGAATCGGTGACGACGCCGGTGAGGTTCGTCGTCGTGCGCTGTGCCGGGAGAGCGACCGTGCCCGCGTCCACGATCGTCCCGGCTGACAGCACGAAACTTTGCCTGACGCTGTCGTAGCCGGCGAGGTTGTATGCCGCGATATAGCTTTGCGGATTCAGCGTGAGATCGAACCGGCCGTCGCTTCCGCTCGTGCCCGCGACGGCGCCGTTCAGGACGATGGTCACACCCGGCAGTGGCGCGTTGGTTCCCGCCGCCACCGTCCTGCCGACGAACTGCCCGGTCGTCGGCGTCGTTTCAGTGGTCTTATATAGCGCAGGGGAGAAGACCAGCGTTTGGCCGCCTGCGATCGTTGCGTTGCCCGTCGCGCTCTGGTAACCCGCGAGGCTTGCAGTGATGGTCATCGCGCCGGGTGGAACGCCGGAAAATTCAAAACTTCCGGCAACGTCCGTCGTCGCGCTCAGCGCGGTGCTGCCGATGACCGAGATCGACACTCCGGCGAGCGCGGCGCTCCCGGTAGCCGCTGTCACCCTTCCACGCACGATCGCCGTCGTCGCGATCTGCGATAGCGGGATGGTCCCCGCGTCCAGGGTCTGGCCGGCGAAGACCGAGTACGAGAGGGAAGCCGTGTTGTAGCCTGCGCGCGCCAACTGGGCGGAATACGTTCCCGGAGTGAGATTGCTTACGGTGAAACGTCCGTCGCTGCCCGTCGTCGCATTCCCGGAGGAGGTGCCGCTCACGGAAACGCTGACCCCGGCGAGCGCTAGGTTCGTGCTCTGATCGATGACTTTGCCGGTCAAAACCGCCGCGGCGGGGGAGGCCGAGCCTATGCTCAGGGCGCGCAGGGCAACGGCGGTGAGGAAGGGATCGTCCAGCCAGCTTCCGCCCACGCTTTGCCTGGCGAGCAGAAAGCCTGATGCGGCCGCGCGCACGGTTTGATCGCTCATCGTGGGCACAACTGCGATCACGGAAAACGCAGTCAGATAAACGTCGCTACGCCAGCTCCCGTCCGCGCCTTGGCGCTGCAACAGCCAGCTCGCCAGCGCGCGCACCGTGGTCGCGGTCGATCCGTCGCCCGCGGTTTGCAACGCATATAGCGCGGCTGCGCTGTACTCGATGCGCGTCAGATCGTCTGCGGCGCTCACGCCGCCGTCGGACTGCAGGCTCGCCATCAGGAAGGCGCGCGCATCCTGCGCCGGCGTGCCTGCCCCCTGCCCTGCGCGCGCCAGCGCAAGCACCGCCCAGGCCGTGTCGAGAGGATTGCTTTCGAATTCCGGCCCGCCGCCGAACCCACGATCGCTGTTTCGGCGAAGGAGAAGCAGGTTGATCTGCGTCGAGGCGTCGCGCCCTGCGGCGATGAGCGAGATCGCCTGGCGGGCGAGGTATTCGGTGTTGCCGTCGGACTCGGACGCGATCGCGTCGGCGAGATTGGACGGAAGGGTGGCAAGCGCGGC
>Ga0137383_10001420_pt1 | contig 14233 bp, 12 predicted proteins | sample SagtaG_19_FD_104817 | JGI IMG/M metagenome (GOLD analysis project Ga0137383, IMG submission 104817) | Vadose zone soil microbial communities from Sagehorn Ranch, Mendocino, California, USA - Sage2_R_40_16 metaG | ecosystem: Environmental > Terrestrial > Soil > Vadose zone | place: USA... | reverse complement strand
GGATGGAAAGCTTTTCCTTCGGGAAGATGAACTTTGCGAGGATGGGAAATTCGCTGACGGCGGCAAGCCGCGTCCCGCGCCATTCCGGCGGCATCGTTTCCCAGGCGGCCCGCAGATCGCGTCCCGCAAACGGCCCCGTAGCCAATTTACAACCGAGGCCAGTGAGCCAGGCTTCGCCGATGGGCTCCGTCAGATTCGTTTTTTCAGGATAAAGCGGAGCGAGCGACCGCGCTCCCCAGATTCGCGGCGCGAACTCCGGTTCGATCCGGGCTGGCTCCAACTTCACGATGCGGCTTCGGCGCGGCTCAGGAAACGCGCGATGCGGCGCAGGCCTTCTTCAATCCGCTCGAGCGAAGTTGCGTAGGAGATGCGCACATAACCCGGCGCTCCAAACCCTTCACCGGGCACGAGCGCCACGTGTGCCTGCTCGAGCAGGAGTCGCGCAAGCTCCATCGAGTCCTTTGCGCGCGCGTGGGATACCGCCGAGCCGTTCGCCAGATGCGCAGCGACATTTGGGAAGGCGTAGAAGGCGCCACCCGGTTCAGCACAGGTCACGCCGGGAATGGCGCGCAGGCCGTCAACCATACGCCTCCGCCGCCGCGCGTATTCCGCCAGCATCACGGGAACGGAATCCATCGGCCCGGTCATGGCTTCGAGCGCCGCATATTGTGAGATCGACGTCGGATTCGACGTGGACTGGCTTTGCAGCTTCGTCATGGCCTGCACAAGCGCTTCCGGCGCGAGCGCATAGCCAATGCGCCAGCCGGTCATCGCAAAGGTCTTGGAAGCCGAGCCGATAATGATGACGTTTTCCTTCGAGGCCGTCACGCTGGCGATCGAAAACGGCCTGTGCGGCTCGTACACGAAATGCGAATAGCATTCGTCGCCCATGAGCCAGATCTTGTGTTTCCTGCAGAGCGCCAGGATTTTCTCGAACTCGTCGGGCGGCACGATACCGCCGGTGGGATTCGAGGGGGAGTTGATGATGATCAGCCGCGTTTTCGGCGTTACGGCGTTTTCAAGCGCCGCCGCGCGGATCATGAAGCCATCTTCCGCGTGGGTTTCCACGTGCACGGGTTTCGCCCCGGCATATTTCACGATGTCCGGAAAGCTCACCCAATAGGGCGCGGGGATAATCACTTCATCGCCGGCCTGCACAAGCACGCTCACGGCGTTGAAGATAGCGTGCTTGCCGCCGACGTTGACGATGCATTCCTTCGCGGTGTAGTTCGAGCCAAGCTCGCGCTTGTGCCAAGCGCAAATCGCCTCGCGCAGCGGCAGGATTCCCCCCGTTGCCGTGTACTTCGTGTTGTTCTGCTCGATGGCGCGAATCGCGGCCTTCTTGATGTGGTCCGGCGTGGGAAAATCCGGTTCGCCGGGCCCGAAGTCCACCAGGTCCACGCCGCGCGATTTATACCGATCGGCTTCGGCAATTACCGTCGAAGTCGGCGAAATCTGTATGCGATTGATGCGATCCGTTAGTTGCACTGATGCTCCTCCGCCACATTCGGTCTTCCTACGAACCTAACCGGCGCCTGAGCGCCGCAGTCGCTTGTTCATCCCCGGTCGCCAATCCGGAGCCGTGGCTCACGATACCTTCGCCCGCAGCCGCTGTTCCACGACCGTCGGCACCAGCCCTTCCAGCGGCCCGCCATGCTGCGCGATTTCGCGCACCAGCCGCGCGCTGAGATAAGAATACTTCAGCGCGGGCATCATGAAAACCGTTTCCAGGCCGGGCTCCAGTTTGCGATTCATCAGCGCCATCTGGAGTTCATACTCGTAGTCCGAAACGGCGCGGATTCCGCGAAGAATTACGCCGGCATGCCTGCGGCGCGCGTAGTCCACGAGCAACCCTTCAAATATGTCGACTTCTACGTTCGGCCAATCGCGCGTCACCTCGCGCAGCATCTCCACGCGCTCCGGAACGGTGAAGAGCGGCTGTTTTTCGGCATTACGCAAAACCGCAACGATGAGCTGGCCGAAAATGTTCCGGCCGCGCTCGATCAGGTCCAGATGGCCGTTCGTGACCGGATCGAACGAGCCGGGATAGATGGCAATCGGCGGTTTCATCGAGCTGCGTGTCGCACCTGCATTTTAACTCAGGCGGGCCGCCCGCCGCGCTAGCTTTCCTCAACGCCCGGGCGCTGCCAGCGCCGCTCTCCCGCCCTCCAAACACTTGAAACTCCTTGAATCTGGAGTGCGTATCTCTATCCTGTCTCGGTTTCGGGGCATCTCGGTTTTGGCGTAAACTCAGAGCAGTCCAAAGCAACCGGGGCCTCTTGGGCGTGCATTCCGCGGCGCAAAGATCCGCGATGACTCGCTGGAAGGCGAGACCTCATTTTGGCTTTGGCGAGAGAGACGGTGTCGTGGTGCGCGTCCCAATGCGGCGAATCTTTTCGGGGTTGTGGAGCGAGATCATCCGCCAACTGTCGCTCTGGGCATTTCCCGCCTTTGCGTTCCTGGCGCTTTCCGCGCCATCCCTGCGCGCGCAGGCGCCGCAGAAGCTCACGCTCCATGAGGTCCTGGAACGCGCCAATCGGCAGAATCTGGACCTCGCCTCTGCCCGCCTGCGCCGCGCGGTGAGCGAAGCCGGCATCCGGATTGCTCGCCAGCGGCCCAATCCGACCGTCACCTTTGGGGCTTTGCGCGATCTACCACATGAGGACTTGCTACTCGACCAGCCTCTCGAGCTGGGCGGACAGCGCGGCCGCCGCATCGAGCTTGCCCGGCGCCAGGTTTCCGTCACCGATGCCGAGTACTCCGCGCTCGAGCGCCAGATTCGCCGAAGCGTGCGCGTCGCCTACTATGCGGTTGCCCTGGCCCGCGGAGTCACAGCGTATCAGACCCGCCAACTCGATCTTGCCAAGCGGCTCCAGGAAATTGCCCAGGCGCGTTTCGAGGCTGGGGACGTGCCTCAATTGGAAGTATTGCAAGCCAACCTGGTCCTGGCTCGCGCGGAAACCGATCTGAATATATCGCGCCAGCAGGAACTGGTTGCTCTAAGCCAACTCAATGCGCTCTTGAACGAGCGGGCGGAGACAGAATGGGAGCTCGCGACTCCGATCGAAGAGCCTCCAGGGGTTTTCACCATGGACGAGCTGATCGCGCGCGCCGAGCAGTCCAACGCGGAATTGCAGCGGCTGGGACAGGAGCTGCGGGTCGAGGAGGCCCACCGGCTGCTGCTTCAGGCAGAACGCTTCCCAAAGGTCACGGCGGAAGCCGGCACCGACTTGAATGCCAGGACCCAAGGCGACCCAGGAAAGGGGTTCAGCGTCGGTCTCCGTGGTCAGCTCGCAGTAGAGGTTCCGATTTTTTCCCGTAATCAAGGCGAGATTGCGCAATCGCGGGCCGCGACCCGGCTGCTGGAAAGCGAAGCGGCGGCCACGCGGCGCGCTGTGGCCGGACGATCACAGAGCGCCTATCTGAATTTCGCCGCGCGCCGGCGGCAAGTCGAGCAGTATCGCGATAAGCTGCTGCCGGCGGGGCGCCAGCTCGCCGACCTCGCCGAGGAGAGTTACCGCTCGGGGAAAGCGGGAATTTTGACCGTTCTGGATGCACGGCGAAATGCCCAGCAGCTCGAACGCGAGTATCTTGAAAATCTATTCACCTTGCACGAGGCCTTTGCCGAGTTGGAGGAAAGCGTAGGAGCGCCTCTCGACTGATGCCCATCTTGACCCAAAGATTTTCCGGCATTGCTTTCGGCCTGCCACTCCTGGCGGCGCTCGCGCTGCCAGCCTGCTCGCACAAGTCTTCGGCCGACACTGACGAGGATGTGAAGTCCTCTGCCGATGCGGTAGCAAACGTGACAGTGACGCGCGTAGCGAAGGCCGACGTTCGCCGGACAATTACTGTGAGCGGCTCGATTGCGGCGCTTCCGAACCAGGATGTGCGCGTCAGCTCGCTCGTCGCGGGGCGCATCGCCGAGCTGAAGGTCGCCGAAGGGGACCACGTGTACGCGGGAGAACTCGTTGCCCGGCTCGATGATCCGCCGTTCCGCGACCAGCTCAAGCAGGCCGAAGCGGCTGCGGCGCAAGCCACCGCCAATCTCGAAAACGCGAAGCTCAACCGCGCGCGCAATGAGACGCTGTTTGCCCGCGGTATATCCGCGAAAAAAGACCTTGAGGACGCGCGCACGCAAGAGAGAGTCGCACAGGCGACGCTCCAGCAGGCGGAAGCCGCGCTTTCGCTCGCCAAGCTCCAGCTCGCGCGCACGGAAATGCACGCGCCCCTTGACGGCACGGTTGTCAAGCGTTTCGTCAGCGTGGGTGAGCAGGTGGACGGCACGGCGGCGCAGCCGGTCGTCGAAGTGGCGCACCTCGCTGAAGTGGAGCTTCTGGCCAACCTACCTGCGCCGACGCTCAGCCGGCTTCATGTTGGACAGGTCCTCTCCCTCATCGGTGACGCTCCCGGCACCGCAGATCTCCAAGGACGCATCGTTGCCATCTCCCAGGCTGTAGACCCTGTCAGCAACGCGGGGTTGGTGCGCATCCGCATCGCGAATCCCAATGGGTCATTGCGGCTTGGTATGTTCGTGACCGCACAGGCCGCCATCGAAACGCACACGGGGGCGACCGTCGTTCCGCCGCAGGCGGTCTATCTCGATGAAGCAGGCCACCGGCACGTCTATCGCGTCGAGGGAGACACGGCGACGGCCGTGGCCGTTCAAATCGGCATTGAAACGCCCTCGCAAGTAGAGCTTCTTTCCGGCGCGAAGCCGGGCGACACCGTCGTATTGACTGGCGGCTACGGGCTAGCCGACAAAGCCAAGGTTCGCGTTCAGGGTGAAGCGAAGCCATGAACGTGGTTCGCTTCTGCCGCGAGAATCGCTACGCGGTGTACCTCGTGACGGGCTTCCTGGTGGCGGCGGGCCTCTGGGCGATGTTCGTCCTGCCCAGCAACATTTATCCCGAGCTGAATTTCCCTCGTATCGCAATCCTGATACATGCCGGAGACCTTGCTCCCGAGGCGATGCTGCTGACGGTCACACGGCCGCTGGAAGAGGCCGCCAGCACGGTGCTGGGCGTCCGCCGCGTGCGCTCGCGGACGATTCGCGGCGCTGCGGAAATCTCCGTCCTTTTCAAGCCCGACATGGACATGCAGTACGCGCTGCAGTTGGTGCAAGGGCGCGTGGGCGAAGTGCGCGGTTTGGTGCCACCCGACACGGATATTCTGGTTTCGCGCCTGACCCCGTCAGTTTTTCCGGTGCTCAGCCTCATTCTGAATGGCGACGTTCCCGGGACCGACTTGCGCGACAAAGCTTTCTACGTGCTGCGGCCGCTCTTTAGTCGTGTGCCGGGCGTCGGCCAGATTGAAGTGCAGTCCAGCGACACGCGGGAAGTCTCCGTCATTGTCGATCCACAAAGACTGCTGGCTCACCACCTCTCGCTTGTGGATATTGCGGACCGGCTGCGCGCGGTCAACCAGGTCCAATCGGTCGGCCGCTTGCAGAAGGATTACCAGCAATACCTGGTTCTGACGACGAGCCAATTTCAAGACATCGAGCAAGTGCGCAATGCCGTCGTGGCGGTGGAGGGTTCGTCGGTGGTGCGATTGCGCGACATCGCGGAGGTGCGCGACGGCATTGCGGACCATGCCATCCTCGTCACAGGGAACGGGCAACCGGCAGCCCTGCTCAACATCAGCCGCCAGATCGGCGGCAATATTCTTCAGCTCGCTGCCGACGTGAAGGGAATCGCCGCGCACCTCGGGTCGGCAATACCCGAAACGCTCCACCTTTCCCTTGTATATGACCTTGCGGAGTTCGTCGAAAGCTCCATCGCCAACGTCCGCGATGCCATCCTAATAGGTGCATTTCTCGCCGTGCTGATTTTGTTCGTTTTCTTGCGCGAGGGTCGAACGACCGTCATTGCCGCCACAAGCCTTCCGCTTTCCGTCATCGGCACTTTCTTCTTTCTCTATCTTGCCGGCGGCACGCTGAACTTGATGACGCTTGGTGGCCTTGCCATCGCCATCGGCTTGATCATTGACGACGCCGTGGTCGTAATCGAGAACATCTATCGCCATCTGGGTCTCGGCGAACAGCCCACGAAGGCCGCGGAAAACGGCACGCGCGAACTCCTGGGTCCGGTCATAGGCTCAACTGCCACCACGCTGGTCGTTTTCCTTCCGCTCGGGCTGCTCTCAGGAGTCGTCGGCGAGTTTTTTCGCGCGCTCTGCCTCACGCTCGGCATCTCAGTGCTTCTGTCGCTGATTTTTGCAGTGACGCTGATTCCGCTTCTTTCGGAGCGCTTTCTCACCGGCCGTGCCCATAGGGCTTCCGCCGAATCGTTCATTGAGCCAGTGCTTCGAGGGTACGAGCGAATGGTGCGCTGGGCTCTAAGGAAAAGACTCCTCGTCGCGGGAGCCACCGTTGTTCTTGTCGCTCTCGGCGTATTCCTCTACACGCGGCTCGGAACCGGCTTTCTGCCCGAATTCGACGAAGGCGGATTCGTTTTGGATTACTGGACGCCGCCGGGCACTTCACTTGCCGAAACCGACCGGATTGTCCGCGGATTTGAAGAACGCATCGCAAAGACTCCCGAGGTGGCCTCTTTCTCTCGCCGCACCGGCGCGGAAATGGGCATGTTTGTCACCGAACAGAACCGCGGGGATATCCTCATCAAGATGAAGCCGCGCTCCCAACGCCGCCGCGACACCGAAGAGGTCATGAACGATCTGCGGGCGCAGATCGAGCAGAATTCTCCCCAAAAGGGAATCATCGTGGAGTTCGTACAAATCCTTCAGGACATGATCGGCGATCTGGAGGGTTCGCCGGAGCCGGTCGAAGTCAAACTATTCGGCGATAACATGCCCGTGCTTGAGCAGGTGGCCAACGACCTCGGCCCGCGCCTCGAAAAGATTCCTGGCCTGGTGGATTACAAGGCTCTCCAAAAGGGCAATCCTGAGATTGTCTTCCAGGTGGATCCGGCGCGCGCCGGCCGCGTCGGTCTCACGACGGATCAGGTGTCGCAGCAGGTAAGCGCCGGGCTGCTGGGCATTACCGAAACTTCCCTGCGCCAGTCTGACCGGACGATCGACATCCGCGTGCGTTTCCCCGATAGCCTCCGCTTCAATTACGGCCTGATCCGGCAGTTTCCCATCGTCACGCCGGCAAAAGCCATCGTGCCGCTCGAAAGTCTGGCCGAAGTCGGCCAGGTACGCGGCGCCTCACAACTCAGCCGGGAAAATCAACGGCTGATGTTGGCTTTGACGGCGCGCCTGGAAAACCGCGACCTCGGGAGCGTTATCGGTGATGTTCAGCAGGTGCTGCGCGAGACCCGGCTGCCTACCGGCGTGACTTACGAGATCGGAGGCCAGTACGAAAGCCAGCAAAGCTCCTTCCGCGAACTCCTGAGCGTGCTGGGCTTGGCCATGGCCGCCGTGTTCACGGTGTTGGTCGTGCAGTTCCGAGGTTTCCGCCCGGCGATCATCATCTTGACCGTCGCTCCGCTCTCGCTCGTCGGCGTCTTCGCCATGCTGGAGCTTACCGGCACGCCGCTCAACGTGTCCTCGTTCATGGGCATCATCCTGATGATCGGCTTGGTCGTAAAGAACGGCATCATCCTGTTCGAGTATGTCCAGCGGCTCCTCGAGCGGGAGCGGTTGCCGCTCATTGAAGCCTTGGTGCGTGCCGGCCGGATTCGCGTGCGGCCGATCTTGATGACCACACTTGCGACTCTGTTTGGTCTCTTGCCGCTTGCGCTCGGCTTGGGCTCCGGGTCGGAGATTCAGAAGCCGTTGGCCCTTGCGGTTATCGGCGGGCTTTTCCTCTCGACATTCATTACGCTGCTCGTGATGCCCGTGCTCTACACCTTCCTTGAAGCGCGCGCATCCTGAAGTTGGCTCAGCGGCCGTGGCAGGTACCTGAGCCCGAATCTTGAAATTGCCCGCCCGCGATGGGGATGAACTCCCAACGGTAGTTTCCCGGCCCCAGGCTCAGTTTCAGCACGCCAAAAGTGTTGAAGTCGCGCACTTCGCTGTTCGGAAGGGCTGCGCCGAGCGGTGTGTGACTTCGACCTCCGGTTCCCACCACGATCTCAAGGATGCCGAGCTGGGCATCGGAGTGCCCATTGGGATCCTGAGGTGCAAACCGTTCGTAGGAATGCTCGTGCCCGGCGATGATCATGTCAGCGTGCGCTTCATAAAGCGCCTGCCAGAGCGGCCGCAATTCGGGATGAATGGCATGCTTGGCGAAAACGCCGCTGCTGAATAGCGCGTGATGCCCGTAGGCTAGCGTACAGGCGGCTGGATGCTCTGCCAGGTCTTTCCTCAGCCACTTCTCTTGCTCCGACCCGGCTCCGCAACCGCCGAGGCCCGGAGCGTCGCAGTTCGTGTTGAGTACAATGATGTGCCACGCGCCGAGGTCATAGCTGTAATAACCCTTGCCTTCACGCCCCGCAGCGGCTCCCCAGTACTGAAAGTACGGGGCGGCAACCTTTGAGGAGGCGTACTCGTGATTGCCCAGTGCCGGGCGCGTCCGGCCCTTGAAGCGCCCCCAGGTCGGGCCGTAGCACTTCTCAAAGTCGCGCGTGCTGCCCGACTCATATGCCAGGTCGCCGTCGGCAAAGACTATGCCTGGAATCTTCTCGATCAGCTCCGTCGTGGCCCGGGCCCCTTCGGGAGCTTTGCAACTGGCAATGTCTCCCGCTCCGACCAGGATGGCAGTATCGTCGCTGCTGTTCCCCGGGGCCGCCACGCGTCGCTGCGTTGGTTGCGCGGGCTCTGTTTTGGAAGGGTTTTGTACGATTACCGGCTTTACGAGCAGGACCAACGTGATCGCGCCCAGACGGCAGGCGAATCGAAAACGAGTCCCGCCTAAAATGACCCCGAGGCCCATATGACGAAGAGACTCCTTTGATCTAATTAGCCTATCACCAGAGGCCAAAGATCTGTCAGACGGACTGTTCACTCACCACTTTTGCTGTTTGCTGCATCCAACAACCGTTCGCCGCAAAGACCTAGACAAGTACGACCGAAATAGTCGTATTATTGCTTGTGTGTGGAAAGGTCTGAAAGACGCCTGGAGGCTTGACGAAACCGACCCGAAGCGCTATTCTTATATCGGACTAATTTAGTCGGATATCGCTTTTAGAGAACGAATGTTCAAACTATCGAAGAAGGCGGACTACGGACTGATCGCAGTCAAGCACTTGGCCACGCATCGCAACGCCCTGGCCTATAGCGCTGCGGAAATCGCTGATCAATACGGCATTTCCGGCACACTCATGGCTAAGGTTCTGCAAAAGTTGGCGCGCGAGGGCGTGCTTCAGGCGCGGCACGGGGCGGGAGGAGGCTATCAGTTGGCGCGCGACCCCGGGCAGATTAGCGCTCTGGACGTCATTTCCGCGATTGATGGCCCGGTGCTGATCACCTCCTGCGTAACGAATCACGGCAACTGTGACGCGACGTCCAGATGCTCGGTCCGCGAACCGCTGCGCCGGGTGAACGAAAGCATCCTTCAGTTGCTGAGCAGCGTGACGATTTCGCAGATGAGCGAGGATCCGCAAGAACCCACGCTCGTGGCATTACAGAAGTAAGGGGGAAGAATGGAAATGGCTGTGAAGCTGCCGATTTACATGGATAACCATGCCACTACGCCGGTCGATCCGCGCGTGCTGGATACAATGCTGCCGTATTTCACCGGGAAGTTCGGCAACGCCGCCAGCCGCAACCATTCTTTTGGCTGGAGCGCCGAAGAAGCGGTGGAGAATGCGCGAGCTCAGATCGCTTCGCTCATCAACGCCACGCCGAAGGAGATTATCATCACCAGCGGCGCAACGGAGTCCGATAACCTGATGATCAAGGGCGTCGCGGAGATGTACCGCGAGAAGGGAAACCACATCATCACCCAGGCGATCGAACACAAGGCTGTGCTGGATACGTGTAAGCGCCTCGAAAAGTACGGCTACGAGGTGACTTACCTGCCTGTCCAGCGCGACGGCCGCGTGAATCTCGACGACCTCCGCAAGGCGATCACGCCCAAGACCATCCTGATCACCATCATGTATGCGAACAACGAAATCGGCATCATCAACCCCATCGCCGAAATCGGCAAAATCGCAAAAGAGCATGGCGTGTTCTTTGCCGTGGATGGTGTGCAGGCTGTCGGCAAGATTCCAGTCGACGTGCAGAAGGACAATATCGATTTGCTCGCCATCAGCGGGCACAAGATTTACGGGCCGAAGGGTGTCGGCGCGCTTTACGTCCGCCGGCGCAACCCCCGCGTGCAGATTTCCGCCATTATCGATGGCGGCGGCCACGAGCGCGGCATGCGCTCGGGCACCTTGAATGTGACTGGCATTGTGGGTCTGGGAAAGGCTTGCGAGATTTGCCAGAAGGAGATGCCGGAAGAGAGCGTGCGGATGCGCGGGCTCCGCGACCGCCTGAAGGACGGCCTATTGAACAGGCTGGACGAGGTTTACATCAACGGCTCGATGGAGCACCGCTTGCCCAATAACCTCAACATGAGCTTTGCCTATGTCGAGGGCGAATCGCTCCTGATGGGCATCAATGACGTCGCCGTTTCGAGCGGCTCGGCCTGCACTTCGGCCACGCTCGAACCGAGCTACGTGCTCAAGGCTTTGGGCGTTGGCGAAGACCTCGCGCACACATCGATCCGCTTCGGCCTCGGCCGCTTCAACACGCCGGAAGAGGTCGATTACGTGATCGAGAAGATGGTCACGGTAGTCAATAAGCTGCGCGAGCTTTCGCCGCTCTATGAAATGGCCAAGGAAGGCATCGACATCAGCAAGATGAAGTGGCAGACAGCGTAACGGGGAGAAAGGGAAGAAAAAAGAGGAATGGCACAAGAAGGAACAATCAATATCCATCGGTCGATTGCGGGCACCGGCGCCGCGTTTCACGTGACGTTCGCCCCGTATGACGCCGATGCCGGAACCGCCGGCGTGCGACGGTTCCAGGAACTCCAGCACGTGCGCGCGTTTCTCCGCGTGCTCGGGATTGGTGCGGACTACATCCGGGAGGCGCTGCGGCAGCTCGCCGCTGGCCGTTCGGCGTCCCTGCCAAACGTCAGCTTGTCGGACACGGCGTTTCGCCGGGCGGGTTTTGAAAACATCGATAATTTCGCAAGGAGCGTAGGCTAATGGCATACAGCGATAAAGTCGTAGACCATTACAACAATCCGCGCAACGTCGGCAGCCTGCCGAAGGACGACCCGAACGTGGGCACCGGCCTGGTGGGTGCGCCCGAGTGCGGCGACGTGATGAAGCTGCAGATGAAGATCAATCCCGAGACGCAGGTCATCGAGGAGGCGAAGTTCAAGACCTTCGGCTGCGGCTCGGCGATTGCCAGCTCGTCTCTCGCCACCGAGTGGGTTAAGGGCAAGACCGTCTCCGAGGCGCTCTCCATCAAGAATACGGACATCGTCCGCGAACTCTCACTCCCCCCGGTGAAGATTCACTGTTCGGTTCTGGCTGAGGACGCCATCAAGGCTGCGATCCGCAACTGGAAAACCAAACACGGGGTCGAGGCGGCTGCCGAGGATAAGGTCGCGCACTAAGCACGCGGTTTGCGGATCGCTCCGGCCGGTCCGCACCCACCGTTGTGAAGAGGCGGATACCGATGGCCGTTGACGTTGCCAGCCCGAAGATTGCCGCGATTCACCTGACTGAGCGCGCCGCGGAACGTATCCGCGCCCTGCTCGGCAAGGAAGGTGTGTCGCCGGAAACCGGCGGGTTGCGCGTCGGCGTGCAGGGCGGCGGCTGTTCGGGCCTGTCGTACGCGATGCGGCTCGAAGTGCAAGCGCGCGATCGCGACAAGATCTTTGAAGAGCATGGCGCGCGCATCTTCGTGGACCCGAAAAGCTTTCTGTATCTCAGCGGCACGACGCTCGATTACGAGATGAGCGTGATGCGCCAGGGATTTGTCTTTCAGAATCCCAACGCCGAGCGCAATTGCGGCTGCGGCAGCTCGTTTACCGCCTAATTCTGTGGACGGGGGAATCGCGGCGGGGAAAACGCTCGAGACCGGGCCTGACAAGTGGTTGGCAGCCGGACCCGCCAGCCACTTTTTTTGTGCCTCAAGGTGAATCCTGATCGGAACCGAAATGAGTGCAACGCACACCGCATCAATGACTCCCTTGATCTGCTGGAGTTGCCGGGAGCGCGCGCTCGGCCCGCACTTCTGCTCCAATTGCGGCAAGATCCAGCAGCTTCCGCGCGACGTCGATTATTTTGCCTTTTTCGGCCTGCCCCGCAAGTTGTGGATCGAAGGGGCCGAGCTGGAGAAAAAATTTCTGCAATTGAGCTGGCAACTGCATCCGGATAACTTTGTGCATGCGACAGAGCGGGAGAAAGAGCTTTCGCTCGAGCGCAGCTCGCAACTGAACGACGCCTACCGCACGCTGCGCGAGCCCATCAGCCGCATCGAATATCTCTTGGCCATAGAAGGCGCGCGCAAGGAGGGCGAGCACAAACAGCAGGCGCCGCCGGAATTGCTCGAAGAAGTCTTCGGGCTGAACGAATCGCTCGACGCGCTGCGGGAAGCGAAGACGGGTGGCGGTGATTTGAGCGCATTGAAAACGCGGCTCGAAGCGGCGGAAAATAATTTTCAAGAGAAGCTTGCGGAAGTGGATGAGCAACTTCAGGGTATCGCGCGGGAATGGGACGCCGCGCTCGACAAGAACGTGGAGAACGCCGCGCGAAACAAACTCATGGCGCGGATGAACGACCTGCTCAACCGCCGCTCGTATATTCGGAACCTCGTCCGCAACGTCGCGGCGGAATTGGCCGGCTGAAGACGAATTTGATTGCTTTTGGCGAAAACTGAAACTGAGACTGAAAGTGATAACTGACGACTGAAATGAGACGCATCGTCGGAATCGATCTGGGCACCACGAACAGCCTCGTCGCGTACTTCGATCCGCAGACGGGTGCGGCGAAGTGTATTCCGGGTCCGTACGGCGAGACGCTTTGCCCCTCGGTTGTGAGCCTTGATCCTGACGGGAGTATCATCGTCGGCGAACCGGCGCGTCGCCGTCTGCTCACGCAGCCCGAGCGAACAATCTATTCCGTGAAGAGGCTCATGGGCCGCGGGCCCGCCGACGTGCAGAACGAGCTGAGGCTCTTTCCGTTCCGCATCGATTCCGCCAGCCAGAACGTCATCCGCGTAAGGCTCGGCAGCAAGCTGTTCACGCCGCCGGAAATTTCAGCGTTCATTCTGCGAGAGCTGAAGAATTGGGCCGAAGCCTATTTCGCCGAACCGGTGGATCGCGCGGTCGTCACTGTTCCCGCTTATTTCAACGACGCGCAGCGCCAGGCCACCAAAGACGCCGGGCGAATCGCCGGCCTGGAAGTTCTGCGGCTGGTCAACGAGCCCACTGCCGCGGCGCTCGCCTACGGCCTCCACGAGAAGCGGCGCGGCAAAGTGGCCGTGTACGATCTCGGCGGCGGCACGTTCGACATCTCGATTTTGAAGCTCGTCTCGACCAGCGAGCGCGACATCTACCAGGTGCTCTCGACCAACGGAGACACACATCTCGGCGGCGACGATATTGATAATCTGCTCCAGGCACTCGTCCGCAAAAAGATTCTTCAGCAGCACCGGGTAGATTTTTCGCCCCGCGCCGAGCTTGCGCAGGAGTTGCGCACAGCGCTCATCCGTGTGAAGCATGAACTCTCTGAAAAGGATGCGGCCGCACTGCGGTTCCCGCTGCCGAACGGCGCGATGTTCGTCCACGAATTCACGCGTGGCGCATTGGAGGCGTTGATTTGTCCCATCGTCGATCGCACGATGGGTCCGGTGAAGCAGGCGCTGGCCGACGCCCAGCTGAAGCCCGGCGACCTGGACGAAGTCGTGCTCGTCGGCGGCGCTACGCGCACTCCTCTCGTCCGCCGCACTGTGCACGAGTATTTCAATCGCCCGCTGCACACCGAGCTGAATCCGGACGAAGTCGTCGCGCTCGGCGCGGCGGTGCAGGCTGACATTCTCGAGCGCGGCGTGAAGAACATGCTGCTGCTCGACGTGACACCGCTCTCGCTCGGAATCGAGACCTACGGCGGCGCGGTGGCGAAAATCATCCCGCGCAACTCGACGATTCCGGCGAGCGCTCAGGCGCTCTACACCACGGGCGTGGACAATCAGACCGGCATCGACATTCACGTTCTGCAGGGTGAGCGCGAAATGGCGCGCGATTGCCGCTCGCTCGCGCGCTTCACGTTGAAGGTGTCGCCGGCGCCGGCCGGCCTGCCGCGCATCGAAGTGAAATTCCTGATTG
>Ga0137383_10001418_pt1 | contig 14237 bp, 9 predicted proteins | sample SagtaG_19_FD_104817 | JGI IMG/M metagenome (GOLD analysis project Ga0137383, IMG submission 104817) | Vadose zone soil microbial communities from Sagehorn Ranch, Mendocino, California, USA - Sage2_R_40_16 metaG | ecosystem: Environmental > Terrestrial > Soil > Vadose zone | place: USA... | reverse complement strand
CCCGGTTTGGTCCAACAGCCTTTCGTAAGCAATGGAATCGTAAGTGGCCGAAACGAAAGCGACCTCGACAACGAAGAAGAGGGTGCTGACCAGGTAGGTCGGCACATCGTGGCTGAGCCCCCCGAGCAGAGCGTTAAGCATGGAGGCGACGGAGGCCAGCATGAGGATGCCCTTGCGACTCCAGCGATCGGCCAGGATGCCCGAGGTCAGATCCAGCAGCGGGATGAGGCTGCCATAGCAGGCGGCCATCAGGCCAAGGGCGGCCTGGTCAAAGCCAAGGCTTTTCAGAAACACCTTCTCAATGGGGGCCCAGAGCACCAACCCCTGGGAAAAAGCCGCGATGTAGAGAGGTAACAGGCGCCTGGTGAGCACCTGCTGAGACGACGATGCGAGTGGCAGATGGTTCGTGAGGGAAAGCTGCATGTCTACGTTCTCCTTCTCTCGGGAAAGCAATGTTACTTGCAATTTGCAAGTAAAGCTACTCTCCTATTCTCAAACCGAGAAGGAAAAGCGGAAACGCTCGCAAGTGGGTCTCGCGGAAGCGTCAAGCCCCCCTGATAGGCGATGCTCATAGGATTGCCTCACCTTCGGGCAAGGGCGGGCATCCTCTTGTTTTTCTGCCAGATCAATAAGAAAGCTATACTAAAGTTAGTAGCTCACAAAAATAAAGGCAAAACTTTTCGATAGTTTTGGGAATCGCGGCAGATCTTTCCCTGTGTTTTCTGGCCTGGCAGATGAGCCGCAAGCACCAAAAGCGGCAACACTTCCTTGAGAATCCGGCAAAACTTATCTTAAATCCGCATCCAGATATGCAGATTCAACATAAGTTGTGTCAAAGTGGCAAAACTTGCTTGAGTTTGTAGCAAGGCAAAACTGATGTTGAATTTGCACAAATAAGCCTCACCATATTATTCGGGGCTAAACCTACGCTAAGGTCAATAATGATTTACTATGAGCCGTCTGTTTGCTGCAAGAGATGCACAAAGTGTTTCTCAGCTCCTGCTTGGAGTGCTGAACTCTTTCAGCACATCTTCTGTAGATCAGCCTGTGAAGGCATTCTATGACTTAGCATGGTTTCACCCGAAAAAATATGGTGACTCCTTCGTGACAAGAAACCCTACACCGATCTCGGGGCTGATTACTTTGACAAACTCGATACGACGCGCGTCCAACGCCAACATGTCCAGCGATTGGAGCAATCCGGATATGCTGTCACTCTCACTCCCAAAGAGGCCGCCTAACACATGATCGGATAAGTGTTTAGGGGATTTTCATAAGAACCTACCTCTGAGAGAGGCTCCTCTCTCAGCCAAGCCATCTATCAAGCGGGTCACTCGAACAACTTGGACAGGTCTTTGCGTAGACTCTCGAGTTGCTTTCGCACGGCCGAGACGTCGCTGGAGGCGGCTTTCAACAGGCTGCTCTCGCAAGAACCGGGCGCCGTCGGAGCAGGGTAGGGACCAGACGCCTGGATCACACTGCGCTGCCTGGCAATTGCGCGTGAGAGGGTCGTAACGAAAACAGTCGCCACTTCCCGCGCAGCGCCCCGCATGTGTATGCAGGCTGCGACCGCCGCCTTACCCAGAAGCTCGCCGGATGGGATCCATCGCGTGGCTGCATACCACACCGCGAAGTCGTAGAGCTTGTCAGCGAGCTGGTTGATCATCACGGCGGGATTGGTAATGCCCGTGGAGGACACACTAGCGCCAAGCCCGGTGGCGAAGCGGGGGACCCGTGTGGTCCACTGCGCGTTGGACGCCAGCGGCAGATAGTCAGCGAGCGCGTCCGCGACCCCCTTGCCAGAGATGTAGATCGGCTCACCGCCTGGGTTGGATCCGCAGGCCACTAGATACCCGCCCACGTCGCCCTCTAAGTTGTCCATGACCCCATAGTCAGAGGTCTTGTTGTCAAAGATAATCTGCACGCTGGTGTTCGGGTTTGTCACGCGGCGGCGGGCAAGGCTCGCAACACCACCGCCGAGGTCGCCGAGCCAGGTGACGATCTCGATCCCCGTGCCTCCTTGTCCGGCCAATGGCACCGTGCGCATCACCAAGCTTGCGCGCGTCTCGAGGCCGATCAGCACATGGCCCACATCGATCCCTCGCCCATGGTCATGGATGCTCTGGCTCCCTTGCAGGTCGGCGAACAGTTGCGGTCCCAGCGCGGGGCGCGGATCAGCGGGTAGATTGCCACCAGTATAGGTCAGGAAGCCGATATTGCGGATCCGTGCCCCGGTTTCGCTTCGCTTGCTCTCTACCTTGTAGTCGAGGCTCCACTCCGTGCCGTAGTAGATGCCACGCAGAGTGCAGGCACGGTCCTTCGGATCGGTCTGGGCAGCATTCTTGATCAGCGCGACCTCAGCCTTGCGGATCAGGTCAACGACGCCTGCAAATGTGGTTGCGGCTGCCATGCTCAGTCCTCCTCAGGTGCACAACCTAGCCCAACTTTCTTCCAACCCGGCAACGAGTTGTCCGTTCGCTGTTCAGCTTCGGCGATCTCCTCCACGATCGGCAGGTAGAGACTGCACGATATGTCTAGTGGATGGCAACCATTCCAGATCAAGCCGGTCTCCAGGTAATGTGTCACCGCGTTCTCTAAGCCCGGACGCAGCACTACGAATCGGAACAATAAGATCTGTAGACCCAGGTCTGTCATTTAACCTTCCCCTTCCGTACAGCATCCCGATCGAGTCTCACACCACGACAACCCCACTATCGTGTCAATAGCAGCGAATCCACCTGTATCTTATACGTGGCGAAAGGATTAGCACTCCGAGTTCCGTAAAAACGAAGGATCGCCTCACCCTTGGGCGTGAGGACAAGCTGGCCGATATTCGTTTGGGTGTGCAAGAAGTATCCGTCGCTTGGAGTCGTCGGTCGGATTGGCTGATTCCTGATTGTTGTTTCGCTCTTCGCCATGATCCCTGCTTCTAGGAATTCCGCGTCTGTTACGACTGTTGGCGACACGGTAAGGATCTCGCGGATGCGTTTTGACACATTCGGATTTGTATACTTGGGTGCACTCATCCAGCCTTGCTCATCTATCGCACCTGCTTTTTTGCGAATTACGTCAAGGCCAAACTTACTAAAGCCCGTGGCGGCGTTTTTCAGCGCACTGCTTGTGAATTGCGTAAACGGCACTGTAGCCCCCATCACAGTGACACTCGCTCGGGCTACAAACCCATAGTGAACATCTCCTGAGAGAATGATACACCCGTGAGGCGCAATGGCATGCAGGACTCGAAGCAATTTGTAGTATCCAGCGCGGTTCGCATGCCACATTTCGAGGTCATATTTTTCAGCCGCAGCTTCTCTAAACCCCTTATCTTCGAGATAGCTCTCGCTGTCGGGATTACCAAACACCGGCGTCTGGGCAATAACGATGAGCCAGTTGCTACTTGCCTGCTGCATGCTCACCTGAGAGTGAAAGTCTTGCAAGGCATCATCGTTCAGCAGCGCTGATGGCGCATCAGGACGCACTGTGCTAGCCGCGCGGCGCGTTCTGCTATCAAGGAAGAAGACGGGAGGAGTAGTAGGTGCGACAAAGGACCATGGATGCGTTTCAAGCAAAATCGCCTCAAATGCGCTGCCATCCGACTCACGATTCGCAAAATAGTCTGTGATTGTTTTGCGAAACGTTGCGTCGAACGCTTCGGGCTTGTTCCCCCAGCCTTGAAATGCCCAATACGCGCAGAGGGCATGGGCAATGACCCGTTTTCCCATTCGACCTTGTGGACCGCGTAATGCACGAATTTCCCAGGCCTTGGAGAGATTCCAATCATCGGTCAGTTCGTGATCATCAAATATCATGTAGGTTGCCACATTTGCCAACGCACACCGCACCTTTGGAAGAGCGTGGAGAAACCCCTTCAGACCTTCGCTTTTGGGGGTAAACCGGTCTTTCCAGAGCTCGTCGTTCAATGAGAACAGATACATGCCTGCAAAGTCGCCAAAGCCAAGCAATTGGTTCTTCGCTTCTTCTGGACTTGGGGAGAAAAACGTGGCTGCCAATTCTAGCCTTCTCCTTGGGTCAAGTTTATGCACCGGAGCGGATAAAGTGGGGATGTGTTCGTCAAACCCGAGCAGATAGCGACCAAACGTAGAGACGGGACCGATGAATTCATCATGCACGTCATCAGCGTAAATCTGATCACCCGTCAGAAAAAGCGCGCTCGGACGATGCGTTAGGTTTGACGCCGTACGTTGCAGCACAGTGTCGGCACAGGCCAGCGCATCATCACCGGCCCCATGCGCCTTTCTACAGGAGCCATGCAATATGTTCAGACTGGAATCATCCATGAAGAATGTTGGATAAGAGTATGGTGCATATGCCAGAGCATTAGCCCCGCCGCTCGAAGTTAGGTTGCTGAGTAGCTGTCGTCCGAGTACTTTTCCATCTTTCCCGACAACTTCCAAAATAAGATCATAGGCGAGCAGCGAACGCACAGGAAATGTAGGAGCATTCCTGGAGGTGAGAGACTTCTCCTTTGATGTTGGAGTGATCTCTACAACCGTGATATGTAGTGCCGCACCGAACGCGATTGTATCGTTCTTTCCCTCCCCAAGCTGTTTAGTGGCTGCCGCGTTGTACACAAGCCCGGTCACAGAAACAGCTCGGCTGGTCGCGATCCACACGCATAAACGCGTGGGCTCGACTCGCCGCAGGATTGGCCCCGCAAGAATAATCGGAAGTGCTCCTGAATCTCCCATTCGTCAATCACCAACCCTTTCGTCTAGCTGCTTCAATTGGACGTCCACGTCCGCGGCAGAGTAAGATTCCACGTTACGTTGGAGTGCGAGACCATTCAAATTCGGGTGAGTTGGGCTGCCAGCACCCGAATTTGAATGGTCTCCAGGACGGGCTGAAATCGGGGCCTCATGGGCGTACTACCACGTGGCGTCCTTTCACGCTCTCCCTTCTTTCAGAAAGTGCAGAAATAGAGTCATTCTGTTCACTTGCCTTGTCTTCCTCCCAGGTCCAGAGGCTGGGAGGTGAGGGAGGATACGTCCCTGGCGGGTCCCATTTCCACTTCGGTAGTTTGTCATCATCGCGCAGCCTGATGAGCGTCGTGGGCAAACGAATTTCCCACGGCTGCTCATAGGGCTTTTCGTCTCCAGGAGCCCCGGTTTGCTCTTTCATCTCATCAGTGATGGACAAATACAAAGGATTTTGGTCCTGGTCCCAAATCTCGGGTAGCCCGCCGCCCAGCCACGGCTTCCCCATGTGAACAAAGAAATTAATCGCGCACTCGAATCCGTTGCGAACTGGAATGACCACACGGGTATAGCCGGCTTGAAGGAAGTTCAGGAACAACGGGTCATCATTTTTCCAGTCGAGCCTCCTGACCCACTCAGACGCTCTGCCCCAATAATAGGGATAGAACACATAGCCGATTTTGTCCCACTCAAAGGCCTGCTCGAACCAGCGGACCCAAGAGCCCCGAGTTTCTGCCACTGCCAGATCTGGGGCGAACAGGCTGTCTAGGTCTGGGGGCGGGTTGGGCGGTTTCGGAGTCTTAGGCACGAGAGCATCGAAGCAGCCGTTTGTGAACTCATTGCTATTGGCTAGTAGGGCTATGCAGCTTCGCTTGAGTTCGGTCCGTTCGATCTGGCGATTTGTTTCCGGATCGGCTGCTCCCAAAGGGCCCGTAGTTCCTTTCTGAAACTGCAACGCAGATACTTTTTCTTCATAATCCGCTTGAAGTTTCTGCCAGGCGGCAACAATTTTCTCATACGTTTGAAACTGCCACTTGGCAAAGCCCTTCTCCGTCCGCTTACATTGTACCTCAATGTTCGCCGCTGCTGTCTCGCAAAAAGTACCTTCGAGGGCGACACCGATTGAACGTTCTTCAAGAGGAATCGTCTGCATTACACCATTGGCGTCTGGTTCTTGCTTTAACCACACTTCCTGCACGGAAGCGGCAAGATTCCTTGCTGCTCGGTCACCTCCTGCGACAGTGTCCAGTGTCCAATAGAATAGCTTTGGACCAACGATGACATCTATTCTGGTCTGGTCGCTATATTCTCCATCGTTCCTCCTCCATGCGACCGAGATGCTGCAAGTATAGGCCGCGTAGCCATCGTCTATAGTAATGTTTTCTGAAAGATGGACATTGGAACCTGTCGGATTTTCTGAAAACGATTTCGCCACGGTGATTGTCTCCGATGGTGGAGCCTCGACCCCCCCGACCTGAAACTTCGCTACCCACTTACCATAGAAATTCGGATCGTGGGGATCTTCAACGAGTTGGTCAGGCGACAGAGGGTCGAGTATCATCTTGCCATTGCCGTCGATCGTAATGGTTCCGAGAGGGCCAGGCTGGACGGGCATTGTCTGATCGGAGGGCGGATTGGTCGCCACCTGCAACAAGGATGCGGCCGGCTCAGGCACCATGATGTCAAAAAGCAAGTGCTTGCCGTACTGAAACATCTGGGCAAGGTAAACCTTTTCGACCCACTGATAGACACCGCTGATGTTTGCTACGCCGCTCTTATTGTCGAACGTCTGATCGTGCGTTTCTTCAAATGTTTCGATGATTTTGGTGGTTACGATTTGCTGGACCTTTTGCGTGACCTTCTTTGCTGCTTTCTGGGTAATGTCTTTGGCGATGTTGGAAGCGAACTTCTTGGAATCACTTGAAGCTCGATCGTAGCCTACCGTCAGGTCAGCCTGCGCTTTAACTGAGCCTCCGTCGTACTGGACGTGTACGCCAGCGTCAATCTTGGTATCTTCCTTGAGCGTACTCTCAATTTCATTTTGCAGGCTTACGTGATCGGTGGAAGTGAGCTCCTGATCTGTTTGCGTTTCCGTACTTGTATCGAGCACAGTATCTCGTTCGTTGGAGAGGGTATGCTTCTGAGAATGGTCGCGTGATTCGCCTTTGAGAATATTCTCAATGCGGGCTATCTCGCCCATTTCGTAGCGAGCTATGTGCTGTTTGACCACGAACAACTCGGTTACGCCAATAGCATGTACTGGCTTCTCGAAGCGGGAGAAGATGCCAGGCGGCAAGAGCAATGTCTTTTTCAACGCGGCTTGAAGGTCGTCCACCGTCTTAATGGGAGACGCGGCACTCAGAATTAGAGGGGCATTCATCACCAGATCAAGCATTCTGAGAAGGTCCGCAATGTCATTGAGAGACGGCCGATCGTGAAGGACTTCGGCGAAGTGCGGCGGCAAATTCGGAGTAAGGCAAGGATTACTTCCTGGGACAGCCAAATTCCGTGAGCGGATAAGCTTGTCGATTTCTGTTGGACCGATAGAGCGGAGGATCAACAAAGCCAGGAATAAGTCAGCCAATTTGCCGTTCGTCTCCTCAAGCTGGTCTGGTCTGATCTTGGCTACGGCCGTTTGGATTGGCGCCTGCCAGGTATTGGGGGATGATCCTGCCTGAACCGCCTGGAGATCTGACAGCAATTGTTTCAGTACAGGTACTGGAGCAACTGGTGTCTGGCCAATAAGAGTAATTATCCAGGGGAGATTGTCTTGGATATAAATCAGCGAGGTCTTTTCCAGGAGTTTCCACACATGTTCCGCTGCCTGGCTCACCAGTTCCGCTGCTTGGCACACCAGTTCTTCTTGAAATTGACTGCTTCGCTCAAGGGGAATCGTGGCCGCGTTTGTGCGCTCAGCCGGTCGTGTGATGGTAAATCGGAACAGTTCTTCCATACTGAGTGTCCTCCCTCCGTAGATACTTCATTTTTCTCTCAATACATTGGCGGGGTCTCTGCCATTTTAACAAAGGCGCATGTTAAATGAGAACCGACTCTAGACCAGGGAATGAGCCTTTTTCTAGATTACGCAAGTAGAGTGAGACACATCTCGCTTGCACTGGTTGCCGTCAAAATGGGCACGAAGTCGTCCCACAACTGCTATCATCAACTATCTTCCCCCTGACGGCAAAACCTGGGCTTATTACAGTCTAGACGCGCAAAGCTCAAAAAGGCTTGCTCCCTGTAGACGTCATGCTCAAACATTTCCCTTTCTCATTTAACATGCGTCTTCCTCACCGTTTGGTTGAAACCCTGATGATGCTATCGAAAGCACGCTCTTTATCACCCAGGAAATTCTTGTTAGCAACCAAAGCATTCGCAACTACCTTGAAAGTCTCTGCGATGAGATGACGTAGCCCTGCAAGGTTGAGATCACCCGCCTGTCCGATCTCGGTATCAAGCGCGTGCAGTTGTTGCCGAAAGACCAAGGTGGATACATCTTTGACGAAAGCGCCCGAGAAAGCACCCGTCACATACGCCCCCGCAATATTTTGATTTCTGCCCGCGGTGCCTCACCGGCACGGGCACACGCCAACACCGTTTGAAATTGGCTCTCTGCCGCAAGTGCAACAGTCTGGCGTTCATCGGCTTTCTGCGGTGGATGAAGCAAAATGTAGCGGCAGAGATCAAACATGGTCACTCTCCTGCGTGATGTAAGGTTCACTCTACAATTTCATCGAAGTGCTCTGTCGTCACCTATGCGAGAGCGAACGCTCTCCTCTTTCCGAGATCACAGTACTACTCGGTGGAGTTGTCTTTACTCGCACCTAAAAGCGTGCCATTACCTGATGGTCGTTTTCTGCATTTTGTGCCTTTCGCTGAGAGTTCGTGAGTTCTGCCGTGCTATGCCTCCTTGCTCTTGCTGTGAGCTACACTAATACCTTGAACAAGCAATGGGTCTCCCCACGTTAACGTCATCATTCGAACTCGAGCCTGACAATGGACCGTGGATCGTGTACTCGGTGTTTACTACGCCAGACGATACGGAGAATAAGCTCGCCCCCAGTGCTCAGTTGTATAATCTCCGTCTTTCCAGCAACGCCTACTATCGTTTGAGTAACGTTGTATACCCCGCGACGAGACCTGGTGCTTTCTCAGCGGCTGTCTGCTGTACAGTTGGCGAGTGAGAACTTAAGCTCAATAAAGCGGCGCCCCACGTGTAGCACTTAGTAATCAACAGGTCGAGGTCACTGTTCCCCAGTGTCTCCTGGAAATCAATGATTGTAGCAATTGCCTCGGCCCCTCTTAACGCGACTCTCTGAAGGTTGCTAATATGTTCTCTTGTGATGCACATATCTTTAGGTTGATCAGCCCACATGAGCTGTTTGGAAATCGCCTCTACCAGTTTGTCCCCGTTTGAATCATCGGTGTACGGCCAACTTCCACTAGGAGGCCTATCGATCCCAAATACACCGGCCACCCCTTTGTTACGAAGGATGGCATAACTGACGTCTTCCGTTAGCTGTGGCAAAGCAAATCCTCTGCTCCATTGTACCGAGTCTCCTTGCAACCCAATGAGATACTCTTGGAAAGGTCTGTGAGTTGTTCGGACTCTCTCCCTTAACATGTCCGCCCCAGTATCAAAGACGCGTTCCGCAAAAGCCGCCGCAGCATGGATAAGCTCATCGCGCAGTCGTGGAAAATCGCCCTCTTCATCGGTCGAATAGCCTGCAACCCGTCCAAAAATTGGGAGATCAATTTCATCACGCTGTGCAGTGGATGGGAGAAATTCATTACTCCCGTACTGCGCATGCAGCTTAGCAAGGATCGAAGAAAAAGTCGGGTTTGGCCCGAGATCGATGTAGAGGTGAGGCCTTTGAAAAAAGTCATAGGAGACTTTGTATGCCAAGTCAACAAGGCAGTCCAGCACTGAGTAGAAGTACAGCCCGGCGACTTGGCGGGGATCCCCAGTCACCTGGTTGAATGAGTTCAAGTCACTGATTTTATGGTTGGTGAGCGAGGGCATGGTTTTCTCCTTTTCGGTTACAAATTGACGTTCCTCCGAAAATGGGTATAAGGCTGAGATAAATTCGCCGGAGTCAACCCATTTTCATGCTCTTCTCTGACTCGTAAAGTCAAAGCGCTTTAGACTAATTTGACGTCGAGGAGAGAAACGGACTTTCCTTCGTTTACACTCCCCTTTTGCAGATTGATGATGTCGGCCGGTGCAAACGTTGTGGGTGGTGCAACTTCACAGAGCGGAAAAATTTGCGCCGCTACTCCAGCTTTTATCTCATTAAGGACTTCCTGCTTGTTGTTCTTCCAGGCATCGTCGTTCTATTGCAGATTTTGATTACCGAGGTTATAGATGTGGTTCCTGCCTTTCTTTTGTTCTTGAAATGTACTTGGTTCCTACCTATCGCTCAGAGGAAATCCCTCATGCACTGCGATCTCTGAAGACCTGCAATGGATTGCACTTCTGCGATGGATATGACTAAATGGTTCTTTACCTGGTTACACACTACTGACAAAGCAAAGCTCTGGTGGTCTTTCGACGTGCGTTTTAAGGATTCAACGACTTGCACATCTCCATTAGGCCTTTCGGTAGTTTCCCAATGAAAGTAACCTTCAATTGCTCCCGATGCACGAAAATAACTATTTTCATGCACTTCTCTGACTCAGAGAGCCATAGCGCTTTTTACGAATAGATACATCACACTCTCTAGATGCCTCCATAGGCGGCTTCAGCTAGATAGAGGAAGGAACCATCCATCTCTGCCGCGTAGCCCTGGAATAATGATGGAAATGCATACTGTACGTTCACTTCATTGCCGTATCAGCTATATACAAAGGACAGGCCAAAGGCAGTGATAATGAATGTATCGGTGTCACGGCCATTCGCTCACATACTCACGATGTACCGGTGCAATTTCAACTAGGCTCTCCAGGCGCTGCGTCCACACTTGTTGCTCAGGAGTATCTGCTAGCTCCTGGATGAACTCTTGGCGCTCAAACCGCATAATCGCAATGAATTCGCGCGCGTTCGCCGCGTTTCTGAGCAGTTCCCCCGAGATGTAGCCAGCTGCCTTTGGTTGCAAGGTACGCTGCCAGCCCTCATGCAAGGCTACAATGGCATCCTCTTCGCCGGCCCTCGCCAAGTACGTGGAAACGATCACGAACATCTCCGTCGCCTCTTTCTCCTCAGGTTTTCGAGCAATCCTGCATGCATACAGAGATGAAAGCCTGGTAGCACATACGGCTCTTCACGTATTAACGGAAGTGTACCCTCTTCAAGGGGTCTTTGCCATCGGAGAAACCTCCCATTTTTTGAGGGGTTTGTCGCAGGAGAGCTAGGCGAATTGATCTGGGAGGGTCCTCCCAGAACCTCGCCACACGTCTCATTCGATGAGCAGATCAGGCCAGTCCGTGACGCAGCGCGAAGGCGGCTGCCGCTGCCCGGCTCTCGCAACCAGTTTTATTGAAGATGTGGGTGAGGTGATTGGTGACGGTTTTTTCGGTGAGGCACAGGGCCTGTGCGATCAGGCGATTGCTTTTGCCCTGAGTAACGAGCTTGAGCACCTCGACCTCACGCTGGGTCAGATGGGCAGGAAGAACCGGGGATGTGAGGGGGCCAGGTGAGTGGGAAAGGGAGTGCAGTCGCCTACGCACATGCTGTGCTGAAGTCAGCATACCTAGCTCTTCAAAGAGCGCACATGCCTCATTGAGGCGATCTCTGCCACGGAGGAAACTGGTTTGATCACCCCGCGCCAACTCGACCTCGGCCTGTCCTTGTAGGATCCGTGCCCGTTCAGGGTGCAGGTCTTCACGCCGAGCGGTGACTTCGGCTGCGGCGAAGTGGGTCGCTGCCGCCTGCCAGTCGCCTCGCAGAGCAGCGAGCATTCCCAGCACACGATCCACCAGAAACCAGTAGAGCTGTCCCTGGAAAGGGAAAAGGCGGGCATAGCACCGTGCTGCGAGCTCATGCTCACCGAGGGCCATGGCACCGAGTGCCTGGCAGATAGCGATGGGCCCAACCGGCAACGTCTTTTCTGGCAAGAAGGCCAACATGCCTTCCTGCTGGAGCAAGGTAGCAGTCGCCTCGTCGCGTTTGCCGAGCGTCGCCTGCACCAGGCCAAGGAACCCAACATAAAACATGAGTCCTCCTGAACCACTCTGCTGGTGGACCAGAGCCGCCTGACACTCGCGCTTGGCCGTCTCGTAATCCTCCTGCTGATAAGCAAGAAAGGCCTGCATCTGGTGCAGGAACGAGAGGGGCATCGGGTCGGAGAGCTGGTCGACGACGGAGTGCGCCTGCTCCACCATCTGCGCTGCCTGCGTCCACTCCCCTTGCGAGGCAGAGAGGAGCACCAACCAGGGATAGGCTGTACGCAAGGCATAGGGTTGTCGGCAGCGCTCCGCGTACGCGATCTGCCGCCTGCTCATCTCCCTGGAACGACCGATGTCTGCCGACCAGTAGGACGGCAGCGTCAGGTAGAGGCAACATTCTGCCGCCTCCAGGCAATCATCCCCTGTTTCGACCACCCGCAAGGCGTCCTCCAAGTGTGCCATCGCCAAGGTGAGGTCACCGACAGGCATACAGAGGTTGGCAGCAACGGTCCGTTTTGCCACCGCCTGCAGGTGAGCATCACCGAGTGCCTGTGCCATCTCAAGCGCCCGCTGGGCATAGCGTGCCCCTTGAGCTTGCTGTCCCAGATAGACCGTCAGCAACGTGGACAGATCGACCAGCACGCGGACGGTGGAGGCACAGATGCACTCCCCGATCAATCGCAGCGCATTCTCCAGGGCTGTGTGAGCCTCTGGCAACTGTTCCTGTTGCCAATGGGCTCGGCCCAGACCATGTGCTGCCTGGGCCGCTGCGTTCAGATCACCCTCATGCAAGAGCGCGTCATACGCTGCCGCGTAGCTCTTCACCGCCTCTGCCTCTTTGCCTGCCAGGAGCGACGCCTCGCCCAGACCAAGCAACAGATCACCTCGTGGTCTCTCTTCGGAGCCGAGCAGGTCGAGTGCGGTATGATAGTGGATCATCGCCTCTTCGGCGGCAAAGGTCTGCAAGGCCTGAACTGCCGCGCGGTGCGAGTACTCGATGGCTTTCACCCGGTCAGGACTGCGGGCGAAGTGAAAGGCCAGTTCGGCTAAGTGCTGGACACTGAGCATCCTCGAACTCGCGTAGCGCTCTTCGAGGAGCTGACCAATGCTTCCATGTAAGCGTCGACGGCGAGACGTACTGACCTCTGCATACAGGCACTCACGAATGCTGTCGTGGCTGAAGGTCATGGTTCCCTGTTGCGTATCCAGGACGAGGTGAGCATGCACCGCTTCACGCAGGTGCTCCTCGACCTCCTCGATCTCTTTCGCCTCGATCGCGGCCAGCAGCGCGAGATCGAAGGTTCGTCCGATGATCGCGGCGATTCTCAGATGATCAATACTCGTGGGCGAGAGTCGAGCAAATCGTTGATGCAGTGCGCCGACAATCGTGGGAGGCATTGCCTGGTCAAGGGGTGTCATGGCCAGCCACTGACCTCGCCGGTTCACCAGCGCCCTCGTCTCGATCCAACCTTGGAGCAGTTCCTCAGCGAAAAACGGATTGCCCTCGCTCTGCCTGTACAGGAGCGTACTAGCCTCAGGACTGAGAGGAGCGCCGAGTCTCGTGCTGGCAAGGATGTCGACCTCGTGAGCCGAGAGAGGGCCGACGGCGACCGTTGTTAATCGTCGTTGACGTGAGAGTTCGGCGACCGTACGAGCGAGCGCCAGATTGTGGGCAAACTCACTCTCTCGATAGGCGCCCAACAGAAGAAGACGAGCATGCGGCTGGCGTCGTGCCAGGTGACAGAGCAGATGGAGGCTGGTGCTATCGGCCCACTGGAGATCATCAAGGATGAGGACGAGCCCATGAGGAGTGCCAATGGCTTCCAGAAATGCGCCAATCGCTTCATAGAGCCGCAGGCGTGCTTGCTCAGGAGGTGACGTAGAGGGAACACGAAGATCACCCAGCCGCACGATCAATTCTGGAAAGAGACTGGCAAGAACCTGAGGGGCAGCAACTTGTTCGAGCAGGTGGTCCAGAGGAGTGATCTGGATGTATTGGCCAAGTGCCTCCAAAAACGGTAGAAACGGCGGCATGCCCTCAGCCTCAGAGGACCCGCCACGCAAGACGACCGCCCCATCTTGAGCGGTCTGTAGGGCGACTTCGTCCAAGAGACGGGTCTTGCCTATCCCGGGTTCTCCAACCAACAGCACCACATGGGCATGCCCTGATTTGGCTGCTTCATGGTGGCTCATGACCAATGTCAACTCCTGTCGTCTTGCAACGATAGGAGCAGGTGGTGAAAGAGGCGTTATTGAGGGCTCGGAACGAGCTCTCTGTGGGTTCTCCTCATACTTAGGAGTCGTCAAGAAATAACATTATCAATTGAAGTGGTCCGAGGCAGGATGGTGTAGTTCCATTCGCCGTGGAAGGAGTCCGGTTGGATGGAGAGGGTGGCCATCTCTTCATCGGAGATCTTG
>Ga0137383_10001398_pt1 | contig 14314 bp, 11 predicted proteins | sample SagtaG_19_FD_104817 | JGI IMG/M metagenome (GOLD analysis project Ga0137383, IMG submission 104817) | Vadose zone soil microbial communities from Sagehorn Ranch, Mendocino, California, USA - Sage2_R_40_16 metaG | ecosystem: Environmental > Terrestrial > Soil > Vadose zone | place: USA... | reverse complement strand
GCGCGCGGGCAGCGACATCGTCTTCCTGGGAGCGATTATTCGCCACTTGATCGAGAACAATGGCTACTTCCACGACTACGTCGTGCATTATACTAATGCCGCCACGCTGGTGCGCGAGGACTTCAAAGATACCGAAGAGCTGGACGGCCTGTTCTCTGGCTACGATCCTCACACGGGGACGTATGCCGATCAAAGCAGTTGGGATTATGAACGGGACAAAGACGGGAGGCCGTTGAGCGACCCGACGTTGCAGCATCCACGCTGTGTCTTCCAGGTAATGCGCCGCCATTTCGCGCGCTATACGCCTGAGATGATAGAAGAGGTGTGCGGCGTGCCTCGCGAACAATGGCTGCTGGTTGCGCAGACCCTTGTCGAGAATTCGGGGCGGGAGCGCACATCGGCCATCTGTTACGCGGTTGGCTGGACGCAGCAATCGAAGGGCGTGCAGATTATCCGCGCCGCCGCCATCATTCAACTGCTGCTGGGCAATATTGGGCGTCCGGGCGGAGGCATTATGGCATTACGCGGACATGCCTCCATTCAGGGTTCCACTGATGTACCGACGCTGTACGATCTCCTGGCCGGGTACATGCCGCAGCCAGCCGCCATTGTGCAGCCACAGCCACATTCGGAAAACTCTCCCAACTCGACTACCTGGGGCGAGAAGCATGATGTCCCGTCAAACGTGCAATCACAGCAGACGCTGCAAGAATATATCGATTCATCGGGGCAGAAGTTAGGTTGGTGGTCAAACACTCCAGCCTATATACGGAGCTTGCTGCAAGCCTGGTATGGTGATGCCGCGAACGAGGAAGATGGGAACTGCTCTTATCGCCTCATCCCCAAGATGATCGGCGACCATTCGCACCTCGTCACCAGCTATGCCATGCTGGATGGCAAGGTCAAGGGTTACCTGCTCTTGGGGCAGAACCCGGCGGCTGGCAGCACCAATTCACGTATGCAGCGCAAAGCGTTGGAGCAGTTGGACTGGATGGTGGTACGCGATCTCTACGAGGTGGAATCGGCGGCGTTCTGGTATAAACAGCCAGGATTTGGGCCACAGACAAAACCCGTGGATTCGAGCAAAATCAAGACGGAAATCTTTCTGCTCCCGGCCGCCGCATCGACGGAGAAAGAGGGGAGCTTCACCAATACCCAGCGCATGCTCCAATGGCGCGATAAGGCCGTTGATCCCCCTGGGGATGCCCGTTCCGATCTATGGTTCGTCTACCATCTAGGCAAACGTCTGAAAGAACTCTACGCCGATAGCAAGGAGTGGAGAAACGGGGGTTTGCAGTCGCTTACCTGGGATTATGAGATGGAGAAGCCGGAAGAGGGTTCGCGCATACATGACGAGCCGGACGCGCTGCTTGTGCTAAAAGAGATCAACGGCTACTACGTTCGTCCGCCCGACCAGGCAGGGAAGGGCAGCCCGCAGACGTATACGCTACGCAACGCTCCACACATACCGAGCTATACAGTACTCAAGAACGATGGCAGCACGGCCTGCGGCTCGTGGATTTACAGCGGCGTCTATCCAGAACCTGGGAATAACCGCGCTGCCTCGCGCAATCCAGAGGGTCGCACGTTCCCGCAGTGGGGCTTTGCCTGGCCCGCCAACCGGCGCATCCTGTACAATCGCGCCTCGGCTGATCCCCAGGGCCATCCCTGGTCAGAGCGCAAGAAGTACGTGTGGTGGGATGAGGCCGAAAAGAAATGGACGGGCTACGACGTGCCAGACTTCCCGCTCAACAAGCCACCCGATTTCACCCCTGCGCCGGGAGCAGTGGGGATGGACGCGCATTCGGGCAGCGATCCGTTCATTATGAAGCCGGATGGGAAAGGCTGGCTTTTTGCTCCTAAGGGACTGAAAGATGGCCCCTTGCCCACGCACTATGAAGCGGCTGAGTCACCCGTGCATAATGCGCTCTATCACCAGCAGAGCAACCCGGCGGCCAAATACTTCCGGGATCGTGCTGACAATCGATTGGCAGCTGTAGGCGATAGCAACTACCCTATTGTGATTACCACCTACCGCCTGACCGAACACCATGTGAGCGGGCCAATGACGCGTTGGATGCCCTGGTTGAACGCGCTGCAGCCGTCGTTGTTCGCCGAAATCAGTCCAGAACTGGCCTCCGAGCGCCAGATCCGGCATGGAGACTGGGTGATTATCAGCACACCGCGCGGCGAGATCGAGGCGCGAGCGATGGTGACACGCCGCATGCGCCCGCTTCACGTTTCCGGGCGCGTGGTACACCAGATTGGTTTGCCGTTCCACTGGGGTTTCCAGGGGAAGAGCAAGGGCAGCATCACCAATGACCTGGCGCACATGGTCTTAGAGCCAAACGTGAGCATCGAAGAGGCGAAAGCCTTTACCTGCAATATACGTCCTGGGCGGATGCCATAATGCTGGATAATAATAGGAGGATTCATGGCTGTTGAACCTTCTCAAGATACCTTGAACGGGCAAGGGTCATCCCTGCGGGCGGTTGTATCCATGCTGGTGGGGAATAAAACATCGCCATTACCGCAGCAGCTGGCGATGGGCTTTTTCACCGATACCAGCCTGTGTATCGGCTGTAAGGCGTGCGAGGTCGCCTGCAAACAATGGAACCAGCTTCCGGCCAGTGATCCTGGCTGGACGGGTTCGAGCTACGATAATACGGGGCAGTTGAGCGCGACGACGTGGCGGCACGTGCAGTTTATCGAACACATCGGACGACGTGAAGATGGGCAGAACGGGTATAGTGGAGTGCGTTCCGATATAAGCGGGCAGATTGCCCAGGCGAAAAAAGACAACATCATCCCGCTGATTCCGCCGGGAACGGCATTGCCTTTCTTTAATACTGATCGCTGGCTAATGCAGAGCGACGTGTGCAAACACTGCGCTAATGCACCCTGCCTGGAAGCATGCCCGACGGGCGCGATTATTCGCACCGAGTTCGATACGGTTTATGTGCAGCAAGATATCTGTAACGGCTGCGGCTACTGTGTGGTGGCCTGTCCTTTCGGGGTGATCGCGCGCGATGAACGGGGGACGCATACCGCGCGTAAATGCACGCTCTGTTATGATCGCATGAAAGATGGTATCGAGCCAGCTTGCGCGAAGGCATGCCCAACCGATTCTATCCAATTTGGCGAGGTGGCAAAGCTGAAGGCGCATGCGCGCGAGCGGCTGGGCATTCTGCACGAACGCGGTGTGAAGGAGGCACGCCTGTATGGTGTGGATGACGACATCCTTGATGGCGGGCTTAATTCGTTCTTTCTCTTACTGGACGAGCCAGAGGTGTATAATCTTCCGGCTAATCCCCAGCGCCCCTCGAACAATGTTGTTCCCGCGTCACTATGGACGATCCTGGCGGCGATGGTACTGAGCCTGTTCGGAATTTTTTTCTTTCGGGAATAAAGGAGGTTTTTTCCATGCAGGAAACGCGACTTCCAGAGATAATACAAGAAAATCTCCCACCCTCCAACCCTGTTGAACGGATGGCAACGCTCACCACGGGATATACGCCCGATCTGGAACGAGAGCTACAGGAGGAGCCGAGCTATTACGACTACCCTGTGCTGAAGGCTCCGGTGTGGCGTTGGGAAATTATCTGGTATTTTTTCTTTGGTGGATTGGCGGCTGGCTGTTATGTGATCGCCACCATCGCTTCACTTTTCGGCTCGAAAGAAGACCGGGCAGTGGTTCGCACGGGCTATTATCTTTCACTACTGGCGGTTTTGCCCTGCCCGCCCCTGCTCATCAAAGATCTGGGGAGACCCGAACGATTTTTGCACATGCTGCGTATGTTCAAGTTTAAATCGCCCATGTCGATGGGTACGTGGGCGCTGCTCAGTTTCTCGCTGTTTAGCGGGTTGACGGCAGTCATCCAGGCGGCGCGTGATGGCATTCTGGGACGCTGGTGGGGTGCAAGGATGCTCGCGGCGCTTCCTCAACGCTTGCTGGCACTGCCTGGAACGGCGACGGGTCTGTTCCTCGGCGGTTATACGGGGGTGCTGCTGACGGCCACCAGCGTACCACTCTGGTCGCGCAGTAAAGTACTCGGCGCAGTCTTCATCTCCTCAGCCATTTCTACCAGTTCGGCCTTGATCTCGTTGGTGTTACGCATTGCAGGCGCACCTGCTCACACGCTTCACAAACTGGAACGCCTTGAGTGGACCGCGCTGCTGTTCGAGATGACAGGCATGCTTACTTTTTTACGTCAATCGGGTCGCGCTGCCCGGCCATTGGTAGGAACCGCACCTGCTGAACACGGTCGCACCTTCTGGAGCTTCGTCTTCGGCGGTGGCCTGGTGATACCCTGGCTGCTCCAGACATTCTCGTTACTCAGCGGACAACGCAAAAATAAGAAAGGCAACGGCAGAGGTATTATTATTTCCCTACTGGTATTGATGGGTGGGTACTTCCTGCGCCGCACGATGATCGAGGCGGGACATACGTCGAGCAAGGATGCGCGCACGACGCTGTGGAACGCAAAGAGATAGGGACCGGGTACAAGCAGTCCTCCACGCCAGGCAAGCTGGATTGGGATAGGAATCATTCCCAGGTTGGACCTGGAAAGGCGCCAACAGTTCAAACTATCTTCAATGACTAGATAGCACAGGTATACCCAGTCCTGGCGCACCAGGTTGCGACGTTTTGAAATCCTGCGACAGGCGTGCCAGCATTTCGAGGCCCAACGCCGCACGACGGACACGTTCACGAGCAGTTTGCAAGGCAACATGTTCGAGGTGGATGCCACTCGGATAGATGTTCGGCGCGTTGCGCAGCCCAAATTTGAGATAGATGGGCGCAGCCACGCGGACGATCTCCGCGATCTCGTGGTAGCGGGTAAAGCCTCCCAGGCCGTCAGGGCTTTCGATGTAGAGGTCTATCGGTATCGAAACGACCTGGCGCAGGGCTGCGAGGCGGGCCAGCGTGATGTCCGAGGCGACATTGATGGTGTTCAACCCGTTATCGACAAGCAGTTTGATGCCCAGGGGGTTGGATGCGCCGAGCAGCGCGGACGCCTTTACAACCAGGTCACCGGGCAACTGGCCGCGAGTGCGCGCCTGATCAATGAGCCAGAGGAGACCTTCATCGGCGACAAGCACACTGCGCAGGCCGAGCTGCACGGCGCGCTCGACGTCGCTAAACGCGTATACGAGCTGGTCCATGCCCATGTGCCGCCAGCCGAAGTGTTTGCCGTCTGGGGTCAAAGCTTGTGCAGTACCTTCCCAGGGAGCGCGAGGGCCTACGAAGAGGCACACTTCCATGCCGTGCCTGTGTCCAAGTTGAACCATCTCATCGATTTCAGCATCGCTCAACAGCATAATGCCACTGCCCTGGGAAATGCGTTGGACAGGTACGCCGCTTACCTGGGCGGCTTCAATGACGGCGCGCAACGCAGCCGGGCCTTCCACGCTTGGTATCTCCACGCGATAGTGCGCGCCGTCAGGGAACGTCTTTGTTGAGGTTGGTAAATCATGACGATCTCCCTCCGGCAGTCCAAGTTCACGCAGTAACGTTTGTGCAGTTTTCATCGTAATCGCTCCTTCTCGGCGTTGCCGTTAACTGATTACTAGTGAATGCTTTCCGATTGACTACCCTCACTATGAACGGAAGGAGGAACCTGCTCGTCCTGGAGTGGAGGAACCGACGCAGCCTGGCGGAGGTGCCAGTTTTCCGCGAACAAATTGAAAAAGATACGCTGACGCGGGTGTTCTCGGACAACATCTTCGTTGAGCTTAACGCCAAGTCCTGGCCCCTGGGGCAGTGCGAAATATCCATCTACCACTTCTGGATTGCCTGGCGCAGCACTCTTTACCCACTCCTCGGTGAAATCGTTAAAATGCTCCTGAATTTTGAAGTTGGGCGTAGAGGCTGCAAAATGGAGGGCAGCCGCTGTCGATACAGGCCCACCAACGTTATGCGGTGCCACTAACATATAATAGGTTTCTGCCCAGGCGGCAAGTTTTTTCGTTTCGAGCAGGCCGCCGAAATGGGTGATATCAGGCTGAATGATATCGGCGGCCTGTAACTCGAAGAGCTGGCGGTAGTCATAACGGGTATGGATGCGCTCGCCTGTAGCAACGGGGATGGTCACCTTTTCTGCTACCTTCTTTAAGGCCGCAAGATTTTCAGGCGGAACAGGTTCCTCGATCCATGATGGCTTGAATGGCTCCAGTTCGTGAGCTATCTCCACAGCAATGGCTGGACTAAAGCGTCCATGCATTTCGATCAGGAGTTCGGTATCGGCGCCTATGGCGTCGCGCACCGCTTCCACCAGCGCTATAGCCCTGATCTTCTCGCCGTGCTCAAGCTCGTAAAAGCCTGCCCCAAATGGGTCTACTTTGAGAGCGCGATACCCCTTCTCGATCACTCGCCTGGCAGCCTGGTGAAATTCCTGTGGAGTCCGTTCGACAGTGTACCAACCATTCGCATAAGCTTTGATACGATCGCGCACTGCACCACCGAGGAGTTGATAGACCGGTTGACCAAGGGCTTGCCCTACGATATCCCAGCAGGCAATTTCGATAGTGGCGATGGCGGACATGGCAATTTCACCGGCGCGGGCGAAGTCGTTCCGGTACATGCGCTGCACCAGGTCCTCGATATTGGCCGGATTATGGCCGAGTACGTGGTTAGGTACAGCCTCTGCAAGATAACCTAAGAAAGCATCGGTATGGTTCAGCATACGTACTTCGCCAACGCCCTCCAGGCCTTCATCGGTAATGACGCGCACAAACGTGAGATTTCGCCAGCCTGTTCCCAGCACGTGGCTTTTGACATCGGCAATTTTCAAGCGGCACCTCCCCTGTAAATCAGTTAACAGTACCTTGACATACAGTTAATCCTACTGTACCATTGTAGTATTAAATTGTATGACAAATGAGGCGAGATGGCAAAGATATCTACCTCGTCACCACGGCAAAGCCTCTATGAACAGATTGTTCGGCAGATCGGTTTGAGTATTATGAGCAACAAATTCAAACCCGGCGACGTTCTGTTGAACGAGCCTGAACTAAGCCTCCAATTAAATGTCAGCAGGTCCGTCCTGCGCGAAGCCCTGAAAATGCTTGGAGCGAAAGGACTGGTAGCATTTCGTCCAAGAACCGGCACACGAGTACGTCCTCGCAGCGACTGGAATCTCCTTGATCCCGACGTGATTGCCTGGCAGGGCGAGGTCGGTTTTGAACCGTCATTTCTCCTGGAAATATGTGAAATTCGCCTGATGCTTGAACCCCTTACTGCCCGATTCGCGGCAACACGTGGTACCGCCGAAGAGCTGGCTTTCATAAAGGACTGTTGCCAGCATATGCAGGACGTAGTTGATTCTACCGGGGATTACATTACCGCGGATTTAGTGTTTCACAATGCAATCTGTATAGCTGCTCATAACGAGCTTTTGCAAAGAATTATGGGTACGCTAGGCCCACCGCTGCGTGCCAGTCGCGTTGTCACCTCGCGAGTTCCCAGGGCTAATGTGGAGGCTATGCCTCTCCATTGGTCAATTACCGGGGCTATTTGCAATCGCGACGAGCAGGCAGCAGAAGAGTCCATGCGGCAGTTGGTTCTATCAACAACCCAGGACATCCAGCGCGCGCTGGATGCTCTATAGGGAGAAAGGAGCAAAGCTAGCGGATAACCTATTGCTAATTTCCTCATCGGCTCTCTTGGTGGACGCGATAAATTCTTGATACCCGGCTTGCCAACGATGCTACGGGTTGAAAGTCATCCTGTCAAGGATGCTGCGCGTCTAGCTACGCTCAGGCAAGCTGAAAGGTGGTATCGCGTCCCTACGACAGTGACACACGTAATTGGAGGGTAATCTCATGAAAGAAACAAACGACACACCTGGCTCCCTGGAAATGCGACTCAGGCGGCGCAGCCTGTTCAAGGGCGCTGCGCTCGGTGCCGCAGGTCTTTCTTTGCCGTCATTGCTAGCTGCGTGCGGAGGTAGTAGCAATACCACAACTACTACTACGCAGACTGAGGGGATGTTCCCCGGCCACCCTCAGTGGAACTTCGTATTCGTCAACCATGTCACAACTAATCCTTTCTTCGTCCCTACCACGTATGCCCTCGCGGACGCAACTTCGCTCCTGGGGTGTAAATACCAGTGGACGGGTTCGCAGACCAGTAACGTCTCCGAAATGGTGAATGCGTTCAACGCCGCCGTCGCAGCTAAAGCCGATGGCATTGGGGTTGCAATCATTGATCCTACAGCCTTCAACGACCCGGTGAAGGCTGCTCTGAGCGCGGGTATCCCCGTTGTGTCTTACAATGCCGATGCACCGGCAAGCAGCAACAATGCCCGCCTGGCCTACATTGGACAGGATCTCTTCGCATCCGGTGTAGAGGTAGGTAAGCGTATCGCCTCGCTTGTCCCATCAGGTAACATTGTAGGGTTTATCGCAACACCAGGTTCGCTGAACATCCAGCCGCGTATCGATGGCATCAAATCCGTCCTGTCTGCCATGCCGGGGATCAACTTCGTCGAGGTGGCTACAGGTGCAGCGGTTAACGATGAACTCTCCGCGATCGAGGCTTACTACCTGGGCCATAAGAATCTCAAAGGGATGGTCGCGGTTGATGCCGGTAGTACGCAGGGTGTAGCCGAGATCATGGACAAATATGGATTGGCAGCCAAGGGAGTACATGCCGGGGGCTATGACCTGCTGCCGAAGACACTCCAGGAGATTCAGAGTGGAAATCTTGACTTCACTATCGACCAGCAGCCTTATCTCCAGGGCTTCCATCCAGTCGTCCAGCTCTTCCTGTACAAGCTGTCAGGGGGACTCCAGCAACCTTCGAACACGAATACCGGACTGCTCTTCGTCACGAAGGGCAATGTAGCCCCTTATCTGAATACCCAGACGCGCTTTGAGGGAAGTTCCGACAAGGAACAGCTGGTTTCACCGTCGCACTAAGCATATTGGAACTGGGACAAGTTGCTTGAAGGTGTCCTTTCAGGTGTGGCATACTACCTGTATGGACACCTCCATGTCACATAATGAGCATTTGAAAGGCGGTAAATGAATGGCTGAGAACACTGTTTCGGGTACCACCGCCCCGCAAGCTGAACCTGAACCGGCAGAACCGGAGCAAGGAAGGCAAAGCTTCTGGTCCACTCTGGTCCATTTCTTTTTAAGAAGACGCGAGGCCAGTATAGTAATCATTGCCATTGCACTTCTCATCTATTTCCAATCCGCTAATTCGGATTTCCTCTCAACGGAGAGCGTCCGCACACTCTTTCAATACTTCGCAGCGACGGCTATCATCGCGGCCGGCGAAGTCATGCTGCTGATCTGCGGCGAAATCGACCTCTCGGTTGGCCAGGTCTTTGCGCTGGCTCCTTTCATCATGTATTTTGCCTACCAGAATGGGCTACCAATCTGGGTGGGTATCATTCTCGGTCTGCTCGTCAGCGCCCTCGTTGGACTGCTGAACGGCTTAATCACGGTGTTCCTACGGGTTCCTTCCTTCATTACCACGTTGGGAGCGCTCTTCCTCTTGAACGGGATCAACCTGACAATTTCCAATGCGTTCCCCGTCCTCACGCCCCAATTGGGTACCTTCAACGAGGTAATGGGACACGGCGGCTATTCAGAGATTATCTGGGCTGTGGTCATCGTGATCGTGATGCAGATTATCCTGAGCTATACGCGCTGGGGGCTATACACCGTCGCGGCTGGGGGAAATCTGCTTGGGGCCAGCGAGACTGGAGTCAACGTCAAGGCGATTAAGCTGAGGAACTTTATGCTGACCAGCGTGTTTGGCGGCTTCGCGGGCATCCTGGAGGCTTTCCGTATTCAATCCATCGATCCGCTAGCAGGGGGCACCGCTATCATGTTCGCGGCAGTGGCGGGAGCTGTAATCGGGGGAACCGCGCTCGCAGGTGGTTCAGGCACAATCGTGGGCGCTCTCCTGGGTACGCTGGTTATCTCCATCATTAAGGATGGCCTCACCTTCATAGGAGTCAACGCTAACACCTTTGACCTGATTCTGGGCGCTGCCATCCTGGTCGCGATGATCGTGAATGTTCGTCTTCAGGTATTGCGAGAGGCAGGTCGACAATGACAGAGACACCCACGACAGAAGCTATAGATACAGAAGTAGCGGACGTAGTAAGCATGGAACACATCGTCAAGCGCTTCGGTGCAGTGACCGCCCTGCGCGATGTGAGCATGCATTTGAAACAGGGGGAGATACTGGGCCTCCTGGGTGACAATGGGGCCGGCAAGTCAACCCTCATCAAGATACTCACGGGTTTCCTGCAGCCCGATGACGGCCAGATTTTTATCAACGGGCAGGAGGTCAAACTCCGCTCGGTATCCTACGCCCGCTCGCTCGGCATCGAGACGGTGTATCAAGACCTGGCGCTCGTCAATCAACTCAGCGTGTACCACAACATGTTCCTCAAGCGAGAGGAGCTATTTACACCTTTGCCTTTCCTCAACAACAGGAGTATGCGCGAGAAGGCTGCCGAATCCCTCAAGAAGATAGGGGTCAATATCCCCTCGGTTGATACCGAAGTTGCCAAGCTCTCCGGTGGTCAGCGACAGGCTATCGCCATTGCACGAGCTGTTTACTCAAATGCTAAAATTCTCTTGCTGGATGAGCCGCTCGCGGCAATGGGCGCGAAGGAGGGAACTCTCATTCTCGAACTCATACGCAACCTGAAAGCGATGGGAGAGGTCTCGATTATCATGATCGCGCACAACTATGCCCAGGTGCTTGAGATCTGCGACCGGATCAACATGCTCCAGCACGGTGCCATCACCCTGGATAAGCTTACCTCAGATACCTCATTAGAGGAACTGAACGAACTGGTGATGCGCGAGTACCGGATTGGGGCGGCGAGTTCTCATCAGTAGCTCCAATCAGGTTACTACTATAATAGTGCGCGTAGATGTGCTTCATTAGGATTCGTTTAGTTCTCTCTCTTCGATGCACATGGTAGTGGTATCAGCGATGTTGGCACGCCCAATCTCCTGATACCACTCTATGAATGCCCGTGTTTGTGTCTGTTCTTGTATGACTCGTATAATTACGTAGTGCCTCAGGTAGTTGTTTGTAAAACGTTACAATTCTTACCCCAATTAAGGAGGACAACCTATGGAAGACAACAACGTCACTAACAAGAAGTTCACCAGGCGCGGCTTCCTGGGTGGAACCGTCATTAGTGGCACTGCGCTCTCGCTCTCCGCGACCCTGGGAACTGCACTTCCAGCGTATGCGAGCGGGGCCAGCTCGACCGGCGACGGGTCGGAGGAGTCCCTGCCCTCGGGACGCCAGTTTGAGATCCGCCGTGGAGACAAGCGCGCGGTCATCACTGAAGTTGGAGCGGGGCTGCGCGTCTTCGAAGTCGGCGGGCGCGAGTTCCTCTTCACCTACGGTCAGAACGAGATGTCCATGTTCTCAGAGGGGCAGGTGTTGATTCCATTCCCGAACCGCATCGATCATGGAATGTATGTGTTCAATGGCGTGACGGAGCAGCTGCCATTGAGCGAACCTGCCAGGCAGAACGCCATCCACGGGCTTACCCGTTGGATGAACTGGAGTGCGGTCAGTCACGAGGACCAGCGCCTGGTCATGTCCCTCGTACTGCATGCTCAGGATGGCTACCCGTTCGTTCTCTCGCTGCGAGAGACTTACGAACTGACATCCGAAGGACTCAGGGTACAGACAAACGCAAGCAACATCGGGGCGACGCCGTTACCTTACGGGCTTGGCCACCATCCGTACCTTACCGTCGGTACCGACTTGATCAATCCTGATATTTTGCGGCTCCCCGCTCGGTCGTATTTTCTCACGAACAATCGACTCATACCTCTCCCGCCTCCCGTGAGCGTAGCTAGCACACCGTTCGATTTCCGCACGGCGCATGCTATTGACGGTGTCCAGATGGATACTGGCTTCACCGACCTGATCTTCGACTCGGACGGTTTCGCACGTGTCAAGCTGGCGGCGCCGGGAGGGAGCCCTCAGGTTACAGTGTTCATGGACTCTAATCACCAGTTCCTCCAGGTATTCACGGGAGATGCCCTGCCGGCATCTGCAGCGCGGCGTAGTATTGCCATCGAGCCTTACACGTGTGCGGCTAACGCATTCAACAACGGGCTTGGCCTGCGTGTGCTCCAGCCTGGAGAATCGTTCACCACCGTCTGGGGAATCGCAGTGTCGATTTAGTTTGCCAGGAGAGAGTGTTCGGGCTGCGCGTCCGGCGCTGCTCTCCCCGAACCCGTACATGCGCGCCAGCCGTTTGAGGTCTTACCATGAGCGAGGTAGAACATTTTCTGGCTGTCAAAAATAAATTGGGGGAAGGCCCTGTATGGAATCCGGCAGAGCAGGCATTGTACTGGGTTGATATTGAAAGCCACTGCTTTCACCGCTTGTATCCAACCACCGGCGCCCGTGAAGTATTTCTCATCGGTTTACCGGTAGGAGCTTTGGCTTTGCGAGCCTCCGGTGGGCTGGTCATGGCGACGAAGCGCGGCTTTGCTTTTTGGGACTGGCAAAAGGGCCTCCATTTTATTGCAGATCCTGAAGCAGATAAACTTCATACACGCTTTAACGATGGAGCAGTTGACTGCCAGGGGCGTTTTTGGGCAGGAACAATGTGCGATCCCCCCGAGTCCTGTGACGAGCCTGGCGGGTGTCTTTACCGCCTTGATGCTGATGAGTCCATTTATACCATGGAAACAGGACTGACGATATCGAATGGGATCGGCTGGAGTCCTGATCACAAACTCATGTACCTCACCGATTCACCCCTGCGTATGATCTACGCCTATGATTTTGATGCTGTAACAGGCACTATCGAAAATCGAAGGCCCTTTATTCATACTCCTGCTGAGGAGGGTATTCCAGATGGTCTCGCGGTTGACAGCGAGGGTTTCATTTGGAGCGCGCGTTGGGGCGGGTGGAAGGTAACACGCTATGATCCTACGGGGAAAGTGGAACGAGAAATCCACCTGCCTGTACAATACCCTACCAGTTGTGCGTTTGGAGGGGAACACTTAGACCAGCTTTATATTACCTCCGCCTGGACTGCTCTGACCGAGGGACAAAAGCAGCAGCAACCATACGCAGGTGACCTTTTCCAGGTAAAGATGGACATTCAAGGGCTGGAACAGCCAAATTTTGCTGGATGAAGTTGTTTTACTGGAAGGCATACCCATGAAAGCGCTACAAATTACAGCCCCTGGTCAGGCCAGCCTCATTGAACTGGAGAAGCCGGCCATCGGGCCAGAGGATGTACTAATCCGCTCGCGCGCAGTAGGCATCTGTGGCAGCGATGTAGAACTGTACCGGGGCATCCGACCAGCAGGCTTTTATCGCTATCCGATCATTCCTGGTCATGAGTGGGCCGGTGAGATCGTTGCCGTCGGTGAGCGGGTGCGCACACTCTCGCCAGGAGAGAAAGTGGTATCAGAAGGTTTTCTGTTCTGCGGCACCTGCCGTAACTGTCGAACCGGTCTGACCAACCTGTGTGAGGCGGGTTACGACGAGATCGGCTTCACGCGAACTGGCGGATTGGCCGAGTATGTCGCGATTCCGGCTCGGCTGGTGCATACGCTGCCAGACACGTGTTCGCTCGATGAAGCCGCGCTCCTGGAGCCTACCGCAGTGGTGGCACAGGCCTTTCTGCGGGTGCCTCCACAGGCGGGGATTACAGTAGCCGTAGTGGGAGACGGTAATATAGGCTTGCTGGCCGTGCAGGTAGCACGGCTATTCAGTCCTGCTTTCATCGTGCTTATGGGGTCTCGGGATGAGCGCTTGGAAATGGCCCACCGCCTGGGCGCCACACATACCATCAATATAAGGCAGAGCAACCCCGAAGCGTTGATACAGTCGCTGACCGGGGGCAGAGGAGTAGACCTGGTATTCGAGGGCGGTACGCGTCCAGAAGGAGTCGAAACTGCCATCCGCCTGGCCCGACGGGGAGGCACGGTGTTGTTGGAGGGCATTGCAGGTTCGGGAGCGCATCTGAGCCTGGAGAGCGATATCTTTGTACTCAAGCACCTGGCGGTGTTCGGTATTTTTGGAGCCAGTTCTGCTGCCTGGACCTACGCGGTACAGATCTTCAACTCCGGCCTCTTGAACCTTGCCCCGCTCATCACGCATCGCTTTGCGCTGGCCGACTACCAGGCCGCACTAGACACGTTGATCGGTCGTCAATCAAAGACACTAAAAGTTCTGCTGATCCATGACCCATCGGCAATGTAGGGTCACATGAGTCATCCCGAATTTTAAAAGGATGAGCTAGCGAAAGAAGTCTTCCTGGGTTAGACTGAGACAGATCAAATGTTTCTGACT
>Ga0137383_10001396_pt1 | contig 14324 bp, 15 predicted proteins | sample SagtaG_19_FD_104817 | JGI IMG/M metagenome (GOLD analysis project Ga0137383, IMG submission 104817) | Vadose zone soil microbial communities from Sagehorn Ranch, Mendocino, California, USA - Sage2_R_40_16 metaG | ecosystem: Environmental > Terrestrial > Soil > Vadose zone | place: USA... | reverse complement strand
TACTTCGTGAGTCGTGGCCTGGCGCTGCGACTCATGAACCGCGAACGCATCCGGGCGTATGCCCCCATCTGTGTGGTGGTGGAGGTGGTGGAAATCTTCTGTAACTATGCGCTGGCGGCGGCGGTGATCCAGCGTGCCAAGTGGCTCTCGGCGACTCCTCCCACGCAACATGCCACCTTGACGGTGCTTACCTACGTGGTGCTCTCAATCATTCCCCTGGTCTCGATGCTGCTGGCGGTGGTGGATATGGATTTGGAGCGGCAAAAGCATGGGGCTCCCAGTCCGGTCAAACAGGTGCAACCCAGGTGGGCCGGATCCATGAACGGGAGTACCGGGGCTCCTGCCTACACCACTCCGGCTCCAACCTATGGGCAAGGGTTTCAAGTGGTCCAGGGGAAGGCACCGGCTCCTGCGCCTCGCGTGCCTGTTCCATCGGGAGGCAACGGTGCCGCCCCTTTTTCGCCGGTGCAGGTGACCAATTAGCGCATGGTGGGATGGTGTTTGATGCGGGTGGCGCGAGTGGGAAGCGACGGACACGAGAAGAGGCAGCTGCCATTCGACAGGCCTTAGCCGATGGGCAAACGCTCGTGTTTCCCACGCGTCACCAATGGCGACACTACACCAAACGCAAACCACAATAATGTGAGCAGGACATGCTTGGGTCGCAAACGCAAGCATGTCTTGTTTTGTGAGGAAGGAGTCTGTGGATGGGTGCGCCGTCTAACGGCTAGTTTGATCCCTACGAAGTAGGAGAAGGTTGAGAGCAGATGACCTTCTAGGATAAAGGACCTTACTTTGAGGGGGAAACCCCTTAGAGGACGAGAGCATGGTCAGAAGCGGGGAAGCGGGAAGGTATGTACCGTAATCGTACCCGCCAATCCTGCGCATATGGAGAAGCTTGAGGCTAAACCTGCGGCAAAGCGAAAGCCGAGCCTACGTCCGACACGATGCAACGGTCCATCCACCGTAGCATACCTGGGAAAGGAGACATCCTTGGAATCGGTGACACCACAATGCACAGTGCGTCCATCCAACTGTGATCAGACGCGAGACCCGTATGGGATCGCGGAACGCTCTCTGTGGTGAGTGGCCCCTCATGAAGGGGTTTGAGGATAAAGCAGGCCCTAAGTGCGCTCAACGTCAAGCTAGTCCGGAATTCGGGATCGCCTACAAGGGGAGACCCTCATGGCGACGGAGCCGCCATAGTAGTCGGAGCCAGGAAAAGCCTGGTACATGGCAAAGGGCGGCAGGTGTGACAGAGAGTCAAGGAAGGAGATGAGTTGCGCAATGCAAAACACTACCACCTACCTGGGACTCATTCATGAAAGAGGCAAGAAAGGGTTGCCTCTGGAACGAGTTTACCGACAGCTGTACAATCCTGACTTGTACTTGAGAGCCTACGGAAAGCTCTATCGGAGAAAAGGCGCTCTGACACCAGGCGCAACGGAAGAAACCGTGGAGGGAATGTCGCTGGAGAAAATTGAGACGCTCATCAAAGCGCTGCGAGATGGAACGTTTCAATGGAAACCAGCGCGACGGGTCTATATCCCGAAGAAAGACGGGAAAAAGCGCCCATTAGGGCTTCCTGACTGGTCATCGAAACTGGTACAGGAAGTCATCCGACTGATACTGAACGCTTACTACGAGCCTCAATTCAGTGAACACTCCCATGGGTTTCGTCCAGAACGTGGATGTCATACGGCCCTCCGAGAAGTCAAGAAGTGGGACGGGACAACGTGGTTCATTGAAGGGGATATCTCCAAATGTTTTGACAAGTTGGATCATCAAATCTGGCTGTCCATTCTAAGGAAGAGTATCCACGATGAGCCCTTCATGAAGCTCATGAGTGAACTCCTAGAAGCAGGATACATGGAGAAGTGGAAGTTTCATACAACGCTAAGCGGTACGCCACAAGGCGGAGTAGTAAGTCCACTCCTGGCAAACATCTCCCTTGATAGGCTAGATACATATGTCGAGCACGAACTCTTGCCAGAGTATAACAGAGGGGAAAGGCGCAAGGGCAACCCGACCTACGAAAGTGTGGCGGCAAAGGCCCGATATGCCAGGAAACAAGGGAGAACGAAAGAAGCAAAGCTGTTTCGGCAGCACATGCAACAACTCCCTTCTCAAGACCCCGATGATCCTGACTTTCGACGACTGAAGTACGTGAGGTATGCGGATGATTTTCTCTTGGGATTTGTCGGCCCAAGGTCAGAAGCGGAAGAAATCAAGCAGAAACTGGAAGCGTTCCTGCGAGATCACCTCAAACTGGAACTTTCCCGAACAAAAACTCTGATCACCCACGCACGGACAGAGAAGGCAAGGTTTCTTGGCTATGAAATCCAAGTTCTGCACAACGACAGGAAGCAAACCAAAGGGAGGCGGAGTGTCAATGCGCAAATAGGATTTCAGGTACCCAAAGACGTCATACAGCAGAAATGTCAGGACTACACGCAGGTAGGAAGACCAATCCACCGCCCAGAACTGTTGAAGGAGAGTGTGTTCACCATCATTAGCAGGTACCAGGCGGAATATCGAGGACTCGTGGAATACTACCGCATGGCACACGATCTGAGCCGTGTCCTGCCTCAATTAAGATGGGACATGGAAAGATCACTCATGAAAACACTGGCGGCAAAGCTCCAAATAGCAGGGCCGCAAGTATATAAGAGGTACCAGGCCACGATCATCGTCGAAGGAAAACTCTCTAAGGGACTCCGGACGACGATAGAGCGTGAGGGAAAGAAGCCGCTTGTCGCGGAATGGGGAGGGATCCCGCTTACGTGGAACATCAAAGCAACTCTCAACGACCAGCCAGAGCGCATTTGGAGCACAAGATCGGAACTGGAAGAGAGGCTACTGGCAGACACCTGTGAGTACTGCGGTGCCAGAGGAAAATGCCAGGTGCATCACGTCCGTGCCCTCAAAGACCTCCAAGTCAAAGGAAGACGGCCAAAGCCCCAATGGATGGTGCTGATGGCTGCCCACCAGCGCAAAACGATGGGTGTGTGTAAGACCTGCCACGAAGACATCACGCACGGGCGCCCAATGCGCCGTCAAGAGGCAAGCACGGGGTTCATGCACGGTGAACCAGTGGCAAGTCGAAGAAAGCGGGCAACATGAAAAGACACTGGAGCACCGGAGAGCCGTGTGCGCTGAAAGGTGCAAGCACGGTTCGGGGAGGGGCGGTTGGAAACGTACCAGCAAGGGCAACGCGCTGGCCGTCTACTCTACACTATGAAGCAATCAAGCAGCTGGCCAGGTCAAGCGGGCAACGGGTGACCGATCTGATTGTGCTGGCTCCGCAAAATGACCCGTTCTATTCGGGGACCCCCAATGATTGGGCGCTGGCTCAGTGGTTCGCGGGGCTCTGGAACGCCTTCGGCTACACCAATCGGGTGCATATTCGGCGCGTGCATTACCAGATTATCAGCCAGAATCCTCCGGTCGTTCTGCCCAATGGCAAGGTATTCGAGAATACAGAAGAGTGTTGGGGCATTCTCAACCTGGCTTCCAAAGCGGCGCGCTACCTGGGCTTGGTCGATCCAGCCGCATTTACCGATCGGCGCAACCCTGACCCGGTGGTGTATGCCTCCCATCATGCCTATGATCCGGAGGTGTATGCCAGTGGAAGACTGTGGGCCTCTGACCTGAACCTGCCTGACTTCCCCGATCTGCCCAAATACCGCATCAGCCATTATCGCAGTGAACAGGCCTATCATCTAGAAATCTGGTGTGAGAAATCCACTATGAATGATGTGCTCGAGCCGCTGTGTAAGCGCTATGGTGCCAACCTGCAAACGGGCCTGGGTGAGCTCTCGATCACGGCCACCTTAGCACTGGCCCATCGCTTACAGGAAGCCAACAAACCGGCGCGTATTCTCTACGTCTCGGATTTCGACCCGGCTGGGCAATCCATGCCGGTGGCCGTCTCGCGCAAGATGGAATACTTTGTGAGGACGCTGGGCCTCTCGGTGGATGTGCGCGTGTTTCCGGTGGTGCTGACCCTGGACCAGGTGCAGTACTACGGCTTGCCTCGCACGCCCATTAAAGAGACCGAGCGGCGGCGCATTGGTTTCGAGACCCGGCATGGGGAAGGGGCGGTTGAGCTGGACGCGCTTGAGGCGCTCTATCCTGGCGAATTGCAAGCGGTCTTGAGTGGCTACCTCAACTGTTACTACGATCTCAGCCTCGATGAGTGCGTTGCTCAGGCGCGTGCTGTGCTTGAGCGCGACCTGGGGACGGTCTGGCATCAGGTGGTGGAGGGGTTTGCTCCTGACCTCAACGCTTTGAGAGGTGAGTACGAGCAGCTGCAACGCGAGTTCGCCGGGCGCATGTCGGGCTATAGCGAGCGTATTCAGGGTTTATGGCAAGCCATGCGAAGCGAGTTAGACCTTGCTGTCCCTCATTTGGAGCACTATCCCCTGCCTCAGCCGCTGTATACGGAAGAGATTGGGGAGGGTCTCTACAACAGCGAACGGGACTACCTGGAACAACTGGAAGCCTACAAGGAGTTCCAGGGCAAGCTTCAGCTGGTGGAATGAGAGGGGAGGGCGGTCGTGGCAGTGATGCGCTGGTTGCTTGTGGGATGTGCGCTGTTGCTGCTTGTCTTTTGGTGGCTGGTGACGCAGGCAGGGCTATCGAGTCTCGCTTTGCTGGTACATCTCCCGCTGGCCTGGCCTCCTGCCTCACCTTCCTCTCAGCACGAGCAGTCTTATTCGGTGCTTGGCCCTCCCTCGGTCTCGGCGGCGTTCATCAATCAGGTGCTCTCAGCGTATCACTCTCCGGCTGCGGGTTTGGGCCAGGCCCTCTATGACAATGGGGTGAGGACCGGCATCGACCCGGTGTATGCTCTCGCCTTCTTCATGCATGAAAGCTCGTTTGGCACGACTGGGGAAGCACGCAAAACGTTCGCGTTGGGCAATGAGCGTTGTATCCCGGATCGTTCCTGTGTGGATCTCGATCGCGGAGGGTATGCCCAGATGCAGAGTTGGGAGGATGGCTTTGCGCACTGGTACACGCTCATCCTCTCACTCTATGTCAACGAGTGGCACCGGGTGACCATTGAGCAGATGATCCCAAAGTACGCGCCAGGCAGCGACGGCAATGACGAAGCGGCCTATATAGCCGCTATTGAACATGCGGTGGATACCTGGCGACGAGGCGAGATGTGGGTATGAGAGAACATGGAAGGAGGTGAAAGCATGGTTCTGGCTGCGTGTCTCCTGTGTCATGTCTTGAAAGAGCAAGAGCACCTTCATCGGTGTTGGCGATGTGGACAGGTGTGTTGTGCGGCATGTGCTCATCCAGATCGGTGGGGCGATTACGAGTGTCAGGTGTGTGCGCTCTGGCAACGGACGTGTGAGGTGATGCGTGAACCGTCGTGTGATGAGTGATGGATATTCGTGTGGGAGAGTCTATGTTGTCTCTAGTCACTGACATGGTTGAGGCCTATGCCTCCGTGTTTGTCCACTGCTGGTCGCAATACGCTGTCCAGCAACGGGACGGTTCCTACAGGCGGGTGAGAGAACCGCTCACCCTGCCCCTGCTCGCGGCGCATCTGGCGGGTCGGTGCACCCTTGGCACCTACCTGCTGGATGAGCAGCATCAGTGTTCCTTTGCCGTTTTCGATGCCGATAGTAGGGATGGGTTAGAGCAGCTTGTCGGGTTAGCAATGGAACTGGCCCCCTCAGGTATTCCGACGGTGCTCGAAGCCAGTCGACGGGGCGGGCATTTGTGGGTGCACCTGGCTGAACCCACTGCGGCACGAGTGGTACGGGCCTGGCTCTTGCCTGCTGCGCATATGCTCGGTGTCGAGTTCTATCCCAAACAGGACACTTTGGGGCCAGATGGGGCGTGCTCCCTCATTCGTCTGCCTCTGGGTATCCACCAGCTAGCACGAGGGTGGTATCCTTTTGTGTGCGCGAATGAGGATGGGGACGTGGTGCCAGTGGGGGAAACCGTGTGGGAGTGTTGTACCTGGGTTTGCCAACACGTGCAACGGGTGGCCGTTCCTGCTGCGGTTCTGGCGCAGTGTGCAGCGCCTTCGCCTCTTCCCGTGCAAGACAGGCCTCAAATGGCAAGCCATGTGGCGCTCTCTCGTCCTGTTCTCGGCAGTATTCGCGCCTGGTGCCGGGCTCAGGATATTGTGGAGGTGATCGGTCGCTACGTGACCCTTGATCGTCGGGGTGTCGGGTCGTGCCCTTTTAAGGACCATCATTCCCGGGGTGATCAGCGTCCCAGCTTCCAGGTCTTCGGTGGAGAGAATCCGCACTGGTACTGTTTCGCGTGGGAACGGGCGGGCGATCTGTTTGACTTTGTCTGCCTCTATTACCAGATCAGCCCACAAGAGGCCTGGCAACGGATACAAGCAGGATGGCAGGTATGAGCAGGCGGCGGGAGAGGTCGGGGAGGTGGTGCGGCTGGCGGTGGCCTATCTCTCGCCTGTGCTTGCCTGCCCTGCTCCCTCTCTTGGCACACGACTGCCCCTAACGCGGTGACGACGTGGGGGGATGAGGGGTGGCGTGTGCCGGTGGGGCGGTTAGGACGCACGGTGGGGCAGGGGCCCCGCCGATGCGGCCTAACCGTCTGGGCGCGGAACAAGTATACCGCGCCCCTTAAAATGCAGAAGAAAGAAGCATGATGGGTATGTCAGCAGTGAACCTTGTTGCTCGTGGGGTCGATACCCTGCTGCTCAATGTGTACTACACCGATGAGCACGGCCATTCGTTCAAGCGGGACCTTTCTTCGTGGCTCGTTGAACGGCTTGATGCGTGGAAACAGGCTGCCATTGAGGTAGAGGGTCCGATGGTGGTGCCCTGGGTCTTTGAGGGAGCTCATCTCCAGATGTATCCGCATGGTGCCGGTCGTGGGCAATGGCGCTGGCTGCTCACCTCTGACCTCATCAACCTCTGCATCTCGCGTGGTCGGCTCAACTGCGTGGCGATGGTACGCTGTTCCTCCGAATACCTGTGGTCGTGTCGCACACTGGAAGAGGCTATTGTGAAGGTCAATCTCTTCTTGTATGAAGTTTTCGGCTGCGATATGTATCTGCAAGTCTCCGAAGTGCATCTCTGTGCGGATGTGGTGTGATGGGATGTGGCTCAGGTGGATTACCTGCGCGAGTTTGTGTCGCGTTCGCGCAAGCGTGGAGGTCATGAGGAAACTGACCTGGATGTGCGTAGCTACTCCTATGGCTTACAACGCTCAGGCCTGGATTTCTCGGCGCGTGGGCCGATGTCTTGCTGCATCTACGATAAGACCCGCGAGCTCAAGAAGTCGGGCAAGATCTGGTTTGAAGATGTGTGGCTACTCAACGGTTGGGAAGATGGTCAAACCGTCTGGCGCGTGGAGTTCCGATTCAAGCGGGAAGCCCTCCACGAATTGAAGGCCGAAGGACTCTTCCATGGCATCGAGAATGCCTATGACCTGCCTGACCGTTTGAGAGTGCTGTGGGCCTATGCGGCTGGTCATGTTGATGGTGGTGAGGATGGGTCTCCTGATGGCTGGCTCCGCCTGGTTCTTCCTTCAGAGGAAGATCGGACGCGTTCCCGCTGGTCAACGCATCCAGCCTGGGTGGAAGTGCAACGGGCTTTTTTAGTTGATCCTGAGCGTCCTGAGCACTTTGGCAAGATCATTCGCAGGCGCAAGGAGCAACACAACATTCAGAAGGGTGTGGAAGCGGCTTTAGGCTATGGAACATCGCTTTCTGCCTGGGTTGGTGGTGATCTGGCTGATCCTGATGCTGATATCTCGCTGTTTCTGCATTGGTTTGCTAAGGCTGCCAGTCAGCATATGCTCAACAAGGACATGGACTTTGGTGCGGAAGTGAGGCGCAAGCGCATCAAGCTTGGCTTGCAAACGTCATAGGTGGGTGTGGAGAGGAGGAATGGATGCGGACTCATGCTCAGAAGATTGAGCCTCTTTCACAGAGAGTTGGGGCTCTGTCTGTCTTACCGAACCGTATCATGTATCGTCGCCTCGACCCTTACTAAGCATAACTCACACAAGTACATCACTTCTGGGTTAATGTCTAAAGACCCAAGTTCCAATAGTGTGTGAGATCATTATAGAGCTCTAAGTCTGTTGGCTGCCAGAATAATTCAGCGTTGTGTGTACCATCAACTTGGAAGTCAAGATGGAACTCTGCACTACCTCCAGGAGCTAGCTTTGCTTCACCAGGCGCGTCAGAGTTTATGATAAGCCCTGAACTATTTTTTACAACAAAATCAGAACCATAGATAGTATATTCCTTTCCTGAATTGTTCGTAAGCTTCATCTGAACAGTTACATATCCTGGTGCTATGTTGGTGTTGGCGGATATCAAAGTACAGGATATGTTATCTATAGTGATTGTACCTCCAACATTTGCTACAACTGGACTCGGAGTGCTACTTTGGGTTGAATCTAAAGATGAATTTTGATGACTGCCGATCTGATATATTAAAAAGATACCCAGAAGAACAAAAACCACGATAGTTATGCCGCCCGTCGTCAATGAGGTAGTGCGCTGATTCGAGGGCTTAAGCTGTGACGCTTGTTGTGATTGCCCCCATTGTGGTGGTTGTCCATAAGGTGGTTGAGGTGGTTGCTGCCCACATTCCGCAGTTTGATTGACAGGTTTTGCGAAAATTGGTAGTGTGGAGGGGATTGTCAATTTAATGATGCAGACTGGAAGGAGAGGAGGAAACAAAGGTGAAAGTTGGGCTCTCACCCATTTGCATGCTCCAAAACAGGCACTTTTAGCGGGTGCAACCCCAGCGAAGTGGGGAACGCTTATCGGTTCAAAGGATTACGTTGACAATACCATAATTATCCTGTTGATATTGTTGCATGTCACGCCCGATTATGAGGTGCTTATCCACAGAAGAGATGTGCAGATTCCGCCAGTTTAATCCCGAATTTACAGATGGAACAGAGCCTTAAGCGGGGTCTGGACAGTCCAGCTCCCGCAATCAAAAAGTCTCAGAGAGAACCGAAGACCCCAGCTTGCCACATAGGGCCTCCGATCTTCCATGCTAGCCAACTGCTGAATCGTGGGAGCCCGCTGAACCGTGGGAGTCTACCAGCCTCTGCCGGAGTTCACTGCATTTGCCTTGCTCCCCGAGCTGGTGTTGGATGTTGCCGTCTGTATTGACGAGCACGTCAGCCACAAAACCGCCAGGATCCTGGTCGTCGGTGACGACGAAGTCCCAGGCGTAACTCTTATACGTGACTCCATCAGGGGCATCGAATGAAATCTCGCGTTCGCCCAGGGAATAACAGAGGACGATGAGAGGCGTCTCTCCATCGAGTGTGCCTTCGTGCGTGGCGACCTTCGCGAAGTCGGTGCCTGGTCCTCTCCGTCTGTTTGCCTTGAGAGGCGTCCCATCAGGGTTTTTGCTCCAAATAGAACCCTTATGATTATGATTGCCCATAGTTTTGTAGACCTCCTTTTCCCTCTATTTAGAGGGACTGATTTCTCAACAATCGCTTGAGGGAACATACGGGCCAGCATATAGTATGCTGACACTCCTACCTGCTTCCTTAAATGTAGGAAAACATGTGTAACTACACTTCAGTACTTGCTTCAACGCCTGACAGTTTCACCTGCCTTTCAGCAGGCAAGCGCTCTAAGCTCCACAAGCGTCTTTTCGTGCCGACGAAGCCACTCCCGGCACGCCTACAGCCCTTGCAGCAGGTTTACACGTACTTACATTGTACTACAAATAGAACCACGTTTCAACACATGTTTCTACGAAATCAATCACTGTTGATTACTCCTAATCGTTCCTCCAAAAACCTACTTCTAATAAGCCCTGAAGAACATGATGGGTATGTGCAACCTGCGCTACAGATGACCGCAAGGCGTTCCGGAGTCTGCGCTCTTTGAGCCTCTGAAAGCGCATTGCGAAAATTACAGGTAGATGGACAAAATAACATGGTGCGTTTATAAACAAGGCGACGACGGCCATAATAGAGGTGGTAAAAAAAGTCTTTACCACCTCTATTATGGCAGAAGAAGCGCTGAAACCCACATTCCGCAGTTTTTTCGCTAACTGAGGTAGGAAGCCATTTTATACTGTAGAGATACGCAAAAGCTCTACTTTGGCAATCCGCTCTATGAGCGATTTTGCGAAAAATGCAAATGCAAACTGCGGAATGTGGGTTGCTGGTTCATTTTATTCCCCTTCTTCCAACATATTTAATCCCCCGTGTATATAGAACGCGATTGGATAATTTCAGTAACTATCAATCCTTATAAGGCAATAATCACAATTGCCCTATCACCTTGCGGAAAACGAGGGTGGGAATTACGAGTTAACGTCATAGGGGAGGTGGGCCACCCTCGTAGATATTCTGGATATCACGCAATTTGTTGAGTAGTTTTGTTTCGGCTTGAGACACCTGGTCGAACAATTCCTCGTGGAGTCGCCACACGGTGGCATAAGCTGAACGGCTTTGAAGCGCCGGCCATACTTCATCAATAATGGCCTGCAACCACTCACGCGGGGGAGGTGGATAACTTCCGGCTGGGGTATTGCAGACAGCATAGATACAGCGCACTGCTTGGTCTGGGTTCTTTGCCAGCAGCCATTCAAGCGTTGGTGGTCGGTAATGGCCTGTCTGACCACTACTCAGCCACGAGGTTGCCCATACTATCCCAGCTGGCGGTGTCAGCAGTGCTAGTTGAATGCGAACAAACCAATCATGGGATGACCAAGACGAAGAACCCGAAGCAAGACCACTTGGGTGATCCCTGTCCCATTGGTGGAATGCCTCGCTGGTTGCCGTACGCGTGATCGCTGTATCAATAGCGGGAGCAAGGATGGTTTCAGAAGCTGTTAGAGCATCGTTCACGGCTCTGTTGTAGTCGGATGCAAGCTGAAGAACCTGGTTGAGCAATAGGCGCATACGTTCTGAGAAATCGAGGCTGCTGCGGGAATCTGCCTTGAACTCTGACCAGCACTGCAATTGAGGCGGCTCTTCAGCGGAAAGATGTACGGGGAATTTCATCCCTGGCATATCAATCCACTGGAGATACGGTTTTGCGCCTGTCCGTGTCGCTTCCAGACGTTCTCGTAAGGTTTGGAGTTCTGCGTGCAGCGGCTCATACAAATTTGTCTTACGCCGGAGGTTGGCGTCCTTTGCCAGTTGTTGCCGATTGGTCAGCTGGGAAAGAAGAACGGTCAGCCCTGTACCAAAGACAATCCCGCCGACTCCTTGCAATGCGCTTGCTCTTGAGAAGATGAGTCCAAGAACGATCAAGATAAGTCCAAGAAAGATTAGGGCCAACGCACATACTACCACGAGGTCACGGAGAAGCCATGGCCAATGCTGCACTCTCTGTTTCAGAACATCACGCCAATTTTTGTGTTTTTGTCGGGGTATTGGTGTCATAAGCTACTCACCTCACAGAACAGGATGAAGTAATACTAGCGTACCGTCTTTTCTTCCTGTTTTCAAGGTTTTACCCGCAATGGGGGAGTGCAAGTATGTGTACCCCATCAAGTGGGCCAGAGCGCTAGTGAAGTGTGGGGATTTACCGACGATATTCAGAAATATTGTCGTTGTCGGTGCTAGGCGTTGTTAGAGACCCTCACCGATCTTCGTGAGGGCCGCAATCTTTCAAGGAGGGTGATGAACATTTGGGTGTACTAGCGCAACGAATTGTGTTGGGTAGGTTAGGGCGTGTTGTTGTTTGAAAGTGAGGGTGTGTCATGGAATTAAGTGAGTACAACGGCTGGGAAAATAAGTTTACCTGGTTGGTGCATCTGCATCTGAGCAGTGAGGAATGTCTCATGAATGAAATGACTTCTCTGGTGGCAAACACACCAATTGGGTATCCTGTGGGCAAGCTCGTTGAGCAGTGGGTGAGAGAGGCGTTGACCAATTGGCAGATGAACGTTCCTGATCGTTACAGATCGTATGATGGCTATCTCCGCTTACTCACCTGGGATTTGGTCGGTTCAGCTTTGGCGTATGTGGATTGGGATATCCTGGTCACGCTCCTGATAGGGCGAACGGTCATGAATGCCAATCTCTTCACCTGGTCGCTCTATCATAGCATCATGAACGATAGCCACCTGCATCAACCTGTGAGTAAGCTGTTGAATGAGGCACTAAATGCTTATGCCTATGCTGATGCAATCAAGGACTGGTTTGAAGCACAAATCAATGCCTGGGTTGATGCTCCTGCGGTTCGGCGGCAACACAATGCGGTAATCTCGGTGGTGGTCTATAAACTTATCCAGAGTACGTACACAGTGATCAATTGGGATCATGTGGCAAGGGCGTTTCAACCTGGGTATTGAGTCGAATGGGGAAACGCTCGGTTCTTTGAAGGAAGGTCAGGAGCAAAGAGGTTTGCTCCTGGCTTTATTGTTTGTTGTCGAGCGTAGTGCATAACTTTAGAGCAGATGTACCAATTGGCTTGCGGATGTGCTAGAATGAGGGAGGCTTATGGCAAACGAGACTGAAAACGTGGAAGCCCTTTCTTCCGATGTGGTGGCGTTCTGTGCGTTGCTAGCTCGCATCTTGCAGCGGTCTATCGCTGAACAAGATGCTCGTATTCTGTCTTTGCTCTCTTTACCGTCAACGTCAGTTGATCAAGATAATGAGGTGGCAAATGAGTCTGCGGCGTGATCGTGCTGAATCTTCGGCAGTGGTAGTGGCTGGCTATGTGCGTCGTTCCAGTCGTATGCAGGCGGAGAACTTTAGCATTGATGCTCAGAAGAGGGCTATCACTGAAGAGTGTGTGCGGCGTGGGCTGCCTGCTCCTGTGTTTTATGAGGATGACGAGCGGAGCGCGCGAGGTGAGCAGATTGCCAAGCGTCCTGCCTTCAGGAAACTTCTGGATGACGTTGAGGCCGGTCGCGTCAAGGTTGTCATGGTACATACGCTGGATCGCTGGTCGCGCAATGTGATGGTCACGCTGCAAAGTTTCCGTATCCTCGCTGAGAAGCGCACGGCGTTTGTTTCCCTCTCTGAACACATCGATTACTCGACTCCTGAAGGCAAGCTCCAACTGACGATTCTGGCAGCTTTTGCGGCCTACTTCTCTGATATGCTGGCCAAGCATACCAGCAAGGGAAAAGGTGAGCGGGCTGCGCAAGGCCTCTACAATGGGGATATCCCCTTTGGCTATCGTCGTGTTGGGCCGAAACTGCCACCTGAGCATGACCCGAAGACCATCCCTGGCCTGCGCATGATTGGCGAATTGCGTATGCAGGGGACGACTGCTGAACAGATCGCTGATGCCATCAACGCGGCGGGGTATCGCACTGGAAGCAAGCGGTTTGGTGATCGCCTCTTCACCCTTGATACGATCAACGCGATTACACGCAATGAGTTCTATGCGGCCTTTGCTCCTGATGATGACCGGGGAACTATTCTCTATCGCGGTCAGCGGTATCGGGGGCAGCACCAGGCGGCATTTACCTATGAAGAGTGGCAGAAAATTCGCACGGCCTCTCGAGCGAATTACCGTGCGCCTCAGAGAACAGAGCAGGCTCGTCGCGTCTATGAGTTCGCGGGCTATGCGGCTGATATCCATTGCGGTCTCAGTCTTCGCTGCCAGGGTGGCGGTGGCAGCAAGTATGGGTACTACAAGGATGTGGCGAAGAAGCGCCAATTGCTCTGCCCTGTTGGTGGATTTATGCAAGTGCGGTCTGATCTGGTGCGTGAGCAGTTTGGGCAGTTATTGGAACAGATGCATCTTCCTGGGCGTTGGCGTGAGGAAGTGCGCCAGCAGTTCTTAGGGAGAATGGAGCAATCTGGTCTCAACCAGGTAGGTATCGAGCGGGAGAAAGAGCGCTTGAAACTGAAGCGTTCGCGCATTCTCAAGCAGCATCGGGATGGCTATATTGATGATCACGAATTTCAGGCAGAGATGGCGGCGGTAGAACTGGCTCTGCGCGAGTTGGAGGTGCCGCAGATGGATGGCTTGCGACTGGATGATATCATTGAGGCCGGTGAGCGTTTGCCAGGAATGGCCGCGTTGTGGGAAGTGGCGACTCCAGAAGAGCGCCGTGAGATGGTGGTGTTGATGCTGGACTCAGGTGGCTTCTACTATGACCTAGAACTCAAGACGATTGCAGCGCTGCGGCCTCAACCTGCGTTTCTCCCCGTGCTGCGGATGATTGATGGCTTCATTGAATACAAAGAAGCCACTGGCACTCTTGTCACGCGCCAGTGGCAAGTACGGAACCGACGGGTTTCGGGTCCTCTGTCACCAATTTCCTCCCTCTTCCAAATCCCCACAAGTCCCCTCTCTCAGAAGCTTCAACAAATCCACTCAGAGATTTGTATCCCGCCTGTGGTTGAGGAATAACGTAGACCAGGCC
>Ga0137383_10001391_pt1 | contig 14346 bp, 18 predicted proteins | sample SagtaG_19_FD_104817 | JGI IMG/M metagenome (GOLD analysis project Ga0137383, IMG submission 104817) | Vadose zone soil microbial communities from Sagehorn Ranch, Mendocino, California, USA - Sage2_R_40_16 metaG | ecosystem: Environmental > Terrestrial > Soil > Vadose zone | place: USA... | reverse complement strand
CGAAGGTGGCGTACGACATGTTGTAGGCGTTGCCGTTGGGGATGACGTGGCCCTTGACGCTCCACTCGCCGATGACGGTGTCCGGGCGGTCGGTCGGGTAGATCTCCAGCGAGTCGATCTCGTGCACGTCGATGATCTTGGGATAGTTGCGCAGGTATTCGAAGATCGCGACACGGCCGTCCAGCCTGGACGGCGTCCCCGCTGGGGCGAATGGGAACTCGACCAGGACGTCCTCGGCGCAGAGATCCGCCCAGGCTCTCATGTCCTTAGCAAGGAACGCGTCCAGGCTGCGCCTGAACAGTTCGGCGGGCTTTTGACTGTCGCTCATCACATACTCCATGATTCGTTTCGGAAGGTGCAGGGCTGCGGAATGCGCCGGCCCGTGGGAGCCTCCTGGAGCCGTTCAGAAGCCGTAGGCCGGCAGGACGGCTCCGCTGACGGGCGCCCCGCCGTCACCAGCCAGGAGCACAATCAGCTCCGCGATCGCCTCGGGTGAGGTGGCATGCGCCATCACCTCCTCGGGCAGGAATGACCGGTTCACCGGAGTGTCGATCAGCTGCGGCGCGACCGCGTTCACCCGGATCCCCTGCGGACGCAGCTCCAGATCCAGCACCCGGACCAGGTGGCTCAGGGCCGCCTTGCTCAGGCTGTACGCGGCCACGCCCGCGTACGGCTCGGCCGCCCAGCGGGAGGAGACGAACGTAATAGAGCCGGAACCGCGCTTCTTCATGTACGGCGCGACTGCCTGGGTCAGCCACAGCGCGGGGCCGACGTTGACGTCCATCATCTGCCGCAACTGGTCGGGCGTCGCCGACAGCGCGTCCCCGATGCCGTACGTGCCGATGGTGTTCACCAGCACCTCCGGGGGGCCGACCTCGGCGGCGACGCGGTCGACGACGGCCTTCGCGACCGCGGGATCGGTCGCGTCGCCCGGCACCTGGCGGACGCCGTCGGGCAGTTCACTTAGCCCGTCGGCGTTGCGGTCGACTCCTGCGACGGCGAACCCGGCGCCGACCAGCTTCACCGCCACCGACCGGCCGAGCGGGCCGCCCGCACCGACCACCAACGCCACTCGATCACTCATCGTCGGACTCCATTCATATCCGCGGTCCTGGTCATGGTCCGGCAGCATCGCGCTTCCGTTCCATAATCTGCTTGCACAAACAAATATGCCCCATTGAGTTTGCTGTGTCAAGCAACTACATTGACGGTCATGGCGAACGAACCGGCCCGCAACCCGCCCGCGCCGCTGACCCCGGACGAAGAGCTGGCATGGCGGGCTCTGGCCCGCGCGGTGCTGGTCATCCCGAAGGTGCTGGACGGCGAGCTGCTCCAGGCCCAGGGCCTGGGCCTGACCGAATACTCGGTGCTGATGAACCTGTCCGAGCAGCCCGGCCGGTCCATGCGGATGAGCGAGCTGGCCAACGCCGTCTTGATCTCAGTCAGCGGCCTGACCCGCGTCGTCGAGCGGCTGACCCGCCAGGGACTGGTCGAGCGCGCCAGAGCCGACACCGACGGCCGCGGCCAGCTGGCCGTCCTGACCCCCGGCGGATTCGCCCGGCTGGAGAAGGCCTACCCGACCCTGCTGGCCGGCGTGCGCGAGCACGTCATGGACCACCTGGCAGACCTCGACCTCGCCGCCTTCACCCAAGCTATGTCGGGTATCGCCGCACCCGAGATGGGCCCGCCGGTGCGGCGCCCCCCCAGCCTCGCCAGCCTGACAAACGGCCGCCAGCGTGAGAAAACGACCGGGCCGCAGGGCGCCCGGTGAATAGCCGCGGTGTAGTTCCGCTGCTACATCTGCCCCGCAACCACGGAGCAACCATGGATCGGAACAGGTCTAGACCAATATGGTTCAGGCATGCGACTACCGGGCGCGAGCGGCATTCGCGCTGCTAGCTGACGTGATGGCGCGGCGGTTCCGGCTGCCGACGCGAACTCTTGCCGTGAGGGCAGGCGTGGTCCTCTGGTGTACCTTCCGTGTACCTCGTTTGTACCTATGATGAGGCGATCGTGCGGGTCGCCTTGGGATGGGCGTAGGCAGGACGGCTTTGCCTGTCAGGTGCCGTCTCGGGGGTTGGCCACGAAGCGGAGGATCTCGTCGGTGAAGCCGGGGACGCCTGCCCTGCCGAGGAGGGTGGCCAGGTCTCGCGGGGTGAGTGGTGGCCTCCTGGTGTGGGTGGCTTGCTCGCGGATGACCTGCAGGATGGTGGGCGGGCTGAGGTCGAGCTGGTCGAGGAGGAAGTCGTCGGGGTGGACTGCCTCCAGCCCGAGCGGCTCAAGTGCGGGGGCGGGGAAGTCCTTCACGTTCGCGGTGATGATGCCCTGCGCGCCGCCCCGGATCGCCGCCGCGAGCACGTGCCGGTCGTCTTGGTCAGGCAGGGACAGGCCGCTCCGTGACCGCGTCCCGCTGGACGGCGGTCAAGGCGGCGGTGCAGGTGAAGTCCAGGCTGGTGCCGGGGGAGCGCTGGTCGGTGACGTCCAGGCGGCTGCCGGCCTGCCCGGCGAGGGAGGTGACGGTGTCGAGCATGCCGCGTGGCAGGATGAGGCCGCCGTCGATGGTCTCCTGGTAGCAGTACAGGAACCGCGGGATGTAGGTGGAGGCGCGCATCCGCTGCCGCTCGTAGAACTCCGGGTTGTGCATCGAGGCGGCGTGCCGCAGCGTCGCGGCCAGTCCCGGCGTCAGTTCCGCCTGCTCCAGCCGGATGCCCGCGCCGAGCCGCACGCTGAGGACCGGCGGGGCCGGCGGCCTGGTCTTAGTCGAGGACGGCGACCGCGACCTTCCCGGCCCGGTCTGCAGCCCGCTTGAGTTCCTGCGGGGTCATCCGGCCGAGGGTGGACAGGTAGGCCCACTGGTCGTCGTGCCGTTCCAGGGTCTCAGGTCCAGGAACACCGTGGCGCCGTTTTCCCGGGCGGGCTTGAACAGCGGCGCGGCGATCAGGTTCCCGACCCGTCGCGCTGGAGGTCTCCCGGTCCGGCGTGGGCGCGCATGCGTGGGTGTTTTTCACCGCCCCGGTCCCGGCCGAGACGGCGCTCTGATTCGGGTGTGCATGGTGGTACTGTTGGGCTGGGATCGCTACCTCGGGAGGGGATCATGGATCACGGTTCGGTGTACCGCCGGTGCGGGTGCCGGGACGAGTCGACTGGGAGGCTGCTCGGAGCGCGCTGCCCGGGCCTGCGGTCGCTGCGGCACGGGACGTGGTACTTCAGCGCCGACCTGCCGTCCGCGACAGGGCAGCGGCGCCGGATCCGGGACTGACGACGGGGGAGTGGCTACAGCGATGGCTGGCCTCGCGGGTATCGCTGCGCGCGTCGACCAGCCGCCGTGCGGCTCGATCAGCGCCTGGCCGGGCCATCCTCGACGGCGGCGAGAATGGCGAGGGCGTCCTGGCAGATTCGCAGCGTGGGGTGGTCAGCTCGTACCGTCGTGCGGAGGATGCGGCCGGCCCGGGCGTAGTAGTCCATCGCGGTCGCGGTGCCGCCGGCCTCGTGCTGGATAAAACCGAGGTTGCACAGCGTCGCGGCGAGTTCGGGATGGTCAGGGCCGAGTACCCGTTGCTTGATCGCGAGGCTCCTGGTAAGCAGTTCGGCTGCCGTGCCTGGCTGGCCGGCAGCGTGGCTGGCGGTGCCGAGGTTATGCAGCACGACCGCAACCTCGTGATGCTCAGGCCCGTAGGTGCGCTCGAATACCGTGAGGATGGAACGCAGCAGGGCGGCGGCTTCGCCGGGAAAGCCGCGGGCGAGCAGGACGGCGGCGAGCACGCCGCGATCGGCGGCAACCGCCGGGTGATCCGGGCCGAGGGCATGCTCCCGCAGGGCCACCGCATGGCGGGCGGCTGGCTCGGCGGCGGCGAGGTCACCGCGGGCTTGGGCGAGCCCGGCCAGGTTGTGGTGGATAGTCGCCAGTTCCGGGTGGCTCGGGCCGAGTTCACGTTCGAGTGTCCGGCGGGCCTGCTCGTAGCACGCGGCGGCGTCGTCGAACCGGCCGGCGTAGCGCAGCACCATTCCCAGTTCGTTACGGACCGCGGCGACCTCAGTGGCGTCCAGGCCGAGGGCGGCCTCGGCCCGGTCAAGCGCGGCATGGAGCTGCGTCTCCGCCGCGACGTAATCACCGCGGGCGCGGTGCATGGAGCCCAGTGCGGTCATCGCGCCGGCCTCGAGCCTGGCCGCGTTGCGCCCGGTGGCGCTGGCCGCGGTGGCAGCGGCCTCCTCGAGCAGGCGCCGGGCCGTCCTGTAGTCGGCGGCGTCGCCGGCGAGCAGGCCACGGATGAGCAGCGTGTTGGCCCGGCCAAGGGCCGACGGGGCGCCGGGCTCAACCGATGCCCAGGCAGCCTCAGCACTGCGCGCCGCGCCGGTGAGATCACCGCGCGCACGCTGGTCGACGCAGTCGGCGAGCAGCGCGGCGAGGTCAGCGGGCAGTCGGTCCGACGCGGTCGCCCCAGCCGTGTCGGCGCGGGCCGGCGGCGATGGCGGTGTTTGCGGTTCCGATCGGGTCATCTGGGTCCTTCGGTGGTACTAGCGAGCTCGACGTCGGCGCCGGCCGCCTCGGCGAGGCGGGCGCGGTTAGCGCTCGCCGGCAACCAGCGGGCGAGTCCCGGCGCCAGGACAGCGGCGAGGCAGCAGGCCACGATGAGCCCGGTCAGCAACGCGGTGGCATAGCCATCGCCGATAGTCAGGCCGGTAATGACCGGCCCGAACATGAAGCCCGTGGTGTAAGCGAGGGTAGAGCCGGCGTTGTACCTGCCGCGAAGATACTCCGGGGCGATGTCGTTGACGATCGCGGGCACGGTCGGCGACAGCGCCGTCTCCCCCACCGCGAACACGGCCGCGGCCATGACAAGCAGCGGTGCGGCGAAGGCGGGTCTGGTATGGCCGGCCACCAGTACCGCTCCCCACGTGAACGCCCAGATCGCCGCGACCGCCGCGAGGGCGCTCGTCCGCTGTCGGCTAGCGAGCACCCGGAGGGCAACGAGCTGAACGCTGACCACGGTGACCATGTTGGCGGCATAGGCGAGGCTCAGCATGGCGGGGCCGATCCCGGCCACCTGGGTCGCATAGACCGGGAACGCGGCAGTGTAGGCACCGAGACCGGCGGTTGTCAGTAGCGCTGTCACCAGCCACAGCCGGCGAAACGGGCCGTCTCGCAGCACGGTCCGGTATCCGCGCGCCGGCTGCGACTGCGCCGGCCGTGACTCCGCCGGATGCTTGGCCGGCCTGTCCGCACGCGGCCCGATGAACGCGAGGAGCGGGATGGCCAGCAGGTAACTTGCCGCATCAGCCGAATACAGGAACACGTAGGCGGGCGCGCTGGCCGCAGCCACGATCGTGGCTGCGGCCAGCGCGCCCACCGCCAGCCCGAGGTTCATCGTCGCGTAACGCACCCCGAACACCGCAGAACGTGCCTGCGTCTCAAGCCGGCTAAGCAGTACGTCTTGGGCGGGCCAGGCCACGGATACCCCGAGCCCGGACCCGGCTGCCCCGGCAAATGCCTGCCACAGGCTGTGCGCCCCGGCCAGCACCAGTGCCCCGGCACCCGCGATCGCCAGTCCCGCGGCCAGCGTGGCCCGCGGCCCGATGCGATCCGACCCGGTGCCGCCCAGCGGGTTTCCGACCAAGCTGGCGACCGCGATCGAGGCGGCGGCCGCGCCGGCCATGGGAAGGCTCAGGCCGCGAACCGTGTGCAGGTACACCAGCAGAAACGGCAGCGTCATCCCAGTGCCGACTGCGGACAGCAGATCAGCGGCCAGGACCACCCAGGCGCCTCGCCCCAGCCTCGGAACCAGCCCGCGCGCGCTCACCGGCGTGCCTTTCCAGATCGGCGAACGGGCCTTACGACGCAGTACTTGCGGCCACGTTCAGGACGGGCCGGACTAGCCGGCCGGAGCTGTCAGCACCACCTCGGCGTGATTCGGGCTGATGCCCGCCAGCACCACCTCGGCATGGTTCGGGCTGATGCCCGCCAGCACGACCTCGGCATGGTTCGGGGGCAGGGTCGCAAGCACGACCTCGGCATGGTTCGGGGGGAGGGACGCAAGCACGACCTCGGAATGGTTCGGGGAGAGGCTTGCCATGGCGATCTCGCAGCGGCTGACTGCCCCGTAGTCACTGAACATCATGAGTTTCCTCCAGAGTGGCCGATCCTGACGGTGCCCGGCGGGCCGGGCATCCGCCGCCGCAGCGCGTGCTGCGGATGAGTGCATCGTGACGGCGGCGCCTGGAACGCGGCTGGAACGCCACTGAAACGGGAGTGTCGGTATCGCCGAGCTAGTGCGGCTGAGAGTGAGCGCCGCTAGCCCGGGCATCCTGCGCAGACGCGCCGGTTCTGTGCATGGCGAGAAGGGCCAGGCAAGGCTGAGAAGTTACGTCGGCGAACTGCTAGGACTTGTGCTGAAATGTATACGGTCAGGCAAAGTATCTTCATCAACGCCCCGCGGGAAAGGGTCTTCGATGTAATCGCGGACCCGGCCAGGGCAGCGGAGTGGCAAACCGCCTTGCAGAGGGCGGACAGCGGCGGCGCCGGTCGGCTGTCCCAGGGAACCCGCGTGGCGGACTCCCGGAACTGGCTCGGCCAGTCGATCGAATCCAGGTATGAGATCGTTGAGCACGCGGCGCCCGACAGGCTGCACATGCGCGTCGCGGAGGGACCGGTGCAGTTCGACTTCATCTGGACCCTCGAATCGGTCAATGGCGGGACCCGGCTCACCGGCGAAGGCCAGGGCGAATGGTCCGGGCCGCACAGCCAGGGCATCGCGGCGCGAGTGGCGGACCACAACCTGGCCGCCGACCTTGCCGTCCTCCGGGCCCTGATCGAGCAGGAGGCGGTCGCCTCCTGACCGAACGGCGACGGCGGCCTAGCGGACGGCACCCGCCTGAACGGCCGGTAGTGTCGTTCGCGGCCCTATCGCTCCTGCGGTCTGGCAGGACCAGCAGGGCGCGATCGTGCCGTCCGCCAGGACGCCCCGCCGTACCTGATCCTGCGCCATCAGGTCGTCGTGCTCCAGCGCCTGTCGACGGACTCACCGACGCAGAGGCGGACCGGCTCGCCGGCCATCTTGGCGATCTTCCGTCGGATAAACAAGTTGCTGAGGCTGCGGTCGGGGCAGGATACTGGCCGGCCATGGAGGACCTGCCACGGCAGTTCACGATTCGTGAGAGCAGTCACCGGATTCACAATCCGTTTACGCCCGAGAAGCTGGCGGCGCTCGGGGCGGCACTGCGGCTGCCGCCGGGGACGCGGGTGCTTGATCTCGCCTGCGGGTCCGGGGAGATGCTGTGCACCTGGGCGCGAGACCACGGGTTCGCCGGCATCGGGGTGGACATCAGCAGCGTGTTCATCGACTCGGCGTGGCAGCGTGCCAGGGAACTCGGCGTCGAGGACATGGTCAGCTTCGTGCACGGCGACGCTCGAGGCTACGCGGCGCGGGAACCGGTCGAGGTGACTGCGTGCGTCGGCGCTACCTGGATCGGGGGCGGGGTCGCCGGGACCGTCGAACTGTTGCGGCGGAGTCTCGGGCCCGGCGGGATCATGCTGATCGGCGAGCCCTACTGGCGGAAGGAGCCACCGGACCAGGAAACGGTCGAAGGGTGCTACGCCACTGCCAAGGATGAGTGGAAGTTGGGGCTAGGGAGGCTCCTGTGTTCGTTCGGGGAATTGGGTCTTGACGTTGTCGAGATGGTGCTCGCGGACGAGGACAGCTGGGACCGGTATGCGGCGGCGAAGTGGCTGAACATCCGGCGATGGCTGGACGCGAATCCCGGGGACGAGCTTTACGGCGAGATGCGGGCTGAGCTGACGGCGGCACCGGTGCGGCACGCCCGGTACCAACGCGAATACCTCGGGTGGGGCGTATTCGCGCTGATGGACCGGTAACGCCCGCTGGATCACGAGACGCTGTTGTAGTACAGCGGACTGCCCTCTCCCCTTCAGTCCGCTAACTGCCCTGACCAGGAACTTTGCGCCTGGTTGTTGCCGTCACAACCACATCAAGTGTCCTACCAGCCAGAACGCCGGAGATCCTACATTATTGACGCGCACCCGGCCGGCATCCGGGCGCCGGAAATGTCAGACCCAAGGCGTATACAGGAAGTGTCCTCAGCCAAGGAGGCCCACGATGCGGTCAGCGACATACGACCTCACCATCAGCTCCGCCCGGGCCGACGCGCTGTTCGCCTCGCCGCTGCAGCGCTCCGACGAGCCCAGCCCGGCCCAGGTGCACCAGGCCATCGCGGCGGCGGTCGCGGCGTTCGGCATCCGGGGCTGCGCGGCGCGGGTCGCGCAGGCCTACGGCGAGCACCCGGAGACCGCGGTGCTGCGGATGCGCTGGGCCCGCGCGGCGGTGGCCGGCACGTCCGGTGGCGTCCGCGCCGAACCGGCGTGCCTGCTCGGCGACCGGCGCGCGCACCTCTCCTGCGCCGCCTGAGCGGCGCCCGGCTCCAGCGAGCCGTCAGGGCCGCCGAGGCGTCGCTGGGTCAGTAGCCGCGTCCTGGATTACCGTCATTTCCGGCCGGCCCTCGCGTCCGTATCGACGTCGAGTGTCGCTGCAATGAGGGCGGGCCCGGCCGCGATAAGGCCGCGCCGCCGGTTGCGGCGCTCGAGCTGGGTGGCGATCCAGCTGAGCGCGAGGTTGACAAGGATATAGACGCCGGCGATGACGATAGTCGCGGGGATGGCATTGGTGTAGAGGTTCTGCAGGACCGACAAATTGGACGTGAGGTTGTCGTAGGCGATGATCGTCCCCAGTGCCGTGTCCTTCAGCAAGACGACGAGCTGGCTGACGACCGCGGGCATCATCGCCGTGACCGCCTGGGGTACGAGGATCAGCGACATGAGCTGGCCCCTGCGCAGGCCGACCGCGTACCCAGCCTCGGACTGCCCCTTCGGTATCGCGTTGATCCCGGCCCGCACGACCTCGGCGAGCACCGATCCGTTGTACAGCGTCAGGCCGAAGACCACGGCCTGCAGCGCGGTCGGGTTCCAGGTGAAGTTGGTGAGGGCACCGGGCACGTACGAGGCGAAGAAGATCAGCAGCAGCAGCGGGACGGCCCGGAACAACTCGACGACCGTTCCGGCTGGCGCCCTGATCCACCAGTGATCCGAGACCCGGGCAACGCCGAAGATGATCCCGAAGGCCAGGGCGAGAACCGCTCCGATCGCGGCGGCCTTCAAGGTCCCCTCCAGGCCAGGGATGATGTGCCTGGTCCAGATGTCGGCCCGCAGGAACGGCGTCCACTTCTGCGCCGCCCACTGGCCTTTCTGGCCGAGCTTCCACGCCACCTCAGCGGCGACAGCGGCGAAGGCGACTGCGAACACCGCTGTGAGCAGGCGATTGCGCCTGCGAGCACGTGGCCCTGGCACGTCATACAGAATCGTCGCCTGGCTCATCTCGCCACCGGCCAGCGCTTGGCCATCCAGCCGAAGATCAGGCCCGTCGGCATAGTGATCACAATGAAGAAGAGGGCGTACCCAGCGAAGATCGGGATCACGATATCGCCGTAGCTTTGGAGTTCGTTGCGCATGGTGTAGAAGGCTTCAGGCACGCCGATCGCCGCGGCGATCGTGGTGTTCTTGATCAGGGCGATCAGGACGCTGCCGAGGGGGCCGATGACCGCGCGGAACGCCTGCGGAAGCACGATGATCCGCATGGTCTGGGCGAAGCTCAGCCCAATGGAGCGGGCCGCTTCGGCCTGGCCAAGCGGAACCGTGTTGATCCCCGAGCGCAGCACCTCGCAGACGAACGCCGAAGTGTAGGCGACCAGCCCAAGCACCGCGAGCCAGAAGTAGTTCGTCGTCTGCACGGAGGCAATTGTCATGATCGAGCCAAGGCCAAACCCGCAGAACAGGATGATGAGCGTGAGGGGGGTGTTGCGCAGGGTGTTGACGTAAAACGAGCCAACGGCACGCAGGACGGGCAACGGTGCCACCCGCATCGCGGCGAGGACCGTGCCGACCACGAGCGACGCCACGGCACTGAGCGCCGACACCTTCAACGTCATCCAGAAGGCCAGCAGGATCGTATGGCCCTGGTTCTGCAGGAAACTGGTCATCGCTCTGCCCGTCGGCCCTGGCGGAAGACAGGGGCGCCGCCGGGTTCCCTGGGAAGGGCAGCGCCGGCGGCCTCACCCTGCGCTCTCATGCTGCGCGGACCGAGCCGTTCACTGCTTGAACGGGATGTTGAACTTGCCGATGACAGGCGGCGAGCCCGCCGGTACCTGGGGCAGTTCCTTGGTCAGCGCGCTCCGCCAGCTGCCGTCGCTGAACATGTCCTGCAATGCCTTGTCCACCGCGCTGACTCCCCTCGTGTCGCCCTTCTTGAGTCCGATGCCGTAGACCTCATTGCTGAAGAAGGTGCCGACAACCTTCAGCTTGCCCTGGTTCTGGGGCTGGGCGGCGAAACCGGCGAGGATCGTGTTGTCGGTCGTGACGGCCTGGACCTGCCCGCCGAGCAGCTGGTTGACACAGTCGCCATAGCCGGGAAGCCGGATCAGGTTGACCTTAGATCCATACAGAGACTCGATCCTGTCGCCCGACGCGGAGCCCTGACCCGAGCAGACCTTCTTGCCCAGGAGATCGCTGGGCCTGGAGATGCTGTTGTCATCCGCGCGGACAAGGATGTCCTGGTGGGCGATGTAATAAGGGCCGGCGAAGCCGACGATCTTCTGTCGTTTAGCCGTGACCGAGTAAGTCGCAACGACCAGGTCCACCTTGCCCTGCTGCAGAAAGGCCTCGCGGTTGGCCGACAGCGTCGGGACGAAGTTAATCTTGGTGGCGCCGAGTTTCTTCGCGAGTAACTAGATAGGTCGTGCCTCAGCGGTTGTAGTTTTAACTTACTTGTGGGTTGAGTGATTGGTTTCAGGCGGGGGTAGCCGGGCCGCCCCGCTGGCATGCGGCGCAGCTCAGCTTGGCCCGAAATCCGCCCATAGCCATCGCTGCGGACGCAGGTAGATCGCGACGTGCTCGCCCAGCTCCCTGGCAAACGCGAGGTAAGCCGGGACCTTCTCCGGCGGCAGATAGCGCACCGTGATCTCCCGCAACAGCTCATCGGTCCCCGGGATCGTGCGCGTGACCGGCCCCTCTGCCGACACATACCGGACAGTCGGCGCGACCCGCTCGACCATCAGGGTGAAACGCCCGGCTGCCTCGATCAGGCAGGCCTTCCGCGACCCGGCCGGGGTCAGCACCCACGCCTCCCCGCCAGGCTCGTACTGGTACCAGATCGGCACGGTCAGCGGGCCGCGGTCCGGCCCGGCCGACACCGACAAAGCCGCGATGTGCGGCTCGGCCAAGAACAGCTCGCGGTCGCGTACAGACAACCTGTTATCCGCCATGAGCCTTAGCCTAGGCAGAGGCACCGACAATCTAACCTGACAGCCGGGCACCTCAGTCTCACTCCCGCGCACCCCGGGAACCCCTTGCCGTAACCAGTGGAGTTGACTGCCGGAGGTGAATTCCTTGCTCCGGCCGGCCGGCCCGGAGTGTCGTGTTGCTTACGGAGGGCCGGCTCTGGCAGTGTGCGGCTTGTGGCCGATGGGTCCGGTGTGCCTGGTGAGGCTGCCTCACCTGATGAGGTGATCGCCGGGTTGCGCACGGCGAACGCGCGGCTGCGGGAGCTGCTGGCCGGGCGGGATGCGCACATCGCGCAGCTGCTGGCGCAGGTCGCGCAGCTCGATGAGCTGCAGGCACTGGTGGCGGAGCTGCGGGCGCAGGTCGCGGACCTGGCGGCGCGAGTGAAGCAGAACTCGAAGAACTCCAGCAAGCCGCCATCCTCAGACGGGCTGGCCAGGCCCGCTCCGAAGTCGCTGCGGAAGAAGACCGGCCGCAAGCCGGGCCGGCCCAGGGGCCAGCCGGGCGCGACCATGGAGCTGACCGGTAATCCTGATCACGTGATCCGGCATGAGCCTCCGGCCTGCCGCAAGTGCGGCACCGGGCTGGCAGGCGCCCGGCAGACCGGGGCGGAGCGGCGGCAGGTGACCGAGATCCCGCCGGTGAAGGCGGAGGTTACCGAGCACCAGATGATCGGGCGGGAATGCCCGTGCTGCGGGGAGCGCACCAAAGCAGACGCTCCGGACGGGGTGACCGCGCCGGTGCAGTACGGGCCGCGGGCCGCGGCGCTGGGCACCTACCTGTGGCACGGGCAGTTCCTGTCCCGGGACCGGGCCTGCGCCGCGCTGGGCGAGATGTTCGGCTGCGCCCCGTCCCCGGGCGCGCTGGCCGCGCAGGCCCGCAAGATCGCCGGGCTCATCTCCCCGGCCCTCGCCGCCATCACCACGGCCCTGGCCGGGGCGGACGTGGCGCACTTCGACGAGACCGGGTTCCGGGTCGCCGGGAAGCTGGCCTGGGTGCACTCAGCGTCGGCGGGGAAGTTCGTGCTGGTCACCGTGCACCCCAAACGCGGCAAGGAGGCCATGGACGCCGCCGGGGTGCTGCCCGCCTTCACCGGCATCGCCTGCCACGACGCCTGGAAGCCCTACGACAGCTACGACAGCGTCGCCGGGCACGCTCTGTGCGGTGCTCACCTGCTCCGGGAACTCATCGCGGTGACTGAGACCGGCACCGCAGACGACATGATCTGGGCGCAGCAGGCCATCGACGCCCTGCTGGCCCTGAAGGACGCCGCGGACGCCGCCCGCGACGCCGGGCGCAGCACCATCGATGCGGAGATCCTGGACAAGCAATGCCGGTGGTTCCGCGAGGCGGCTGATGCCGGGATCGTCCTGAACGCCGCCCGCCGCAGCAAGCTGCAAAAGAAACGGAACGCTCTCGCGACCCGGATGCGCGACCGCGCCGATGACTACCTCCGGTTCGCCCATGACCTGCAGGTCCCGTTCGACAATAACCAAGCCGAGCAGGTCATCAGGATGAGCAAGCTCCGCATCAAGGTCTCCGGCAGCATGCGCTCGATGACCGGCGCGGAGATCTTCTGCGCCATCCGCTCTTACGTCGCCACCGCCGCCCGCCACGGCACCGGCGCTCTCGACGCCCTCACCCGCGCCGCCCAAGGCGACCCCTGGATCCCCGAGCCGGCCTGACAGAGAAACCCTGCCCGCCAACCGCTACCGAGCGCACACCCGGAATTACTAACTCCAGCGGACCTATCTAGTTACCTTCGCGATATACGTGGCGACGTCGATATCGAACCCGGTGTACTGTCCGGCAGAGGTTTGCAGCCCGAGACCGGGCTGATCGGGCTTGACGCCGATGTTCAGCGTCTTTTCATCCTTGGCCTTGTCCACGATAGAGTGGCCAGTACTGCTGCTGCTTCCACCGCACGCTGACACGCCTGCGCCCAGCATAGCTGCGGCGGCCGTGACAACGGCGATCCTTCGCAAGAGATGCATTTTCTCTTTCGTTCCCCGTCTTCCGATGGCGATCTGCGGTCGCTCTGGATCAATGTGTAAGGATCTTGGAAAGGAAATCGCGGGCACGATCCGTCCGCGGTTGAGTGAAGAACTCGTCAGGGCTGTTATCTTCGACGATCCGGCCATCGGCCATGAAGGCAACCCGGCTGGCCGCGTTGCGCGCGAAGCCCATCTCGTGTGTGATCACGATCATCGTCATGCCCTCGCTGACCAGGCCGATCATGACGTCCAGCACCTCCTTGACCATCTCCGGGTCAAGGGCAGACGTAGGCTCGTCGAAGAGCATGAGCTTGGGGCGCATCGCCAAGGCACGGGCGATAGCGGCTCGCTGCTGCTGACCGCCGGACAACTGCGCTGGGTACTTGTCTGCCTGATCTTCGATACCGACCCGCTTGAGCAGGTCCATGGCCAGCGCGCGACTTTCCGCCTTGGCGGTCTTGCGCACGTGGACCGGCCCGAGCGTGACGTTCTGGAAGATCGTCTTATGCGCGAACAGATTGAATGACTGAAAAACCATCCCCACATCGGCGCGGTGTCTCGCCAGCTCACGGCCCTCGACAGGCAGTGGAGCGCCGTCGAAGAAGATGATTCCCGAGTCGATTGGCTCAAGCCGGTTGATCGTGCGGCACAGAGTTGACTTTCCGCCGCCTGACGGCCCGATAATGACCAGCACCTCACCCCGGCGGAGGGTCAGGTTGATGTCATGGAGAACCTGTAGATCCCCGAAATGCTTGTTGACATTCTGAAGCACAACAAGCGGCTGCGCGCCCCCGGTTCTGCGTTCCGGAGCACCGTGGCGCTATCCGTCATATCCTGAAATGGTAAGGGTGCAACTAATTAGTAGAAGTCCAGGCTGTTGTCCGGGCACCAGGACTCCTCATATGAAACGGCCCTGTCAAGCTTTTGCAGGTCGCCGGGTGGTTGATTACTTAATGTCCGTTTTCCGTGGATGTTTTTGCGCGCGGTTCACTTGCCCGCCCGGGCTGCTGG
>Ga0137383_10001390_pt1 | contig 14351 bp, 10 predicted proteins | sample SagtaG_19_FD_104817 | JGI IMG/M metagenome (GOLD analysis project Ga0137383, IMG submission 104817) | Vadose zone soil microbial communities from Sagehorn Ranch, Mendocino, California, USA - Sage2_R_40_16 metaG | ecosystem: Environmental > Terrestrial > Soil > Vadose zone | place: USA... | reverse complement strand
TCCGCACGAGCTGTCCGGCGGGATGGCGCAGCGGGCGGTGATCGCGATGGCGCTGGCCGCCTCGCCGTCGCTGCTGATCCTGGACGAGCCGACCACCGCGCTCGACGCGACCGTGGAGGCCGAAGTGCTCGACCTGGTCGCGGCGCTGCGCCAGGAGTTCGACACCTCGGTGCTGTTCATCAGCCACAACCTGGCGGTGATCGCCAAGATGTGCGACCGGGTCGGGGTGCTCTACGCGGCCGAACTGGTCGAGGAAGGCCCCGCCCGCCAGGTGTTCGACGACCCGCGGCACCCGTACACGGTCGGGCTGCTGCGCTGCATCCCGCGGCGCGGGCAGCGCAAGGACCGTGACCGGCTGGACACCATCCCCGGCTTCCTGCCCGCGCCTGGCCACTCGCTGACGGGATGCGTCTTCGCGCCGCGGTGCGCCCTCGCGCAGGACCGCTGCCGCTCGGAGGATCCGCCGTTCTTCGACGTGGGCGACTTGCGGACCTCGCGCTGCTTCTTCCACGACCAGGCGACGGACATGCCACGGGCCACACCGGCCTCGGTGGAGGAGATCGACAAAGACGGGCCCGGAGGAACGCTGGTGGTGGTGGAGGGGCTGTCGAAGACCTTCGCGGGCGGCGTCCAGGCGCTGGCCGGCGTGGACCTGGCCGTGCACCTGGGCGAGACGCTCGGCCTGGTCGGCGAGTCGGGCAGCGGCAAGACCACGCTGGCCCGGGTCCTGCTCGGGCTGACCGCGCCCGACCCGGGCTCGGTCGTGACCCTGGAGGGGAAGCCGCTCAGCCCGGACGCGCGGCGGCGGCCGCGGGAGACCTTGCGCGCGCTGCAGATCGTGTTCCAGAACCCCGACTCGGCGCTGAACCGGCGGCACTCGGTGCGCAGCCTGATCAGCCGTCCGCTGACCCGGCTGGCCGGGCTCACCGGGACGGCGCTGCGGGACCGGCTGGCCGAGCTGATCACCTCGGTCCGGCTGGAGGACCGCCACCTGGCGCTGCGGCCGGGACAGCTGTCCGGCGGCCTGAAGCAGCGGGTCGCGATCGCGCGCGCCTTCGGCGCCGGGCCCGAGGTGGTGGTCTGCGACGAACCCACCTCAGCGCTCGACGTGTCCGTGCAGGCGGCCATCCTCAACCTGCTGGCCGACCTGCAGCAGCAGGAACACGTCAGCTACCTGTTCATCTCGCACGACCTGGGCCTGGTCAGGTACCTGTCCGACCGGATCGTCGTGCTGTATCTCGGGCGGGTGATGGAGGTCGGCCCGGCCGAGGCCGTCTTCACCGGGCCGCACCACCCCTACACCGAGGCCCTGTTCTCCGCGGTGCCATCGCTGGACGGCCAGCGTCCCGACCGGATCAGGCTGCGGGGCGAGATCCCGTCCGCGGCCGATCCGCCGAGTGGCTGCGTGTTCCACACCCGCTGTCCGCGCAGGCTGTCCTCCGGCATCTGCGAATCCACCGAACCCCCCCTGCTCGAAGAAGAGCCGGGTCACCTGATCCGCTGTCACATCCCGATCGCCGAACTGCGAAAGATCCAGCTGAGTGAATCCGCCCCATCCCATGGAGGCTCCCAATGACTAGGAATATCGATAACAACCGCCTCGGGCAACTGCGCCAGGGCGAGGGCGAGATCGCTAACCACATCATCGACGAGTTCGCCGCCGGGCGGCTTTCCCGCCGTGACTTCATCCGCCGCGGCACCGTCGTCGGCCTGTCGGTGCCGCTGCTTGGTTCGGTGCTCGCGGCCTGCGGCAGCAGTGGGTCGAGCTCGGCCACCCCGGGCACGTCCTCCTCGACCGCGGCCGGCGCCCCGGGTGCGGTGATCAAGGCCGGCATCGTCACGCCCACCGGGGCCATCAACCCGGTCACCGTGGCCGACCAGGGCGGCCTGGACATGCTCGCGCAGACCGGCGAGTACCTGTGCTTCTCCGGCCAGACGCTGACCCTGCAGCCGGCGCTGGCGACGTCGTGGACGCCGAACAGCAAGTCCGACGTCTGGACGTTCAAGATCCGCCAGGGGGTCAAGTTCCACGGCGGCGGCGCGTTGACCGCCGACGACGTCGTGTACACCTACCAGCTGCACACGAACCCCAAGGGCGGGTCGAACGCGCTGTCCGCCTTCGGCGGGGTGCTCAGCCCGTCCGGCGTGAAGAAGGTCGACGACTTCACGGTGGAGTTCCACCTCGCCGCCCCGAACGGGAACTTCCCGTACCTAACCTCCTCCGACAACTACAACATGATCATCATCCCGAAGGGGTATGACCCGGCCAAGTGGGAGAGCTCCTTCATCGGCACCGGGCCGTTCGTGCTCGGCTCGTACACGCCGAAGTCGGGGGCCACGTTCACCCGCAACGAGCAGTACTGGGGCAAGAAGGCGCTGCCCGCACAGACCCAGTTCACCTTCTACGACACCCAGAACCCCTCGATCCTGGCGCTGACCGGCGGGACGATCGACGTGGTCGGGCAGTTCGCCGTGTCCGGCGCGCAGGAACTGCTCACCGGCAATTACAACGTCATCAAGCTGAAATCCAGCGCGCACCGCGAGCTGTCGATGCGCTGCGACCAGGGGCCGTTCACCGACCCGCGGGTCCGGCAGGCGATCGCGCTCACGATCGACCGGCCCGCGATCGTCCAGGCGCTGTTCAAGGGCTACGCCGATGTCGGCAACGACAGCCCGTTCGCGCCCGTCTTCCCGTCCACCGACACCAGCGTGGCGCAGCGGACGATGGACATGGCCAAGGCCAAGTCCCTGCTCACCGCGGCCGGGCACGGCTCAGGTTTCAACGCCCAGCTCATCACCGAGAACTTCGTCGAGATCCCCCAGTACGCCCAGATCGTGGCGCAGTCGGCCAAGGAGATCGGGGTGAACATCGGCCTGAAGGTGGAAAGCTCGAGCGCGTACTACGGCAAGGCCACGTTCGGGAACTCGGACTGGCTCGACGCCACCATGAGCCTGGTCGACTACGGGCACCGCAGCGTGCCGAACGTGTTCCTGACCTCCCCGCTCCAGACCATCAACGCCAAGACGGGCACCGGCGCGTGGAACGCCGCCCACTTCAAGAACTCCCAGTACGACAAGCTGGTCGCGCAGTACATCGCCGCCTCCGACCTGTCCACCCAGAAGAGCCTCGCCGGGCAGATCGAGACGCTGCTGCTGGCCCAGACACCGATCATCTTCGGGTACTTCTACAATTACCTGACAGCGACGGCAAAGAACGTGACCGGTGTCTACCCGACCGCGATCGGGCACTTGTTCCTGAACAACGCGGCGAAGGGCTAGGGCCTTCGTGCGGTGCGCCCCGGCGGCGCACCGCACGAAATCCGCGCTGGCCCTTGAGTGCGACGGCGCGGAGAGGGAAGGCAGTCCCGATGGCCACCGAGAACCGAACCAGGGCCGACACGCACGGACACCACCACCGGGACGTGTCCGGCGGCTGGCTGCGGCCGGCCGTGTTCGGCGCCATGGACGGGCTGGTGACCAACGTGTCGCTGATCGCCGGGGTGGGCGGCGGCGGCGGGAACGCCCACACGATCGTGCTCACCGGCCTGGCCGGCCTGGCCGCGGGCGCCTGCTCGATGGCGGCCGGGGAGTACGTGTCGGTCTCCTCGCAGAACGAGCTCATCTTCGCCGAGGTCGACAAGGAACGGCTCGAGCTGGAGAACAACGCCGCCTTTGAGCAGGCCGAGCTGGCCACCATGCTCCGGGGCCGCGGCGTCAGCGCCGCCACCGCGCGGCAGGCCGCCGCGGAGATCTCGGCGAACCCGGAGAAGGCGCTGGCCGTGCACGCGCTGGAAGAGCTAGGGGTGGATCCAGGCGAGCTGCCCTCGCCGGCGGTGGCGGCGGGCGCCTCACTAGCTTCGTTCGCGGTCGGCGCGATCATCCCGCTCTTCCCGTACCTGTTCGGCCTGCATCTGCTGGCCGTCTCGCTCGGGCTCGCCGCCGTCGCCGCGGTCGTCGGCGGGGGCATGGTGGCCCGGATGACCGACCGGCCGTTCTGGCGGGGCGCGGTGCGGCAGCTGGTCCTGGGCGCCTGCGCCGTCGCGATCACCTACCTGATCGGGATGGGCGTCGGCCCCGTGGCCGCCTGATCTCCCGCCCCCTGATCTCCCGCCCCGGATGAGCGCGGTGGCCGCCGCGGCGGTGAGCGCGGCGGTCAGGTGCCCGACCGCGTTGACGTCGAGCTGGCTCAGGCCACCGAAGATGTGCCCGGGAAACACCAGCACCACGAGATCAACGACGGCCAGCACGCGCGCGAGCCAGGTGCCGCACGCCAGCGCGATCACTACGGCCGAGATCACCACGTAGGACGGCCCCACGTCGCTGAGGTACCTGTTCGCGGCGGACAGCTAGCCGGCGTCTATCCGGCATGCGACGATGCCCTCGCTGACCAGGGTTCCGATCACGTGCCCGGCCAGGCAGACCAGCGCCGTCCTGGCGTTGCCGAGCGCCCGGTTCGCGCCGAACGCGGCCAGCGCGATCAGCGCAGGCCAGGTCGCGAAGTACCCGGGGGTGACGAACGCGGACAGCAGCAGCGGGCCGGCCGGCTCGTGCTCCAGGTTCGCCACGTTCGTGCTGGCCCAGGCGATCAGCCGGGCCTGCGCGGCCGGGGTCAGCTGGGCGTAGGCGAGCTCGACGGCGAGGAAGCCGCCCAGGTACGCCGCGGCGAACGCGTAGCGGTGACGCATGTCTTGGCCGGCCTTCTCAACGGGCCTGGCTGACCAGGGCCTGGCCCGCCCGGGCCTGGCCGGCCACCGGGACGCCCCGCTGCAGGACCAGCCAGATGCGGCCGGGGTCGGAGAGCAGGTGCGGTTCGGCCAGCGGGTCGCCGTCCACGACTATCAGGTCGGCGAGCTTGCCCTCGGTCACGGTGCCGATGTGCTCGTCCAGGCCCAGCGCCTCGGCCGCGGTCTTGGTCGCGGCCACGAGGGCCTGGGCCGGCGTGAGCCCGTGGTGGACCATCCGCTGGATCTCCAGGCCCAAGGCCAGGCTCAAGTCGCTGCCGAGCGCGAGCTTGACGCCGGCCTGCCGCGCGGCCCGCATACTGGCCGCGCCTTCCCGCAGGTTGTGCTGCGCCAGTTCCGACAGCACCGGCGGCATCCCGGGATCGGCGTGCGCCGTCGCGCTGTCGCCCGACCCGCTATCGCCCGACCCGCTGTCGCCCGACCCGCTGTCGACCACCTTCCCCGGGCGGGCCGCCGGGTCGATCGCCTCCTCCAGGCCGGCCATCCAGTAGTAGCCCGACAATGTGGGCACCAGGACCTGGCCCGCGGCGGCCATCGCCTCCAGCAGGTCCGGCCGCCGGTGCAGGTACATGCCGTGCTCGATGGTGTCCACGCCGTGCCTGATCGCCGCCGCACAGCCGTCTAGGCCCTCGGCGTGCGCGGCCACCCGGTAGCCCAGCCGGTGCGCCTCGTCGGTGACGGCGGCCAGCTCGGGCTCGGTGAGCTGGAGCGGCTCGGGGTCCTCGAGCTCGTTGGAACGGGCGCCGGTCGTCATCACCTTGACGAAGTCCGCGCCGGCCCTGATCTGCTCCCTGACCGCCCGCCTGACGTCATCGGGGCCGTCCGCTTCCCGGTACATGTCGCCGTAGAAACGCCCGCCCGGCGCCGTCGCCGAGATGATCTTGCCGCAGGTCAGCAGCCGGGGACCGCGGAACGCGCCATAGCGCATGGCCTGCCTGGCCGTCTGCGGCATCAGTCCCTGCGACCCGCACACCCGGATGGTGGTCACGCCGAAGCGCAGGTAGTCGCGGAGTTCGGCCTGCAGGAAGTGGTCCGCGATCCCCGGCAGCGGCTCCTCGGCGCCCTTGGCGGTCTTCGGGACGCGGCCCGACGCGTGCGTGTGCGCGTCGGTCAGCCCCGGCATGAGCGTCCGCTGGCCCAGGTCCACCGGGCGGGCGCCGTCCGGGCACCGCTCCCGGTCATCCGCGACCCGGCGGATGACGCCGTCCTCCACCAGGATGGCCGTGTTCTCGCGCAGCGGCGCTCCGGTGCCGTCGAACAGCCGCGCCCCGGTCAGCCAGAGCCGTCCCCCGGCCGGGGGCGGAGCCGCGATCAGCGCGGGGAACCTGTGCGTCACGTCGATACCGTCCCCATCTTCTGTGCCGGCGGGAGATGCCGAGACAGTTGTAACGCACATCAGCGCCTTATCTCAAAACACGACCCTGGCCGTGGGATCCAGGTCACCCGCGGGTCAACGGCTCGCCGAGGGCTCGATCTGCAGTGGCGCGCCGCCGGTGCTGACCGTGATCGAACGGCCGGCGGCGGGGTCGGTAGCGATCGCCACCAATTGCGGGCTGCCGCCGGTGTCGGTGGTCAGCGCGTACGGGCCGCCGGGCACGGTCAGTGTCGCGGGGCCGCCGTCGGTGCTGATGCTCACCGTGTCCGGCGCCGCGGAGAAGGCTACCCACGCGTCGCCGCCACCCGTGATGACCGTGGCGGTCGCGGAGGCGAGGCCCTGGGCGCTCAGGGGCCCGCCGCCGGTGTCAGCGCGGAGCGGGCCGGCCAGGCCGGCCAGCATCAGCGACCCGCCCTCGGTGCTGACGGTGAGCGGCCCGCCGATCATCGTGGCGTGCACCGGGCCGCCGCCGGAGTCCAGGTTCGCCCCGGCGATCCCGGAGACGGTCACCGGGCCGCCGCCGGTCACCGCGGTGACGGTGAGACCCGGGGGTACGGTCACCGCGAAGCTGACGGAGCAGTCGGAGAGCGCGCACGCGGGGGCGGACAGGCTGAGGTGGCCGCCGGACACCGACTGCACTACCTCAGGCGGACCGCTGAGGGGACCGCCGGGCGCCGACTGCGGCTTCACGGACGAACCGCCAGCCTGCGCAACCGCGGAGTGCGGCTTCACGGACTGCGGCTCCGCGGACGAACCGCCAGGCTGCGCGTCGTACAGGAAGGTTTCCGTGATCTGGACGCGGCGGACGGGTCTAGCCATTACCAGGACCGGAGCGCCGTAGCTCTGCACGGCCAGGCTGGTGACCGGCTGGGGTACCGTCACCGTCCGGGTCGCAGTGCTCTGCGGCTGCGCGTCCTGCCCGTGAACCCCGGCTGAGGTGATGAGCTTAGTCCCGGGGATGACGAGGGCCACCGTAGTGATCAGTCCGGCCAGGCCCCAGATCCAACGGCCGGAGGTGGTTACCGCGCGCATGGCAGGTCCACCGTGAGCAGGGTCGGCCCGCCGGGCGGGCTCGCGATCTCGAAGGTCCCGTCGACCGACGCGGCGCGTTTGGCCAGGCCGGCCAGCCCGGTGCCGCGGGCCGGGTCGGCACCGCCCACGCCGTCGTCGCTGACGATGATGTGCAGCCGGTCGTTGGCACGTTGCACGAACACCTCCGCCTGGCTCGCCTGGGCGTGCTTGGTGATGTTGGTGAGCCCCTCGGAGACCACGAAGTAGGCGACCGCCTCGACGGTGGGCGACGGCCGGCGGGGCACGTCCACGGTCAGCCGGACCGGGATCGGCAGCCGCGCCGCCACGCCGGACAGCGCCGCGTCCAGGCCGCGGTCCTCAAGCACGGCCGGGTGTAGGCCGCGGACCAGGTGGCGGAGCTCGAGGAGGGCGGCCTTGGCCTCCTCGTGGGCCTCGGCGATGATCTGGTGCGCCTGCGCCGCGTCGGGGCGTTCGGCGCGGGCCATGCCCAGCCGCATCGCGAGCGAGACCAGCCGCTGCTGGGTGCCGTCGTGCAGGTCCCGCTCCAGGCGCCGCCGCTCGGCGTCGGCCGCGTCGACCACGCCGGCCCGGGTCTCGGCCAGGCGTTCCACCTGGTGCTCCAGCTCCTCGGCGCGGCTCGGGCCCAGCAGCGCCCGGGCGGCCCTGGCGTCCAGCGCCCCGACCGCGGCGGTGAGCCACGGGGCGGCCACCAACAGCGCGATCCCGCTGGCGGTCAGGTAGGCGTCCATCGGGATGTCGGAGAAGGGCGGGAGGTTTCCGGGTAGCGGCGACGACTGGCCGCGCTGGAGCAGGCTCCCCGTGGGCAGCGTCCACGCGTAGGCGTACACCAGGGTGTAAAGGACGCCCGCCAGCCACACCCCGACGACGGTGATCGCGCCCGCGGCCAGGGCCGGAGCAGCTAGCAGGTGGTAACCGAGCTGGCGCCAGGTGGCCCGCGCGCGGGCCGCCGCGACGATCCCCGGCACGGTCAGCCGGTGCGGTATGACCGGCTGCGGCGGTATCACCACACCGGCGGTGGCCCGCAGCCGATGGCGCTGGATCGCAGTGAGCAGCGGCACCGCGAGGAACACGACGGCCAGGAGGAGGAGGGGCCACAGCCACCTGGGTCTGACCGCGACGCCCAAGACCACGAGGAGTAGCGCGGCAAGCTGCGCCGGGATCCCCCCAGTTAGGTACAGGGCCTGGCTCCAGGCGCGCGGCGACCACGGGACGCGGTGGTACCGCCGCGTCGGTGCGCCACGATGCAGGACGGAGGTGGCCATGGCTTCCACGCTACGCGCGCGGGCCGGGCCCGCCCATCCAGCTGGGTTCACGATCGGGGGTGGGGCTAGCTTCACCCCGGACTCGGAGTCCTGGGCCACTGCGCCCGGCCGCCCGGATGCGCCATCCTGGCATCCGCGGCCGGGCCTTCTGGGTTCCCGAGCCCACCCGGCCCGGCCGGCCGGTATCGCACCGAGAGGACCTCCATGAGACAGCAGAGCGTGCCCGCCGTCGGCGGCGACGTGATCCGGCTGGACGGCGTGACCAAGACCTACCAGGCCGGCGCGCCGCCCGCGCTGGAGGACGTCAGCATGGATGTGGCGGCCGGGGAGGTGGTGGCCGTCATGGGCCCCTCGGGCAGCGGGAAGTCCACGTTGCTCAACCTCATCGCCGGGCTGGACCGGCCCACCGCCGGCACGGTCACCGTGGCGGGGCGGCGGATCGACACCCTTGGTGAGAGCGCGCTGGCCAGGTTCCGCGCCCGGCACATCGGGATCATCTTCCAGTTCTTCAACCTGCTGGACGACCTCACCGTGGAAGACAACGTACTGCTGCCCGCCCAGCTGGCGGGCGCCTCGCGCCAGCAGGCGCGGACGCGGGCCGGTAAGCTGCTGGCGCGGATGAGCATCGAGCAGCACAGGAACGCCTATCCGGCGCGGCTGTCCGGCGGCCAGCGGCAGCGGGTGGCGATCGCGCGGGCGCTGGTGAACTCCCCGGAGCTGCTGCTGGCCGACGAGCCGACCGGGGCGCTGGACACTGCCACCGGGCAGGAGATCGGCAGGCTGCTGCGGCAGCTCAACGCCGGCGGGCAGACGCTGGTGCTGGTCACCCACGACCCGGCGCTGGCGGAGCGGTACGCGGCCCGCACGGTGCGGCTTGTGGATGGGCAGATGGCCGACGCGGCCGCGCGGGTGCCGACGGGAGGCAGAGCATGAACTGGCTGGGGGCGATCAGAACCGCTACCGGCGGCATGCTGCGGCACAAGGTGCAGGCGGTCGTGATCGGCATGGTACTGCTGGTTTCCACCGCCTCGGCCACGCTCGGCTTCGCGCTGCTCGCGGCCAGCAGCACGCCGTTCACCCACGCGTTCGCCGCCCAGCACGGCGCGGACGTGACCGTTACCGTGAACGCGGCGCGCGCCAGTTCGGCGGAGCTGGCCGCCACCGGCACCCTCGGCGGGGTCACCGCGGCGGCCGGGCCGTTCGCGGCGGCGACGGTCCAGGTCCAGTTCGAAGGCCAGCCGTCCGGGCAGCTCGTGCTGGCCGGGCGCGCCTCGCCCAGGGGATCGGTTGACGACCTGGTGCTGAACGCCGGGCACTGGCCGGACGGTCCGGGCCAGGTGGTGCTGGACGGCGGCCCGGCCCTCGGTCAAGGGGGCGGCCCGCCAGTGGGAAGCACTCTCTCGGTCACCGGGGCATCGGGAGCTCTTGGCCTCACCGTCGTCGGTCTCGCCAACTCGATCACGAACACCGCCGACGGCTGGGTCACCCCCGGCGAGATCGCCCGCTTGAGGACGCCGGGCGCGCCGGCCAGCGCGCAGATGCTGTACCGGTTCACCAGCGCCGGCACCTACGCCCAGATCCGCGCCGACGTGGCCGAGGTCACCAGGGCGCTGCCGCCGGGCGCGGTGACCGGCGCGGGCTCCTGGCTCGCCGCGGAGGATGCGGCGAGCGGCAACGGGGCGATCATGGAGCCGTTCGTGGTCGCGTTCGCGCTGATCGGCCTGGTCATGGCGGTACTCATCGTCGGCAACGTCGTCAGCGGCGCTGTCGTCGCCGGGTACCACCGGATCGGCGTGCTCAAGAGCCTGGGCCTGACCCCGGCCCAGGTCGTGGTCGCGTACCTGAGCCGGGTCGGCTGGCCGGCCCTGGCCGGCTGCGTGGCCGGGGTGGTGGCGGGCAACCTGCTGGCGGTCTCGGTGCTGCACCAGTCGTCCGCTGCCTACGGGGTCGGCAGCCAGCAGGTGCCGTGGTGGGCCTCGGTCGCCGCCCCGGTCGGGATGCTCGCGCTGACGGCACTGGCCGCCTTCGGTCCCGCGCTACGCGCGGGACGGCTGTCCGCCGCGGAGGCGATCGCCGCCGGCCGCGCTCCCCGAGCCGGCCGCGGGTACGCCGCGCACCGGATCGCCACCCGGCTGGGACTTCCGCGGCCGGTCGGCCTAGGCCTCGCGGCGCCGTTCGCCCGGCCCGCCCGCACTGTGGTGACCCTCGCGGCGATCGCGTTCGGGGCCGCCGCGGTAATCTTCGCGTTCGGATTGAACTCGTCGCTGAGCCGGGCCGCGGCCAGCCAGACCCTTTCCGCTACCGTCCCGGTGCAGATCCAGCAGTTCGGCCCGGGGGCGGGCCCGCAGCAGTTGCCCGACGCGGGCCCAGAACGCGGCGGTGACCGCCGCGCTGCGCGCCCAGCCGGGCACCCAGCACGACGTGGCCTTGTACGGCGAGCAGGTCAAGATCCCGGGCATCGCGCGGAGCGTCAACGCCCAGGCGTTCGGCGGCGACACCTCATGGATCGATTACGGCATCATCGCCGGGCACTGGTACGACGCGCCGGGCGAGGTGGACGTCAATACCGCGTTCCTCACCGCCAGCGGCCTAGCCGTCGGCGACACCGCTACGGTGACGATCGGCACCACCCCGGTCGCCGTCCGGATCGTCGGGGAGGTGTTCCACCCGTCCAAGGAGCCCATGCTGTACGGCAGCGCGCAGACGCTAGCCGGCATCGCCACGACCGCGAACCTGCAGGAGTACTACGTGGGGCTGCGGCCCGGCACCAGCGCTGCCGCCTACATGCAAGCGGTGAACGCCGCCCTGGGCACGCGCAGCCCCTGGGCGGCCACCGGCCCGGGCGCCGGCCACTTCTACAAGATCGCCATCGACCTGATCGGCCTGCTGGCGCTCATGGTCGCGGTCGCCGCGGGCCTCGGCGTGCTCAACACCGTGCTGATGACCACCCGGGACCGGGTGCACGACCTCGGGATATTCAAGGCGCTCGGCATGCGGCCCGGCCAGATGCTGACCATGGTGGTGTGCTGGATCGCCGGTCCCGCCGTCATCGCCGCGGTGTTCGCGGCGCCCGCCGCGGTCGCGCTGAACACGGCCACCGTGCGCGCCATGGCCGGCACCGCCCACACCGGCATCCCGGCCAGCATCACCCAGGTCTTCCCGCCGTCCCGGCTCGCGCTGCTGTCCCTGGCCGCGCTGGCCATCGCGGTCGCCGGGGCGCTGCTGCCCGCGGGCTGGGCCGCCCGGGCCCGGCCGGCCACAGCGCTGCGCGCCGAGTGAGGAGGCGGCGGTGAAGCGGCACGGCCTGCGCCGCCGGTTCCCTGCGGTGTCATAGCGTGGGACCCGTGACAGGCGAACCGGGGACGGCCGGCCCGGACCGTCCGCGGGTCGTGATCGCCGAGGATTCGGTGCTGCTCTTGGCCGGCCTGACCAAGCTGCTTGAGAGCGCCGGGTTCGAGGTGGCGGCCACCGCGGGCGATGCCTCCGGGCTGCTCGCCGCGGTGGAGCGGGAGCGACCCGACGTGGTGATCGCCGACGTCCGGATGCCCCCCAACCACACCGACGAGGGCATCCGCGCCGCGCTGGTGATCCGCAGCCAGTGGCCGGACATCGCAATCCTGGTGCTGTCGCAGTACGTGGAGGAGCGGTACGCCGCCGACCTGCTGTCGGCGAACACCCGGGGGGTCGGCTACCTGCTGAAGGACCGGGTGGCCGACGTGGCCGAGTTCCTCGACGCGCTGCGCCGGGTGGCGGCGGGCGGAACCGCGCTGGACCCGGAGGTGGTGGCCCAGCTGCTGGTGCGCCGGGGCGGGGATCCCCTGGACGACCTGACCCAGCGGGAACGTGACGTGCTGGCCATGATGGCGGAGGGCCGTTCCAACGCGGAGATCAGCGCCGCCCTGGTGATCACCGACAGCGCGGTGAGCAAGCACATCAACTCGATCTTCGCCAAGCTTGAGCTGTACCCGGGCGACGTCGGCCACCGGCGGGTGCTCGCGGTGCTGCGCTACCTTGGCGCGGGCCCGACGGGGCCCGTCATCTGAGCTGCGCCCCGCGCCGAGGGCTACCGGATGAGGGTCAGGCGGCCATGTGCTTGTTGAGGTACCGGATCCAGTCGGCGGGTTCCACTACCCATTTGCGGGGTCGGAACAGCCCGGGGTCGTCGGCCTGGTCGCGCTGGTCCTGGCGTTCTTCGGGGGTGCGGGCGTTGGCCAGGCAGGTGTAGATGGCCTCGTCCAGGTGGAGCCGCTCGCCGTACCAGGGCGGGATGATGGTGCCGGGGGTGATGTCGGCGTCGTGGCAGTCCCCGATGGTGCCGACGGGGGGTGGCAGGGGCGGGCTGGGCGGCAGGGCTGTGCCGTCCGGGCGGTAGAACGCGAATCCGCCGCCCGGTTTCGCGGCGATCAGGTAGCCGCGCTCGTGTACCAGCGTGTGATGGTACTTACACAAGCTGATCAGGTTGTCCAGGCTGGTGCGGCCGCCGTGGCTCCAGTACCGGATGTGGTGCAGGTCGATGCGGCGGGATTCGCAGCCGGGGAACCGGCACCGGCAGGTGTCCCGTTCGCGGGCGGCGCGGCGCAGCGCGGCGTTCGGGCGGCGGCGTCGGCGTCCCAGGTCCAGGACGGTGCCGTCGCGGTCGTGGAGCATCCAGCTCAAGGCGGCGGTGCAGCCGAGCATCTGCGCGGTGCTGACGCTGATGGCGGGGCCGTCCTGCACGTGGCACCGCGCCGGGTCCGCCGGGTCACCCGGCACCGGCCTGACGGGCGGCGGCGTCTCCGCGGAGACGCCGGCTGCCTGCGCGGAGGCGCCCGCAGCGTCGGTGCCGACGTGCACGATGACCTGGTACACCTCCGGGTCATCGGCCGTGGCGACCTTCCCGGCCAGGAACGCCTCCGCGATGACCTGCAGTGCATCAGCCAGGCTGGAAGATGTCTGGATGGCGGCGGGCGTCTCCGCGGAGACGCCGGCGTCCCCGCCGTCGTGGGGGTGTTCCAGGTCCGCGGCGGCCGCGCGCAGCGCCTTCAGCAGCACCGCGCCGGCCAGCGGCGGCAGCCGGAACGTCCCGGCCAGCGACCCGTCCTCCTCCAGCCGCCACGCCAGCCGCCGCCGGACCCGCGCCGCCGCGTCGTCGGCCCCGGTGACCTGCCGGTGCGCGCGGGCGAACCGCTCCAGCTGGTTGCCCGTCATCGGACCGGCGATCTCGGCCAGGCCCCGCTCGTTGTCTGGGGTGGCGATCCGGGTCAGCGCCCGCACCTTGGCATAGGACAGCCGGCCCGCGCCGAACTCCCCGCGGATCACCGGCAGGTCCCGCAGCGCCCGCGCCACCCGCACATGCTCCCGCGCGGCACCCGAGGACATCTGGCACTTCCACGACAGCCACGCCGCGCAGCTGCTCATCTCCCAGCTCGCCCAGCCCCGGCGGGCATCGAAGTCGGCGAGCAGGACCAGGAACCGGCACGTCGCCGCGGCCAGGTGCCCGGCCAGCTCGCAGATCTGCGCCTCCAGCCGCTCCAGCGGCACCGGAGCCGGATCGCCGGGCACCGGGGCGGCGGCGTCAGGGACAGCAGGGCCAGGGATGGTGCTGCCGGGACAGCCCGGCTCACGCATATCGAACATGTATTTGATGCTAATGCCAGGCTACGACATTCCCGGGACTCGTGCTGGTCCGGGTCACCGCCATCGACCTGCTGGGCTCCGAGGGCGGCCGGCATGTTCATCGCGGGTGCGGCCTTTACCCGGCGGTTCGCCGGGGGGTACTCGGGGTTGGGCGAGGCTACCGAGTGGTAAGGTGCCCCGTGGTTATCTTGAACCGCCCACTGCGCATCGCGTTGCTCTCGTACCGCAGCAAGCCGCACTGCGGCGGCCAGGGAGTCTACGTACGCCACTTGAGCAGGGAACTTCATGCGCTCGGGCACCACG